>JACCDP011167171.1_pt1 | contig 50493 bp, 42 predicted proteins | sample 7445841 | NCBI WGS metagenome assembly JACCDP01 (sample SAMN15323441, study PRJNA562643) | freshwater metagenome | isolation source: river surface water | place: USA:Blue River Watershed | collected 2017-08-17 | reverse complement strand
GGTCGACCGACAAGGTGAGCGAGCCCAGATAGCGGCCAGTCGCATCGGATCCGCTGTTATTGATCCCGGCAGACAAGCGCACGGGTTGCGACTGCTTCCATTGAATGACGATATCGCTGTCGCCGGGTCGAGGCTCGCCGGCCTCGTCATCGTCAGCCGGCATGATTCGGATATCTGTCTCGACGGTCGGTACTCGCTGAAAGTTTTCCAGTGCTTGCTCGATGTCGCGCAGGTTTAGCCAGTCCCCGGGTGATGTGGGGATCGCATTCCACAGCGTGGCACGCCGGCTGGTACTGTTATCGAAACGGATGTTCCGTATGCGCCCCGGTATCAAGCTGAGTTCCAGCACGCCACCAGAGAGATCTTGCGGCGCGGCGAGTACGCGGCTGGTGACGAAGCCGTGTTTGATCAGTGCATTTTGCATGCGCGCCATCACGCGATTGATTCCTTGCGTTCCGAGGCAGCGATGAACGGGCGGATCGACGATGCCTGAGGCCGTTTTGCCAGCAACGTCCAGCAGCCACTGAAATTGTTCTGCGCCGGATCCGCGCAGTCTCAACGTGTTGATCTTGAAGCAGGGCGACTCATCGTGTGGAAGTAATGGATGTGCGTCTTTGGGCGAGCGAGTTTCAATATGCGCGTCCGGTGAACGTTCATATTGCTCACGGAGTTTTCTTTCTCGCTCCTGTTGCCGCAGGAGTTCTTCCGCTTGCCGTAGCTCGGGTGAGATCGATTGTGCGATTGAAGGACGGGTATGAATCAGGCAAGCGACAAGAGCCAGGCAAGCTGAGAGAATCGGTAGCAGGCGCGGGCTACGTTTTGAACCACAGGACATGAAAACGACTCAGCGAAAAAGAATGCAATGAGTGCATTCTGCTGGGCCGGGAGGCGACGTATCTTAATTAAGTATGCAGGCGACTGAGAAGCACTGTCGCGAGAGAGCTGTACGAAAAAAACTGTAGCAAATATGTTTTTTTCGCTGATGAGAACGGCGGATACGTGAACTGGTAGAAGCTGAATAATCGGGCATCTGCGCGATGCCCGATCACTGATGATGGTTTATTTCTTGTTTTTTGGGTCTTTTTGATTGGCCTTGATCTGCGCCCACATCGCAAATGCTTGCGGTGTCAGTTTTTCCCATTGGGCGAGTTCTTCTTTGCTGACGTTGGCGGGCGGTACGCCGATGTTCATCAGCGCATTCTGGAAGTCTTTTTCGCTCGGCTTTTCGGGCATTTTGGCAAACAGCGTGTTACGCCAGGCATTGCAGAGGGCAGCTTCGCGAACGCGGTCATTCTTCACGCCGGGCCAGCCCTTGCCCATCTCGGTCATGACGGCATCTCGCTGGGCGAGAAAATCGTTTGGATTGACTTTGGTCTTGGTGCGTTCGCCTTTGTGCAGGATGTGCACCTGCGCGAACAGTCCGGCGAACTGGGTCATCAGTTCGCCGAACTGTGGCGTGGGCACGGTCAGCGGGGAGTGCACCAGCGAGATCGCAGAGCAGCGTAGTGCAGCAGTCTCGATCGCCTGATCTTGTGCCCATGCCGCGGGCGCGAATGCCGTGGTGACTGACACGGCCAGCGTCATAGCGAGAAAGGCTGTCGTTGATCTCTTCATGGTGTTCCCTTTTTTTATTTGTTGACCATTTGCGGCGGCACCAGCAGCGTCAGCACGGCGCCGACCACCAGACAGCCGGCCAGCATGTACATGCCGGTATCGGTTGATGCTGTGGCTTCTTTCAGCCAGCCCACCAGATACGGGCTCATGAAGCCAGCGAGATTGCCCAGCGAGTTGATCATCGCAATGCCGGCGGCAGCACCGGCGCCCGCAAGGAAGGCCGTGGGCAGGCTCCAGAACAGGGGCAGGGTGGTCATGATGCCTGCAGTGGCGAGCGTCAGCGCGGCCAGTGCCAGCGTGGTGTCTTTGGCCCAGGTCACCGAGAGCAGCAGGCCGACGGCGCCCAGCAGGGCCGGGATGGCGACATGCCAGCGGCGTTCCTGCAGACGATCGGCGCGCTTGGCGACGAGCAGCATCACGACGACAGCGGCGGCGTAGGGGATCGCCGACAGACTGCCGACCATCAGCGCGTCGGAAATACCGGTGGCCTTGATGATGGTTGGCAGCCAGAAGCTGATACCGTAGATACCCATCACGAAGGTGAAGTAGATCGACGCCATCCACCAGACACGGCCGCTCGCAAGCACCTTGAGGATGGGCTCTTCTTCTTTCTGCGCTTCCTCGTGACTGATTTTTTCAATCAGCAGTGCGCGCTCTTCCTCGGTCAGCCATTTGGCATCCGCAATGCGGTCATCCAGCATCGCAATCACAACGACACCGAGCAGAACGGACGGCAGACCTTCGAGCAGGAACATCCACTGCCAGCCGGCCCAGCCATTCAACCCGTCACACATTTTCATGATCGCGCCTGAGAGCGGACCGCCGATGACGCCCGCCATCGGGATGCCCGTCATGAAGACTGTCGTCATATGGCCGCGCCGCTGCGACGGATACCAGTAGGTGAGGTACAGGATGATGCCCGGGAAGAAGCCCGCCTCGGCGATACCGAGCAGGAAGCGCATCACATAGAAAGACATCGGCGTGGTGACATACATCATCGCTGCCGACAGGATGCCCCAGGTGATCATGATCCGGCCAATCCAGACGCGCGCGCCTATCTTGTGCAGGATGATGTTGCTGGGGACTTCAAAAATGAAATAACCAATAAAGAAAATACCGGCACCAAGACCATACACAACGTCAGAAAATCCAAGCTCCTGCATCATCTGCAGCTTGGCAAAACCAACGTTCACACGATCCAGATAGGCGACGATGTAGCAGATCAGCAGCAGCGGCATCAGGCGCCATGCGACCTTGCGATAAGTGGCTTCCTCGAAAGCCCGGGCTTCCTCGTTCATGGTCTCCTCTCGTTCTTTGTTTATGGTTATGTTGATGAGATCACCCGGTACTTGGATTTCCGGGAGGTTTCCCAGGCCGCTCTGTTCATGTTCTCCGGGCGGCTGAGCCTGCGCGGGGATTGTAGCTGAATAAACGCAAGATTCCTGTGGATTGGCTGACAGATTCGCTGATCTCGCAAAGGCCGGATTTGTCATGGATGAAGGCAGCCTGACTCGCATGCTGCACTGCGAAGACGTGCCGCGGTGATGTGGTACTTTTCCCATGAGAGTGGTCAGTGCGGGCAAACAAAATATAATCATGGTTTTGCTGCCGGCAGGCGGCGTCTGCCCGAGTGTTTTCCCATGCGAGTATTCAATTTCAGCGCCGGCCCGGCCGCGCTGCCCGAAGCGGTGTTGCGCCGCGCTGCTGACGAGATGCTGGACTGGCATGGCAGTGGCATGTCGGTGATGGAGATGAGCCACCGTGGCAAGGAATTCACCAGCATCCTGCACAAGACCGAGGCCGACTTCCGCCAGCTGTTGGGCATTCCGTCGAATTACAAAGTCATTTTTCTGCAGGGCGGCGCGATGGCGATGAATGCGCTGATACCGATGAACCTGATGGGCGGGCATCGCTCGGCAGACTACGTGAACACCGGCATCTGGTCGTCCAAATCCATCGACGAGGCAAAAAAATACGGGGAGGTGAATGTCGCCGCCTCCTCCGAAGACAAAGGCTTTACCTATGTGCCGCCCCAATCCGGGTGGCGCACGAATCCGCAGGCCGCCTACCTGCATGTATGCAGCAACGAGACTATCGGCGGCGTCGAATATCACTGGGTGCCGCAGGTCGGCGATGTGCCGCTGGTGGCCGACATGTCGTCGAACATACTCTCCTGCGAGATCGATGTATCGACATTTGCGGTGATCTATGGCGGCGCGCAAAAGAATATCGGCCCGGCAGGCCTGACCTTCGCCATCGTGCGCGATGATCTGCTTGATCGGGCGCTGCCGATCACGCCCTCGGTATTCCACTGGAAAGCGCAGGCCGAGCATGAGTCGATGGTCAACACGCCACCGACTTACAGTATCTATATTGCCGGGCTGGTGTTCGAATGGCTGATTGAACACGGCGGTTTGTCGGCAATGGAGAAGGTCAATGCGCAAAAAGCGGCGCTGCTGTACGACTACTTCGATGCCACCACGTTCTATACCAGCCCCGTCAGCAAGGATGCCCGCTCACGGATGAACATTCCGTTTCATCTGCACGATGACCGTCTGAACGACCGTTTTCTCAAAGACGCCGAACAGCACGGTCTGTTGCAGCTGAAGGGCCATCGCAGTGTGGGTGGCATGCGCGCCTCCATTTATAACGCGATGCCCCTCGAGGGCGTGCGCGCTCTGGTCGATTTTCTGCGCGCCTTCGAGAAAAAACACGGCTGAATCTCGTCGCGTGCTTCCGTCACGCGTCGGGATTTTATTCAGGGTCTCCCAGTCCAAAAGACAGTTTGCCGGTAGCCATGTTGCCACCGGTAGTCCGATTTTGCCTGAGAGGAGTGCCCATGCAGAGCAGCTCGCCGCCCCAGTCAGCCATTGATCCCGAAACACAAGAGCTGAGCCTTCATGAACGGCAGCGCCGTGATGTCTTGCAGTCGCTCGTCTATGCCGGTCAGAGACCGGTAGCCGAGCTGGCCGAGATGTCCGATGCGGAGCGCTGCAAATGGCTGTTCTGGAATCTGCATGAAAATCTGGATGAGCTGCGATTGATGGAACCGACCTTGTCGGCCAAGGTCACCGGCGCCCAGTTCACCGTTGTCGATGGCTCTCGCCTTCTTGGCGACGGGGGTATGGAAAAGCGGCTCGACCTGTCTTGTCGCTGGTCACTGGCGCTGTCCTATCCCGGCTATGACGAAGAGATCGTTCATGCCATCGGCGATGGCTGGATCAATCTCGTCATCGCCGATCAGGCACCTGCCTACCTGACCGTGCATGAGGGTCAGAAAGCTTACCTTGATGCAGATCACTCCACGTACCCGAATCAGATTTATCTTGAGGGCTGGATCACGCCCGGCGTCTGGCAGGAAATGGGTTCCCATTTATCGAATCCGAATCCAACCTGCCGCACGGATGTGGTGTTGCTGGATAACGTGCTCTTCCCCGTAAAAAAAGGGTTTGATTTTGTGCAGGGGCCACCGGCCTCGATCGGCGTGGTGACGATGGAATTTCGCGCGTTCTCGCATCCGACGGAACGCAGAACCAGCCGGCGCGCGCAGACTCGTACCCGTTCCTGAGCATTTGCCAAGGAGGCCCCCATGCATCGCGAGCCTGTGCCTTTGCCGGAAGACGAACCTTTTCAGGAAGATATTCCGCATCCGGTGCCGCAGGATGAGCCTGTGCCCGATCCCAACCCGGAGGAAGCTTAGCGTACGGTTGTTACTGTTTACTGTTTACTGCTTACGGTTGCGCTTCGTGCGCCAGCAGGCGCTGCACGCGTTTGAGATACCAGATCAGCGCCACCCCGACCAGTGCGAGACTGAGACTATTTCCCAGCCAGAAGCCCGCTGCACCTTTCAACCATTCAGGGCTCAGACCCAGCACATCGAAGCCGATCAGATAGCCGCCACCCAGACCCATGCCCCACAGGGCTACCGCGTACATCAGCGTCGGAATGGTCGCGACTTTGTACGCGCGAAGCACATAGGCAGTGCCGACTTGCGCAGAATCGAACAGCTGATAAAAAGCGATGAAGAAGAACAAGGGCATCGCGGCGGCTGCCACGCGAACGTCGGGAGTGTACAAGCCGATGATCTGTTCGCGCGCAATCCAGACAACCACGCCGATGCTCACCGACAGCAGCACCCCCAGACGCACGCCGGCCTGGCCGGTATGGCGGGCGTTGGCGAGTCGTCCGGAACCGATTTCCTGCGCGACCAGCGTGCAAGTCGCATTCGCAATCGACAACGGCAGCATGTAGAGCACGGTGCCGAAGTTGGCCGTGATCTGGTGTCCTGCCAGCGTGTCGCTGCCAAGCCTTGCGATGAACAGCGCCATGAAAGTAAATGCGGTGACTTCGATCAGGAAGGACAGGCCCATGGGCAAGCCCAGCTTCAGCAGGCTTTTGATCGCCTTCACATCGGGCGCACCAAGACCTTTGCCAAACAGAGTGAACTTTCGATAGAAAGGCTGGTAGCGCACTATCAGCCAGCCTGCCAGCAAGGCCAGCCAGGCACTGATCGCCGTCGCGATCGCACAGCCCGGCGCGCCGAACGCAGGCAGACCAAGCCCGCCAAAGATGAACAGAGCATTCAGCGGTATCTTCAGCAGTAATGCGCTGACCTGCAGCAGCATGACCATGCGCGGTCGAGAGATCGCGGTGTTCAGTGAGGCATACACGCGGAATCCCAGCGTGGCCGGTAGCGCCAGCGCCAGCAGCTGCAGATAGCTCAGGACTTTGTCATTCAGCTCGGGCGAGGCTTGCGCGATGTTCAGCAAGGGCTGGGGGAAGCACAGCGCAATCGCGCCGATCAGGGTGAGGAAGAGGGCGAGCCAGACGCCCTGACGAACTTCGTTGCCGATCGCGTCGAATTTTTTTGCGCCATACAGTTGCGCGATGGTCGGCGACAGTGCCTGCATCACGCCGGACAGACCGACGAAGATGCTCACATAGACCGATGCGCCGAGGCCAAGCGCCGCCAGATCGATGGCTGAGTAGCGCGCAGTCATCATGGTATCGACCACGCCATTGGCGATCACGGCGAGCTGACCGATCAGGATAGGCCAGGCCAGCGCGGCCACGCGTGCTGTCAGCGACGACGACGCTGACGCATTGCTCATGGCGCGTTGCGCTGATAAAGACGATAGAACTCGTGACGGTCGGCCGGACGACGGCCTTGCCACAGCAGCGTCAGATTGCCCTCGATTTTTTTCATCTGTGCGCCGCGCTTGCGCAGGCCATCATCCTGCACAAGCAGCAGGTCGCAGGGCGCATTGCCGGGGCGGGAGAATCGCAATTCACCCAGATAGGCAAAGGAAGCGCGCTGCGCGGAGCCGAGGTCCTTCGTATCGACGCAGCGATAGTCCGCCGGCAGATGCTCGCGCATCTCGCGGGCGACGCTGGCGTAGCTCTGCGCATAATTCAGCCAGGGCAGCCACAGCGTCATCAAGAGCAGCCAGCACAGCACGAGCCCGCCGGTGGACAGCACCACCGCGCGCCACAGCACCGAGGGCCGGCGGCCTAGCCGCCAGCGCAACAGCAGCAGCCAGCCGATCGAGGTGGCGAGCGCGATGATCAGCGCGATCACATTGAACTCTGGCTGGAAACCCGGCGCGAGCTTGAACACATTGCCGGCCAGCCTGGCGGGCCAGCCGGTCTGCTTGGCGATCCAGCCCAGCCAGATGAAGCCGGCGATGGCTGACAAGGTCATCACCGAGAACCAGTCGATCGCATTGATCGCGCCGCGCTTGAGGGTCGGCAGGCCGAAGGTCGCCAGTACGGCCAGCGGCGGCAGCAGCGACAGCAGCTCGTGATCTTTCGGCGAGTTCGTCAGCAGGCTCAGCAGCAGCAGCGCGAGAATGCCCGATACCGTCAGCATCACATGCAGCGTCGCCTGTGCGCGCCACGCCCACACCGCCCAGGCCGCAATCGGCCATGCCGGCCAGCTGTACCAGACCAGTGTCTTGGCCAGGAAGCCCACGGTGGACAGTTTGGGCATGGCCAGCAGCTTGAGGTTGGCGGCCAGCCAGGCATCGGCGACTTCCGATCCGGGCAGCAGTGTGCGCAGCGCCAGCAGCCAGAGCAGCGGAATGGCGAAGGCCACCGGAACCGCGATGGCGATCAGCTGTCGCAGCGAGTCGCGATATCGAAGGACGGCCAGCGCCAGCATCGCGATGCACAGCGCGAGCGGCACGGTCCAGCCGCGCGCGAGCACCAGCAATCCTATCGATGCGCCCAGTCCTGCGGCGGAGCGCGTAGTGGGTTTGTCGAACAGGCAGGCGCCTGCATAAAACGCCGTCGCCACCAGAGACACATGCAGCGCTGGCGTCGCCGTTTCATGGCTGCGCAGCAGCAGCCCGAGACAGGCGAGATAGATTAGCAGCGCGCCATCGGCCAGCGTGCGGCCATAGTCGAGCGCAGCCGGTTGTCCGCCGAAGGCGAGCTTCAGCGGTTGCGCCTCATGGCGCCGCCCGAGCACGAAGGCGGTGCGCCAGACGGCAGCGGCACCGATGGCAAAGAACACCAGCGTGGAGATGCGCGCCGCGACGGCATCGGTGAGCAGCCAGCCGAACAGCTTGATCAGCAGCGCGCCTACCCAGAAAGCCAGCGGCGCTTCGGTCGGCATCATCAAGCCGACGATATTGGGCGACAACCAGTCGGCCAGCGAGCCATGGGCCATCGTCCACATGATGCCGAAGCCGGCGGCGTCATCCGTCTTCCAGGGATCGCGGCGCAGGATGCCCGGCAGGATGTACAGCAGGCACAGCGCGACCAGTCCCCAGCGCGGCAAGGCGAGCGTGGCGGCAGCGGGCAGACGGACTGGTTTCATTCAGGGCTGGAGAAATCGGGGAAGCGGCAACATTGTGCAGGAAACAAAACAAAAATGCCGCACAAGGCGGCATTTTTGACAAGGCGGGCAGCGATCAGCCAGCTGCACGGGTCTTGGAACCCACGCCGCCGAACTTCTGGCGGAACTTCTCGACGCGGCCAGCGGTATCGACGATCTTGTGCTTGCCGGTGAAGAACGGGTGCGACTCGGACGACACCTCGATCTTCAGCAACGGATAGTCCTTGCCTTCGAAGTTGATGGTCTCTCTAGTCTGCACGGTCGAACGGGTGATGAATTTGAAGTCGCAGGACAGGTCGTGAACGACGATGTCGCGGTACTCGGGATGGATGCCTTCTTTCATGTCAGTCTCGCTTTCGTTGGGTAGCCAATCGCCACTTCGTCGGTCCGTCTTGCTTCTTGACCCGGTTGACGGTCACTTGCCCGGTTTGGGGAACGGCGGATTATATAAGGAAATCAAGGGTTTGGGGAGGGGCGGGGTGGTTCGAAGACGCTCGATCCCGGCCCGCGCCGGGATGGCAGAGGGAAGCGCGTTCGGCTTCTGAGCATCACCCCGGCGCAGGCCGGGGTCCAGCGACGGTATTCCAATTGCCTTTATGTCAATTCCGGCAACCCCGGAATCAAGACCCGCCGCGACGCATCATGTCGAAGAACTCGGCATTGGTCTTCGTCGCCTTCATCTTGTCGAGGATGAACTCCATCGCCTCGATCTCGTCCATGCCGTACAAGAGCTTGCGGAGAATCCAGATCTTCTGCAGCACATCCGGCTTGATCAGCAGTTCTTCACGACGGGTACTGGACTTGTTCAGGTTGATCGCCGGGTAGACGCGCTTCTCGGCCAGACGACGCTCGAGGTGCACTTCCATGTTGCCGGTGCCCTTGAATTCTTCGTAGATCACGTCATCCATGCGGCTGCCGGTCTCGATCAGCGCAGTGGCGATGATGGTCAGGGAGCCGCCTTCCTCGATGTTTCGCGCCGCGCCGAAGAAGCGCTTCGGACGCTGCAGCGCGTTGGCGTCGACACCGCCGGTCAGCACCTTGCCCGAGGCCGGGATCACGGTGTTGTACGCGCGGGCCAGACGGGTGATCGAATCCAGCAGGATGACCACATCTTTTTTCATCTCGACCAGGCGCTTGGCTTTTTCCAGCACCATCTCGGCGACCTGCACGTGGCGGGTGGCCGGCTCGTCAAAGGTCGAGGCCACGACCTCGCCGCGCACCGAACGCTGCATCTCGGTCACTTCCTCGGGGCGCTCGTCGATCAGCAGCACGATCAGCGTGATGTCCGGATGGTTCGCCGTAATCGCATGCGCGAGGTGCTGCAGCATCACGGATTTGCCGGACTTTGGCGACGCCACCAGCAGACCACGCTGGCCTTTGCCGATGGGCGCGATCATGTCGATGATGCGGCCAGTGATGTTCTCTTCGCCGCGCATCTCGCGCTCCAGCAGCAGCGGCTGGTTCGGGTGCAGCGGCGTCAGGTTTTCGAACAGGATCTTGTGCTTCGACGCCTCCGGCGGTTCGCCATTGACCTTGTCCACCTTGACCAGCGCGAAATAGCGCTCGCCATCCTTGGGCGTCCTGACCTCACCCTCGATCGAATCGCCGGTGTGCAGATTGAAGCGGCGGATCTGCGACGGCGAAATATAGATGTCGTCGGTCGAGGCCATGTAGCTCGCATCCGGCGAGCGCAGGAAGCCGAAGCCATCCGGCAGCACTTCCAGCACGCCGTCACCGAAGATCTGCTCTCCGGACTTTGCGCGTTTTTTGAGAATAGCGAACATCAGCTCCTGCTTGCGCAGGCGTGCCGCGTTGTCGATGTCGAGGCCGATGGCCATCTCCAGCAGTGCCGAGACGTGTAATGCCTTGAGTTCAGATAGATGCATACGGATTAGTCAGTGTGCGCGCGAGGCGGCTTTCAGGTGGGGGAGGGAAGAGCGGTGAAAAAGGAAGGAAACGGTGGCGAGGTGTTATCGATGTCGCCACCGGATGATTCGGGAATCAGATATTGCTGTCAATGAAGGAGGTCAGTTGGCCTTTGGCCAGCGCGCCGACTTTCTGCGCGGCGGGCACGCCATTCTTGAACAGGATCAGCGTCGGGATGCCGCGGATGCCGAACTTTGCAGGCACTGCCTGATTCGAGTCCACGTCCATCTTGGCGATCTGCAGCTTGCCGTCGTATTCCTTCGCCACCTCTTCGAGGATGGGCGCGATCATCTTGCAGGGGCCGCACCATTCGGCCCAGAAGTCGACCAGCACAGGCTTGTCGGACTTGAGCACGTCGGTTTCAAAAGAGCTGTCGGAAATGTGTTTGATGTTTTCGCTCATGGGTTCCTCGGATTGAGGGGGAATCGACCCGCCTGTATGGCCGTCCTCTGCTGCTCTGCGCACAAGGGTATGTGTCGCGCTGGTTCTTGGTGTGGATTTAAAGCAGGAGGTGACGCGGCGGGAATTTCGCGAATCATAACCCATTTTTCAGAAATGTGAATCTTTGCGTACGGGCCGGCTTGAGCGCTCGCATAAAATGGGCGCCCTGAAAGCTTTCCTCACTTCATTCCGTGCCGGTGCCCGAACTTCACACGCTCAGACTACAGACGATACCGCCCGGCCCCGCCTTCTGGGGGGAGCTCGCGCGCCAGCTGATCGACGCCGCGCCTGACTTGTCGCGGGTGCGCGTGCTGGTGCCGACCTATGTACATATTGTGCACTTGCGGCAGGCGCTCGCCGCCCGTCTCGGGCCCTCGTTCCTACCGCCGGAGATACGCACCTTGTCCGACTGGCTCGCCGCCCTGCCGCCCGGCGAGGAGCCCCTGCCGGCTGCGCCCGGCGAACGTCTGATGGAGTTGTACGCGCAGCTGCGCGAGCTGGGCTGGCTGAAAAAACTGTTCGATGCCCGTCGCAATACGGATTTGCTGCCGCTGGCGCGCACGCTGCTGTCGCTGTCGGACGAACTCACTTCTGCCTTGCTGCCGGCCGCGCTGGCGCAGGCCGACGAGGTGGAAGATCGCTGGCGCGCTGCGCTGCAGCAGTTGTCGCCTCAGGCGGCCGCCTTGCTGAGCAATGAGTCGCAGCTGGTCTGGAATCTCTGGCATGCGCAGCGCGATGAGCGCGATCCGGGTCTGGTGCGGCATGCGATGCTGCAGCGTCTTGCCTCGGTGACTGACAAACCGCTGTTCTGGTGTTCACCCTACGAGCCGGACGCGCTGGAGCTGGAGTTCCTGAACGCGCATGCGCTGCGCCAGCCGGTCACTTGCTTTCAGCTGGACTGGTCGGGCCGCTCGCTGCCTGCCCTCTGGCAGCGCTGCTGGCCGGAGATCTGCGAGGACATCGCACCGTCAGAGCGCGGCAACGAATCGGGTCTGCAGCTTTATCCGGCGCAGAGCCTTGAGCATGAAGCCCAGTCGGCGGCAAGCACGGTCATTCAATGGCTGCAGCAAGGCTTGCAGAAGATACTGATTGTTCCGCAGGACCGGGTCGTTGCCCGGCGTGTGCGTGCCTTGCTTGAACGCGCGCAGGTGGTGGTTGCTGATGAAACAGGCTGGAAGCTGTCGACCACGCGCGCCGCTGCCGTGCTGGCCTCGTGGCTGGATCTGGTGGCGTCCAATGGAAGGCCGCAGGCGCTGCTGGATTTCATCAAATCGCCGTTCCTGTTCGAGCATCCCGAGGTCGAGGCCGCACAGCGGCTGGCGATCGAGCAGGCGCTGCAAAGCGGTGCGCTTCCTGCGAACTGGTTCGATGTCAAAGCCTGCGTTGCCGAGCTGCCCGAGACCAGGCGGCTGATCGACATCATGGCACGCGAGGCGGAGCGATTCAGCGGCCGCAAGACGGTGGCTGACTGGGCGACGCTGACGCTGAACACCTTCGACGCGCTCGGCATGCTCGCAGCGATGCAGCAAGATGTCGCCGGCTCGCAGGTCGTGGCCATGATCGACACACTGTCCGCAGAGTGTGCCGCCATCGAGAATGTTTTTTCGCTGACCGAATGGCGCGCGCTGCTGAACCTGCAGCTGGAGCAGGCCGAGTTCGTTGCGCCGCGCGTCGATCAGCGCGTGCGCATGGTGCCGCTCAATGGCGTGCCGTTACGAGAATTTGATGCGGCAATCATCATCGGCGCCGATGCCGCGCACTTGCCGTCACCGCCTGCCGATACCCTGTTCTTTGCGAACTCCGTGCGGCGCGAGCTCGGACTGGCCACGCGAGAAGCCCGCGCGCGCCAGCAGCTGAGAGATTTCGCCTGTTTGCTGTTGTCGTGCCCGCAGGTCGTCGTCTCGTGGCGTGTGCAGATCGAGGGTGAGGTGAATCTCGTCAGCCCCTGGATACAGCGGCTGGAGCTGGAGCTGCGTCGTGCGTCTGGTCAGTTGGCGGGTGACGTGCTGCCTCAGCACGGAGTGCAAGAAACCCGTCTTGCGCTCACCGAGCGCCTGTTGCAGATGCCTGCGCCGAGCGCGCCTTCGCTGCTGCCATCGCATGTGTCCGCCAGTGGCTACAACAGTCTGGTCGCCTGTCCTTATCAATTCTTTGTCAGCCGCATGCTCAAACTCAGGCCATCGGATGAACTCGCCGAGCAGCCGGAAAAACGCGATTACGGTCAGTGGCTGCATCAGATAGTGCAGCGCTATCATGAGACCGTCGCCGAGCAGAGCACGCCGTTAGATCAACGTGCCGCCCTGCTGGAAAAAATATCGGACGAGGTGTTCGATGCCGTGCTCGATCGTCAGCCCGCAGCGCTCGGCTACGCGATGCGCTGGAAAAAATATCAGTCCGCTTACCTTGACTGGGCCAACCGGCGCGAAGCCGAGGGCTGGCGCTTCGCCGACGGTGAGCAGGAAAGAAAAGTCACGCTGGATCTGTCGCACACACAGATTCATCTGATCGGCCGGCTGGATCGCATCGACCGCCATGAGGATGGTCGTCTGGCCGTGCTCGACTACAAGACCTCGGACAAGAGCGCGCTAAAGAAAAAGCTTACGGGTTTTGAAGATCATCAGCTGGCTTTCTATGGGTTGCTGTTGTCGCCTGCGCCGGCTGAGGCGGCCTACGTGGCGATCGATACGGACAAGCCCGAGTCGCTGGCGGCAGAACCCTATGACGACTGGCGCGAGAAACTGGCACAGCGGTTGCGCAGGGATTTCGACGATATTCACCGTGGCGAGCCCTTGCCTGCTTCGGGGGTATCCGGCAGTTGCGAATACTGCGATGCGCGGGGACTGTGCCGCAAGGGAGCGTGGTGATGTCACAGTCCGGAGATTTCATCGTCAACGATCAGCCCGCATCGCATCCCGACTTTGTGCGCGTCGCCTGCGATCCGCGTCGTTCCGTCATCGTCGAGGCTTGCGCAGGCAGCGGCAAGACCTGGTTGCTGGTGTCGCGCATGCTGCGTCTGTTGCTCGATGGCGCAGAGCCTTCCGAGCTGCTGGCCATCACCTTTACTCGCAAGGCGGCGCAGGAAATGCGCGAGCGTCTGCTGGCCTTGCTTGCCGAACTCGCGCTCAAGCCGGAAGATCAGGCGCAGGCACTGCTGGAACAGCGCGGGCTCGGTGCGACCGATGCGCAAGGTCTGCTGCCCACGGCGCGCGGCTTGTATCAGCGCGTGCTGTCGAGTCCGTTCGGTTTGTCGGTCGATACCTTCCATAGCTGGTTTGCCAAGCTGCTGCAAATTGCGCCGCTGGCTTCCGGCGTCCCGCATGCATATGCGCTGGAAGACAATACGTCGGAACTGATGGAGGCGGCCTGGCTGCGCTTCATGCAGTCGCTGAACCGCGTCGAGAACCAACCGCTGCGCGAAGCGATGATGACGATCTACGACATTGCCGGCAACTGGAATGGCAAAAAACTGATCGACGCCTTCGTCACTCGCCGCGCCGAGTGGTGGGCCGCCAGCCAGCAAGGCGATCCGCTGGAACCGCTGCGCGTACTGTGTGGCGATGATGGCGAACATGATGCGCGTCTCGGCCTGTGGGAGGACGAGGCACTGCGCGAGCCATTCCTCAGGCTTGCGCGCCTGCTGGGGCAGGGAACGACGAAGCAGCAGGAGATCGCGACGGGTATCGAGTCAGCGATCACGGCGGGTGCTGATCTGGGCAACTTCAAGCGCCTGTATGACCTGGTCATCACCTCGAAGGCCGAGCCAAGAAAACTCTCGCTGACGAAGGCGCTGACCGACAAGCTGAGCGACGCCGACCAGCAATGGCTGGAGAGCCAGTGGTATGCGCTGGCGACCGAGCTCATCGCGCTGGAGCGACGCAGTCATGAGATCAACGTGATCCGCCTGAATGAAGCGGTGCGCACAGCGGGTGAAGCCTGTCTTGAACATTATCAGGCGCTGAAGACCGAGCGACGGGTGCTCGATTTTTCCGATCTTGAATGGCTCGCCTGGACACTGGTCACCGATCCTGCTCACGCAGCGTATCTGCAGTCGCGCCTCGATGCCCGCTACCGCCATGTGCTGATCGATGAATTTCAGGATACCAATCCCTTGCAGTGGCATATCGTGCGCGCGTGGCTGGACGCCTATGGCGACGATGCGGCGCGACCGTCGGTATTCATTGTCGGCGATCCCAAGCAATCCATTTACCGGTTTCGTCGCGCTGATCCGCGGGTGTTTCTGGCTGCCAGAGAGAGGCTCACGCGCAGCGGCGCAGCCTCGCTCAGCACGCACCAGACGCGCCGCAACGCCCATCGCATTGTTGAGGCGCTGAATCAGGCGATGCAGGGCAACGGGCTCTATGCGCCGCAAACGACGCATGCTGATGCCGTCGGCGCCGTATATCGACTACCGCTGGTGCAGGTCGAGCTCCCGCCCGTGAGCACCGCGACGGGTGTCACTTTGCGCGACCCCTTGCGTGAATTCCCGCAAGAGCTGGAAGATCTGAGGCGTCGTCGCGAAGGCTATCAGGCGGGTCTTGCGCTGAGAGACGTGCGTGACGGCTGGCAGGGCAAGGATCCCTTGAAATGGTCGGACATGATGATGCTCGTGCGCAGCCGCACGCATCTGGCCGACACCGAGCGCGGGCTGCGCGAGGCAGGTGTGCCCTTTGTGTCCAGTCGCAGCGGCGGGCTGCTGGAGGCGCTGGAAGTGTCTGACCTGATGGCCCTGCTGCGCTGGCTGACCGTCAGCGCCGATGATCATGCGCTGGCGCAGGTACTGAAATCGCCCATCGTCGGTGCCAGCGATGATGATCTGATCTGGCTGGCCAGCGCGGGCGAGGGCAGCTGGTGGCAGCGCTTGCTGAGCCCGTCCGATACGCTGCCAAGCGAGGCCTTGCAGCGCGCCGTGTCGTTGCTCTCGCGCTGGCTGCCCGCTGCGGCGCAGCTGCCGGTACACGACCTGCTTGATCGGGTGATGCATGAAGGCGAGCTGCCTGCTCGCTATGCGATGTCCACACCGGCATTCATGCGGGCCCAGGTACTGGGTAACCTCGATGCATTTCTCGCGTTGTCGCTCGATCTGGATGCAGGACGCTACCCGAGCATCGCACGCTTTCTTGACCGGCTGGAACGCCTGAAGAAAGGTCGCGAGCAGGAAGCACCGGATGAGGCAGACATCGATGCCGCGCTGGATGCGGTGCGCATCATGACGATCCATGGCGCAAAAGGTCTGGAGGCCGACGTCGTGCTGCTGATGGACGCGAACCGGAACGATCCGGGCGGCGATGACATTGGCATGCTGTGTGACTGGCCGCAGGAAGCTCCTGCGCCCACGCATTTGTCGGTGTTTGGCAAGTCGAAAGAACGCGGACAGGCGCGCGATGCGCTGTTCAGCGAAGAAGAGTCGTTCCGCAGGCAAGAAGACTGGAATCTGTTGTATGTCGCCGCGACCCGCGCAAAGCAGCTGCTGATGATCAGCGGTGTGCATGACGGCAAGGAGGGCGATGGCATGGTCAGCGGCAGCTGGTACCAGCGTTTTGCAGTCGCTGAGGAACGCTCCTTTGCGCCTGTCGCGCCGGCCCCCGAGCAGAGCAACGGCGAGTTCAGCCTGTCTTTGTTCGCGCCGCCCAGACTTCCGCCGCCGCAGCTGCGCATTGCCGATGACGACACGGCAGCCACGGTGGAGGGCAAGCTCTTGCATGCGCTGATGGAACGAATCACAGGCGCCGCGCAGTGGCCGGTGCAGGTACCCGAGCCGCAGCGCGTTGCGCAATGGCTCTCCTGTACTGCCGAGCAGGCCGAGGTTGTTTGCCAGCAGGCCGAAACACTCTTGTCGGCGGACGCTTTGTCAGCGTTTTTCGATCCGGCCCAGCATGACTTTGCGCGCAATGAGATGGAGCTGATGCATCAGGGCGATCTGCTGCGCGTGGATCGTCTGGTCATCATCGGCGGCACGGTCTGGGTGCTCGATTACAAGCGCAATTTCCTCGACAGTGAGCGTGACGATTATCTGCAGCAGCTTGCCCGGTATCGCGACGCCTGTAGCGCGCTGTTCTCTGGCAAGGAGATCCGCACCGCGCTCCTCACCGTCGATGGCCGGCTCTGGGAGATCGGTTCGGAAGACGGCGGCTTGCCAGAGAGCGGCAGCGTCGCGGGAGGCCATTGAGATTCATCAAGTACTGATCGGTGAGCTGGCCTTACCGTGCGAGATTCCATCGCACCGGCTGTCCACGTGCATCTCGTCGACATCAGTCTGTTTTATCCGGCCCGCACCGGCGGTGTCAGGACGTACTTGCGCGCGAAATCACGCTGGCTGCGCGAGCGAAGCTCGGTGCGGCACACGATCATCGCGCCCGTGCTCAAGGAGGATGACGATCCTGACCTGATCGCCATTCCCAGTTTTCCCATCCCTTTTGGCCAGGGGTTCCGCTGGCCGGTGTCGGCGTCGCTGGCCACGCGACGCCTGATCAGCCTCAAGCCTCAGCTGATCGAGGCCGGCGATCCGTATCAGTTGGCGTGGAGCGCACTGCAGGCAAGGAACCGGCTGAACATTGCTGCACTGGCTTTTTATCATTCGGACTTGCCCCAGCTGGCCATGCGCCGCTTCGGCCAGTTGGGCCAGCTGGCGGCAGAAAACTATCTGCGCAAGTTGTATGCGCAATTTGATCTGGTGCTGGCGCCCAGTCGCACCTGTCTGCAGAAGTTGCAGTCCATGGGCGTTCATCAGGTAAGGCATCAGCCACTCGGTGTTGATACGGCCGTCTTTGCGCCCGCCCGTCGCGACCGCTGGCTCAAGCGCCGGCTCGGGCTGGCCGCGGATTGCCGCCTGCTCGTCTATGCCGGCCGCTTCTCGCGCGAGAAAAATCTCGCCTCGCTGATCACCGCCGTCGAGACACTGGGCAATCCCTACCATTTGCTGCTGATCGGCGGCGGGCAAAAGATCTCGGCCTCGGGCCGGGTCAGCTGCCTGCCCTATCAGCAGGAGGCGACGACACTCGCTGCGCTGATGGGCGGGGGTGATCTGTTTGTTCATCCCGGTCAGCATGAGACGTTCGGGCTGGTCGTGCTGGAGGCGATGGCCTGTGGTGTGCCCGTGCTCGGCGTCGCCGGCGGTGGCGTTGCTGAACTGGTGGATGCCGACACCGGTCTGCTGACAGAATCGGGCAGCAGCGCATCGCTGGCCGACGGCATACACAGTTTGTTCGATACGGATCTGGGGGCGATGGGCGTTCGGGCGCGCGAGAAAGCAGTCAGACACTACGCATGGGAATGCATCATGCCGCAGCTGATGCGTCATTACGAAAGCCTGCTGGGCAGCGGGCAGACGCGGGCCAGCCCTCTGGCGTCACTCTCGACCTGAGATGCGCGCGATGCCCATGCCGCCCGGGCCGGCCTTCTGCGTCTCTGTCCATGACGTTTCTTTGCCCACCTGGATCGATTGCCAGCGGCTGATGCACAGCATGCCCGTGTTGAACGAACTACCGCTGACCTGGTTGCTGGTGCCGGACTGGCACCGGCGGGGACAGCAGCAGGGCCACGGCGCGCTGCCCAGCCCGGTGCAGTTTAATGAGGCCATCAGTGCGATGCAGGCACAGGGGCATGAACTCTGCCTGCATGGGTACACCCATCTGGACGAACAGCCGGCCGGGCTGCTCGACGTCTGGCGGCGACGGGCGCTGACGCGTTCCGAAGGCGAGTTCGCCGCGCTTGATGAATCTGCCGCACGGGAACGCCTGCAGCGCGGTCAGCGCTGGCTGGCGGCGCAGGGCTGGCACGCCCGTGGTTTCGTTCCTCCGGCATGGATGATCAATGCGCAGGGGATACGGGCCGTGCGCGCGGCAGGTTTTGACTATCTGGGCCTGTATCGCGGGTGGTGTCGGCTGTCCGACGGAAAAATCATCGCCGCACCGACGATCACCTACTCGACGCGTCACCCGGCGGGCGATGCGCTGTGGCGCTGGTGTCAGGATCTGCTCCGAATGAATGAGCGACGCGTTCCGGTGCTGAGGCTGGCGTTGCATCCCGCTGATCTGCGCCGTCCCGGCAATCTGGCGCATGCGCAGCAGGTAATCGAACGATGGCTGAGCTACCGGATCCCGTTGACGGAATATCAGGGATACCGGCGGCTGGCTGCGGATCGCGCAGTTGTTCAGCAAGAAAAGATGAAGCCCATGTGACAGCGATCGGTTGAAATACTTTCGAAATTCGCATCACGACTCAGGCAAACTCTGAAGAATCGGCGACAAGTCCCTGAATGTATTGACGGAAATTCGCTCAGCCGACTATAGTGCCGGGATGGTTTCCGAATTCTCTTCCCTGCTGGACAAGGTCAGGCAACTGGCCGAGCTGTCGACTTCTCTGCGTGGCGAGAACGCCGAGCTGCGTGCCGCGATGGCGACGCTGACGGAAGAGAACGCCCGCCTCGCTTCGCGAATGAAAGAAGCGCATGATCGTGTGGCGGCGCTGATTGATGCCATGCCCGTTCCCAGTGATCAGGAGGCTGCATGACCACGCTCGACGTCACCATCATGGGCCAGCCGTACCGGCTCGCTTGCAAGGAAGGTGAAGAGCTCGCGCTGAAGCAAGCGGTCGCTTACCTCGATGAGCGGATGAACGCCATTCGCGATGCAGGCAAGGTCAAGGGGACCGATCGCATCGCGGTGATGGCGGCGCTTGGCATCGCTGCTGATTTTCTTGCGTCCCGCAATGCGAGCGGGCCGTTCTCGTCCATGAGTCTGTCCGAAGTGCGCGAGAAGATCACGTCGATGAATGCCATCCTCGATACTGCACTCGCACCTCAGGAAAAACTGTTTTAAATTCTTCGCGCACAGAGCGCGAAAATCTTTGACACGAAGTCAGTTTGCGGTAGACTGAGTGCTCCTGCCGTGTTCGCGATTGCCATATATTCCTTGAACCATTCACGTGCATAGGCTGTGGGATTCGTTCAGTAGGCGTGAACGTCGCTCGTCCGACGATCCCAATATTGAACTACTGTAGCCACCTTGAACCGTCAGGTTCAGGATGCCGGCACAGCGGCACAGGCGGGACTTGAACACTGAGCGGTTGCATCACATGCAGCCGCTTTTTTTATGCGTGCTCGATTCTCGCGCTGGTTGCAAATCGCGCGCTGATCGCTCCCGGAGCGCTCCTTGATCTTCTGGTCTGAAGGTCTTATACTCCGCTCAACAACACCCGCCACGCCTCTGCATGCAAGCGCACCCCGGCGGGTTTTTTATTGCCCATGAAATTTGACAAGCCCGCCATCGATGGTGATGCACAAGTCGCGCTCTTGCGAAGCCGCGGGCTGGTTATCAATGACGCCGAACAGGCAAAACACTACCTGAGCTTCATCGGCTACTACCGCCTCGCGGGCTATTCGCTTCCTCTGCAGGTCAACTACAACGCGGATGGTTTACATCGGTTTCTTGACGGCGTGAGTTTTGATGATGTGCTCGATCTTTATACCTTTGATCGTAAGTTGCGACTTTTGGTGATGGATGCGCTAGAGCGCATCGAGGTCGCATTTCGTGCCGTGCTGTCCCAATCCATGAGCGAGCGGAATGGCCCTCATTGGTACATGACGCCAGAACTCTTCGTGCCTTCCTATCGTCACGACAAATTTATTGAAGTGCTCAAGAAAGATATCGGCGACGATCCGGCCAAGGCGGCCATGAGGCAGACTTTCATTCAGCACTATTACGACAAGTACGGAGATCCCCCGCTGCCACCGTCCTGGATGACATTCGAGGTCCTGTCATTTGGAACGGTGTCCTTGGTTTTCAAGAACCTGACCCGCAATCACCAGAAGCCCATCGCACGGGTCTTTGGACTCGACGGATCAGTACTGGCTTCCTGGCTTCATTCGATCAGTTATCTGCGCAATCTCGCAGCACATCATCAGCGCTTATGGAATCGCTCCTACACCATCAAGCCCGTCATAGCCAGGCAGTATGCTGCTGATCTGGCTGACCCGAGTCGATTCTATGCACAGGCTGTCATGATTGAGGTTTTATTGAGGACGATCGCTCCGGAGGCGACGTGGGGCCAGCGCCTGGCAGTATTACTGACGGAGCACCCCAGGGTCAGATCCGAGAGGATGGGATTCCCGGGGAATTGGCAGCAGCGAGAACTGTGGTGTCTTGCTCCCCGGGCTCTGAACAAAGGCTGGCAGTAGAATGCAGCTCTGTCAGATTCCAATAATAACGAGAGTGACAAGGGCATGCGCTACTGGCTAATGAAATCCGAGCCCGACGAAGCGAGCATCGATGATGCGCTCGCGGCAAAGGGCGGTACGGTCGCATGGACCGGCGTGCGCAACTATCAGGCGCGGAACTTCATGCGCGACGAGATGCGCGTGGGGGATGGGGTGCTGTTCTATCACTCCAGCTGCGCCGAGCCCGGCATCGCCGGATTGGCGGAGGTGGCAAGCACTGCTTATCCTGATCCCACGCAGTTTGATCGCCAAAGTCCCTACTACGATCCGAAATCCGACCCTGAGAATCCGCGCTGGCTGCTGGTAGATGTGAAAGCGACGAAGAAGACCCGGCTGATCGGCTTGCCTGAATTGCGCGAGCATCCCGAGCTCGAAGACATGATCATCCTCCGGCGCGGCAACCGGCTGTCGATCACGCCGGTGACGCCCGCTGAGTGGCATTTCATTGTCAAGACGCTCGTGACGCGCAAATCCTGACTCATCACATAACCTCCCGCTGAAAGCTGCGCATGGATCCTGTATTGATCATTTCCTTTCTGGTGCTGGGCACCTTCACTGGTTTTGCTGCGGGCTTACTCGGCATCGGTGGCGGCATGCTGATGGTGCCCTTCATTACCATGCTGCTGTCAGCGCGCGGCTTCCCCAAGGAGATTGTGGTGCATGTCGCGATTGCGACGTCGCTCTCCACCATCATGTTCACGTCATTGTCGTCGGTGAGGGCGCATCACAAGCGCGGCGCCGTGTTGTGGCCGGTCGTGAAATTGCTCGCGCCGGGGATCCTGATCGGATCGTGGATAGGGCCGTGGATAGGAACGAAGCTGAGTTCTTCAGGGCTGGCGATGTTCTTTGCGATCTTTGTGGGTTTCTCGGCAACGCAAATGCTGTTCGACAAAAAGCCCAAGCCCACGCGCGAACTGCCGCCGCCAGCAGGCATGCTCGGCGCAGGTACCGTGATCGGTGTGCTGTCAGGGCTGGTGGGCGCAGGTGGCGGCTTCATCTCCGTGCCCTTCATGACCTGGTGTAACGTGGTGATCCACAATGCGGTAGCGACCAGTGCCGCGCTGGGCTTTCCGATCGCGCTCGCCGGGACGCTGTCGAACATCTACTACGGGCTGCAAGAGCCGGGATTGCCGGCGGGTTCGCTGGGTTTCATCTATCTGCCAGCACTGCTGGTGATCTCGGTGGCGAGCGTATTTACGGCGCCGCTGGGAGCGAAGACCGCGCATGCGCTGCCGGTGAAGAGCCTGAAGAAAGTGTTCGCCATCGTGCTGTATGCGCTGGCGGGGTATATGGCCTACAAGGCTTTCAGGTGAGCGGAGCTGACCCAAACCGCTCCCGCAACAGATTCTTCTGCACCTTGCCCATCGTATTGCGCGGCAGCTCATCAACGACATGCACGCGCTTGGGCACCTTGAAGTTCGCGATTTTCTGTTTCAGCGCATCGATGATCGTGGTCTCCGACAACGCCGCACCCTCGCGAGGCACGACCACGGCCGTGACGGCCTCGCCGAAATCCGGATGAGCGACACCAATCACCGCAGACTCCAGCACGCCCGGCATCTCGTCGATCACGGATTCGATTTCTTTCGGATAGACGTTGTAGCCACCCGAAATGATCAGATCCTTGCTGCGGCCGACGATGGACAGATAGCCATCGCTGTCGACTCGCCCGACATCGCCGGTGTGGAAGTAGCCATCGGCGGTAAATTCTTCGGCGGTTTTCTCCGGCATCTGCCAGTAGCCTTTGAACACATTCGGGCCCTTCACCTGAATGTCGCCAATCTCATCGACTGCGCAAGACAGACCTTCCTTGTTCACTACGCGCACCGACACACCCGGCAGTGCCGGGCCCACCGTGCCCGCCTTGCGCTGCCCGTCATAGGGGTTGGAGGTGAGCATTGCGGTCTCGCTCATCCCATAGCGCTCCAGTATCGTGTGGCCGGTGCGCTTTGCAAATTCTTCAAAGGTCTCGGTGAGCAAGGGTGCAGAGCCGGATACGAACAGTCGCATCGTCGCGCAGGCCTTGTTGTCGAAGGCCGGATCGTTCAGCAGTCGCACGTAATACGTCGGCACGCCCATGAACACCGAGCTGCGCGGCAGCTGACGGATCACGGCAGCGCTGTCGAATTTGGATAGAAAAATCATCTTGCTGCCGTTCATCAGCGCGCCATGCGCAGCGACGAACAAACCATGAATATGAAACAGCGGCAGCGCATGCAGCAGCACATCGCCCGGCTGCCAGTGCCAGCACTCGTGCAGCACGCGGATATTCGAGGCCAGATTGCCGTGACTGAGCATCGCCCCCTTGCTGCGCCCGGTCGTGCCCGAGGTATACAGAATGGCGGCGAGATCATCGTCATTGCGATGCACTGTCTCGAACGTATCCGAATGATGCACGGCGCGTGACAGCAGACTGCCGCTGTTGCGTCCGTCGCGTGGCTCGTCCAGCGTGAACAGATGCCGGGTGCCGTTGCGGAAAGCGATCTGCGACAGCCAGCCAAAGTTCTGCGGCGAGCAGACGACGACGGCAGGGGAGGCATTGTCAATGAAATAGGCCATTTCATCGGCGCGATACGCGGTATTCAGGGGCAGGTAGACAAAGCCTGCGCGCACGGTCGCCAGATACAGCATCAGCGCTTCCGGCGATTTTTCGACTTGCGCGGCAATGCGGGAGCCGGCCGGTAGATTCAGGCTGGCGAACAGGTTCGCGATCTTCGCCGTGCCGCGCTCCAGATCGCGCCAGCTGTAGTAGTGACCCTCATGCGTCTCCAGCCAGCAGTCCTCCAGATCGTTCGGGAAGCGTGAGCGAAACAAGGCGTACAGGTTGGCGTTCGTGCTCATGGGGACGGTTGTACAGAAGTATGTGGTTTTTTGTAGGCGACGATCAGGAGCGCAATGCCAAGCGCGATCATCGGCAGCGACAGCATCTGTCCCGCAGAGATCACCCAGGGCCCGAGGAAGACTTCATAGTCCGGCGTGCGGAAGTACTCGGTAAAAAAGCGCGCGAGACCATAACCGGCCGCGAACACGCCACTTACCGCCAGATAGGGCCGTGGTTTTCGCGAGAAGATCCACAGCACGATGAACAGCAGCACGCCATCGACCAGCGCCTGATAGAGCGGTGATGGATGGCGCGGCAGGGTATCGACATTCGGCCACATCATTGCCCAGGGCAGAGTGGCATCCGCGACGCGGCCCGGTAACTCGGCATTGATGAAATTGCCGATGCGGCCAGCCGCATAACCGAGCGGCACCAGTGGCGCGATCAGATCCATCACTTCCATCAGCCGCCGACCGTGAAACTTCGCCCAGATCCCCATCGCGGCCATCACGCCGAGAAAGCCGCCATGGAAGGACATGCCGCCATTCCAGACAGCGAGTATGTCTTCCGGATGCTGAAGGTAGTAATCCGGGTGATAGAACAGCACTTCACCCAGGCGTCCGCCAATGATCACGCCGAGCACGCCATAGGTAAGCATGTCTTCGAGGTCGGCAGCGGTCCAGCCGGCGCTGGCGATATGCGGTTGTTTAATGCGCACGCGACCGAGGATGATGAAGAGTGCAAACGCGATCAGGTACATGATCCCGTACCAGCGTATCGCGAGCGGTCCGATGGCAATCGCCACGGGATCAGGCAGCGGATGAATCAGCATTCAGCGGGTCTTTCGCATCAGTTCAAGAAAAGCGGCGAGCACCGGCGACTGATGGTCACGTCGCCACGCGAGGCCGGTTTCGACCAGCGGGCTCGCTTCCCTGAAGGCGCGGTATTCCACGCCGGGACGCTTCAGGTTGGAGACGGATTGTGGCACAAGCGCGATGCCCATGCCGGCAGAAACCAGCCCGATGATGGTTTGCATCTGTATCGCTTCTTGTCCGATCTGCGGCGTTACGCCAGCGTCACGGAAACATCCGAGAATCTGATCGTGAAACGTGGGTGCGAGCCTGCGCGGAAAAATGATCAATGGCATCTCAGCGCAATGTCTGAGCGATATCTTGCTTTTGTGTTGTGCCAGTGGACTGTTCTCGGCGAGGGCGAGCAGCAGCGGCTCGGACAACAGGGGCAGATAGTCGAGTTCGGATTTGAGTTTGTCGGGTAGCGGCGGAATGAGGATGCCGAGGTCGAGCTTGCCGGCAGCGAGCAATTCCAGCTGCACATCGGTGGTCGATTCCTGCAAGTCGAGCTGCACGCCCGGATAGGCAAGGCGGAATTCACGCAGCGATTGCGGCAGCACGCTGTAATCGGCGCTTGAGACAAAACCGAGCGAGAGCCGCCCTGATTCGCCGGCAGCAGCTCTTTGCACCAATGATTTCAATCCTTCGGCCTGCAGCAGCAGCCGCTGCGCTTCGGGGACGAGCGCTCGTCCGGCCGCCGTCAGTGCGACGCTGCGTCGTGTGCGTTCGAACAGTACCGCGCCCAATTGGGCCTCCAGTGCTTGTATCGCCTGCGATAGCGGCGGTTGCGTCATGTGCAGCCGGCGCGCGGCGCGTCCGAAGTGCATCTCTTCGGCGACGGTCAGGAAGTAGCGCAGCTGGCGCAGATCGGGGCTCATGGTCGGCGGGGTGGACGCTGGGGTCTATGATTCGTAAAAGATATTAATAATGTCCGAATCATATATTTGACAATCAGATTCGCGCAAGGCATGGTGTCAGCCTTGGCGTGTCCGCACTGACGCGGACAGCGCCCAGTCAACCCCCCAGATGACCTTATCGGAGAATCCGCATGGCCGGCAACGATCGTTCGAAGAATATTACCCAGGGCGTGAACCGCAGCCCGAACCGCTCGATGTATTACGCAATGGGCTACAAGAAGGAGGACTTCAGCAAGCCCATGATCGGGATTGCGAACGGTCACTCGACCATCACTCCTTGCAACTCGGGTCTGCAGAAGCTGGCCGATGCTGCCATTGAAGCGACCCGGGCGGCCGGCGCGAACCCGCAGGTCTTTGGCACGCCAACCATCTCTGACGGCATGTCGATGGGCACCGAGGGCATGAAGTACTCGCTGATTTCGCGCGAGGTGATTGCCGACTGTATCGAGACCTGTGTGCAGGGGCAGTGGCTGGATGGCTGTGTGGTGATCGGCGGCTGCGACAAGAACATGCCCGGCGGGATGATCGCGATTGCGCGCACCAATGTGCCCAGCATTTATGTGTACGGCGGCACCATCAAGCCCGGTCACTGGAAAGGCCAGACGCTGACCATCGTGTCGGCGTTCGAGGCCGTGGGTCAGTTCACCGCCGGCAAAATGTCGGAAGAAGATTTCGACGGTGTCGAGCGCAATGCCTGCCCGACCACCGGTTCCTGCGGTGGCATGTTCACTGCGAACACCATGTCGTCGTCGTTCGAGGCACTGGGCATGTCGCTGCTGTATTCATCGACGATGGCTAATCCCGATGATGAGAAGACGCAATCGACCGCCGAATCGGCCCGCGTGCTGGTCGAGGCCGTGAAGAAGAATCTGCGTCCGCGCGACATCATCACCCGCAAGTCGATCGAAAATGCCGTCGCCGTGATCATGGCGACCGGCGGTTCAACCAATGCCGTCCTTCACTATCTTGCAATTGCTCATGCAGCGGAAGTCGAGTGGACGATTGATGATTTCGAGCGCATGCGCCAGAAGATCCCCGTCATCTGCAATCTGAAGCCTTCCGGTGAGTATGTGGCCACCGATCTGCATCAGGCCGGCGGCGTGCCGCAAGTGATGAAGATCTTGCTGAACGCCGGCCTGATGCATGGCGATTGCATGACCATCACCGGCAAGACATTGGCAGAAGAGCTGAAGAACGTTCCTGACCAGCCGCCAGCCGGACAAGATGTGATCCGCACTATCGACAAGGCCGTCTACAAGCAGGGTCACCTCGCGATCCTGAAGGGCAATCTGGCGACCGAGGGTTGCGTGGCCAAGATCTCGGGTCTGAAGAATCCGGTCATTACCGGCCCGGCGCGCGTGTTCGATGACGAGCCTTCGGCGATGGAAGCGATCATCTCCGACAAGATCCAGCCGGGCGACGTCGTCGTGCTGCGCTATCTCGGCCCGAAGGGCGGACCCGGCATGCCGGAAATGCTGTCACCGACCTCGGCGCTGATCGGCAAGGGTCTGGGCGAATCGGTTGGCCTGATCACCGATGGCCGGTTCTCGGGCGCGACCTGGGGCATGGTGGTCGGCCACGTCGCGCCCGAAGCTTTCGTCGGCGGCACGATCGCGCTGGTGCAGGAGGGCGACTCGGTGACCATTGATGCACACAAGTTGCTGATCCAGCTGAATGTGCCGGAGGAAGAGATTGCCCGCCGGCGCGCCGCGTGGAAAGCGCCCGAGCCGCGTTACACCCGTGGCGTGCTGTCCAAATTTGCCAAGTTGGCATCGACCGCAAGCAAGGGCGCGGTGACGGGCTGATCTCACGAGCGGTTTATCGGGAAAATATCTGGAAAATTGCCAGTCCGATAAGCTGAGCGTTCAGCGAGCGAGCCGTCATCCGACAGGGTGACGGCCCGTTTTGTGAATGAATGTAAGTCCGTCCTGCAGGAACCCGGCGTCGGTGATAGATTGCATCGTGAGCAGGATTACAAAAGCAGGTAAAATCCCGCCGTCATTAAATTAATGGAGAGTGACATGAAACGTATTCTGGTTGCTGCAGTTGCTTTCGGCGCGCTGATGTCCAACGCAGCATTCGCCAGCGAGCAGCTCGCAAAAGAAAAGAACTGCCTGGCTTGCCACGCTGTTGACAACAAGCTGGTCGGCCCTGGCTACAAAGAGGTCGCGGCAAAGTACAAGGGCGACAAGTCGGCTGAAGACAAGCTGGCACAGAAGATCATGAAGGGCGGCAGCGGCGTCTGGGGCCAGATCCCGATGCCCGCGAATCCTCAGGTGTCGGCGGCTGAAGCCAAGACCCTGGCGAAGTGGGTGCTGTCGCTGAAGTAATCGGCGGACAGACCGAACAAAAAGCGCTCCTTGGAGCGCTTTTTTATTGTTTGCTGGTGCTTGTCAATGCGGATTACTTGGTCACGGCAATCTGCGATCGCTTGCCCGACTTGAAGGTGTACAGGGTCAGCGTGCCATGCTTCATGTCGCCGCGTGCATCGAATTCGATGGGGCCGGTCACACCCTGATAGCGAATCTTCGCCAGCTCCGGCAGGTATTTCGCTGGTTCGGCCGAATCTGCCTTCTGCATGGCCGTCACCATCACCATCGTCGCGTCATAGACATAAGGCGCATACAGCTTGACGTCGGTGCCGAATTTTTTCTTGTAGGCGGCGCGGAATTCTTCCAGACCTTTTTTCTGACTGTCTTCGACACCACCCGCTTCGGCGCAGATCACTTGTCCATCGGCCATGCCATCACCTGCGAGTGAAGGCAGCTGCTCTGAGCAAATGCCGTCGCCGCCCATGAACTTGGGGGTCATGCCCAGTTGTTTCATTTGCCTCAGCATGGGTCCGCCCACTGCATCCATGCCGCCGAAGAACACCAGATCCGGATTTTTGCCCTTGATCGCGGTGAGGATCGCGTTGAAATCGGTCGCCTTGTCGTTCGTGTACTGCCGGCTGACGATAGTCAGCCCTGCCGCCTTTGCGGCTTTCGCGAATTCATCCGCGACGCCTTGCCCATAGGCGGTGCGATCGTCGATGATCGCGACCTGCTTTACTTTCAGCGTGCTGGCGGCGTAGCGACCGAGCGCACCACCCAGCTGACCATCATTGGCGACTACACGGAATGCGCCCTTGAAGCCCTGCTGCGTGTACTTGGGATTGGTAGCCGATGGCGAGATCTGCGGGATGCCAGCGTCGTTGTAGATTTTTGAAGCGGGTATCGTCGTGCCCGAATTCAGGTGGCCAATCACGCCATTCACTTTGGCATCGACCAGCTTCTGTGCGGCGGCCGTGCCTTGCTGCGGGTTGGCGGCATCATCTTCGCCAAGGAGCACGAACTTGATCTTCTTGCCACCCAGAGTGATGGGCTTGGCATTGAGTGCATCGATCGCCATGCGCGCGCCATTCTCGTTGTCCTTGCCGAGGTGCGCCACCTGTCCGGAGAGCGGTGCGACATGGCCGATCTTCACGATCTGCTCTTGCGCGTGAGCCGAAGCCGACAGCAATACAGTGACCGACAGCAGGGTTGGGGCGAAGCGCATGAGTCCTCCCGTGACGAAAAAACCGAATTATCTTCGATTTACGCGAAGGAGGGCATGCAGGCGCCACCCGAATAGGTCGCCTGCAGAGTCTGCTCACCGAGTCCGCCGGACAACAGTCTCCGGAAGATCAGGGACGTATTGCCGGGGCGGGAACGGCGTCGACATCCGTCGAGCGGGCACGAGGGCGCATGCCGGTGAACTCGAAATCAACATCCGGTCGGCGACCAGACACGATCTCTGCAATGGCCCGGCCCGAGCCGCAGCCCATCGTCCAGCCCAGCGTGCCGTGGCCGGTGTTCAGGTAGAGATTGTTGTAGTGCGTTCGGCCGATATAAGGCACGTTCGAGGGCGTCAGCGGTCGCAGGCCGGCCCAGTACTGCACCTGCTCATAGTCGCAGGCGCCGGGGAACAATTCCTGAGTGCGTCGGGTGATGGCCTCGCAGCGCACGGGATTGAGTTCGCGTGAATAACCATTGATCTCGCAGGTGCCGGCCACGCGCAGCCGATCGCCAAGACGCGAGATCACCAGCTTGTGACCGTCATCAGTCAGCGAGACGCGCGGTGCGAGCGCAGGATCCAGCACGCGATACGTTGCCGAGTAACCTTTGCCCGGGTACAGCATCAGGTCGATGCCCAGCGGCTTCACCAGTTGCGTCGAGAAGCTGCCCATGGCCAGCACGACACTATCGGCCTGCAGCACCTGATGTCGTCCGTGATCATCGATGACTTCCACGCCCGAGATGCGTGCTGAGGCCCCGGTGCCCTCGGTCAGCAGCCGGGTGACGAGATGATTGAACCGGAACTGCACGCCAGCCTCGGCACACCGGTCGGCCAGACCGACGGTGAACTTGTGCACATCGCCGGATTCGTCAGTAGCCGTGAAATCGCCACCGACAATCTTGTGTCGCACAGGCGCCAGCGAGGGCTCGATCCTCACGACGTCCTCTGCGCTGATGGTCTCGCGCGGGCAGCCGAGGTCGCGCATCAGTTGCGCGGCGGGCAGCGATTGCTCGAATTCGCGCTCGTCAGTGTAGAAGTGCAGGATGCCGCGCGTTTCGCAGTCATAGTCGATGCCGGTCTCGGCACGCACGGACTGCAGTGTCTGCCGGCTGTACTCGGCAATCGCGACGATCTGGCGGATATTGTGCGCGGTGCGACCGGGTGTGCACTGGCGCAGGAACTCCATACCCCAGCGCCATTGCAGCCATTCAGGACGCAGCCGGAACAGCAGTGGTGCGTCTTCACGGCCCAGCCACTTCAGGACTTTGAGTGGTGCGGAGGGATTGGCCCAGGGCTCGGCATGCGAGACGGAGATCTGTCCGCCATTGGCAAAGCTGGTTTCCTGAGCAGCGCCGGGCTGGCGCTCAATGACGGTGACTTCATGGCCGGCTTTTTGCAGAAACCAGGCGGAAGCGGTGCCGACAATGCCCGCGCCCAGTACGATGACTTTCATTGACTCTTTCCGTGCTTTGATGGGTGATGCGGCCTGCGGAGCGCTCTGCCGCGTGAGCTGTTCATGTAATGCCTGTGAATTGTAAGCAGCCTTGCCGGGTTTGCGGCGTCATTTGCGCCACACAACCGCCCGGCGCACCCGACATTCATGCGCGTCATATCCTCGGATCGTGAGGGCGGTGTATTACTGCCTGATTACTGCTGCAGGCGCGAGAATTCCTGTGCGACGACTTCGCGTACCCGCACTTCCAGTCGTTGCTCCAGCAGCGCGCCGAGTTCCTGTGCGAGCGTACCCGCGACCTGTTCGGTTGCGGCCTCAGCGGCCAGTGGCAGGGTCGCCGCCAGTGCCGTCATGATCTCTGCCTGAAGCTTCGAGCCGACCGCCTGCGGCAGGTGCTCATGCAAGGCGGCCTCTATCAGAACAGGTATCTGGTCAGAAAGTTCCGTCGCGATACGCGCGCTGATTTCTTCTTCTATCTCGCGCAGCAACTCGGCATCTGCGGCGGCAGCCTCCATGGCGGCTGCGTCAGTCGCTGCCCCTGACAATCGATCATTGCCGGGGCCATCCCCGTCGAGAATGTCAGTGAGAATGGGGATATCGTTATCGTGCTGGTTCGGTGGGTTCATGTTGTTTCTGCCACGAAGTGGGTCAGGGGATAACCACGCTGCTGATACTGCTTGTAACGCTCACGACCGGCGGCGAGATCCTGTTCGTCAGTGGACAAGACTTCGAACAGGCGCTCGAAGCGTGCAAAGTGCTCAGGCGTGCGCTGCGACAGATTGATCAGCACCTGATGGTGGGGCAAAGGATCGCTCGCGTCATGCGTCAGTATGACCGGTGTCTGCGCCGCCAGCGCGTCACCTGCCTTCACATGAGGCAGGAAATCCTGTTCCGAAAACGTCCACAGCGCTTCATCAAAGGCTTGCTGCTGCCGCGCATCTTCAAGGTGCACGACGATCTTCATGTCGGCGGCGCGTGCCTTGCGCACCAGACGGCAGGCATACAGTACCTTGTCCGGCACCCTGCTGTGAAAGTCGACCCGTGTCATGGTGTTCTCTGGCACGGCGCCGCTCAGGCGGACACCATGCCATTGTGCCGCAGCAGCGCATCAATGCTGGGTTCGCGGCCACGGAAAGCCGTGAATGATTCCAGCGCGGGACGAGAACCACCGACCGACAGTATCTCGCGATGAAACGCCAGCCCCGTCTCGGCGAGACGGTTAGGATCGCCCTGCGCCTCTTCGAACGCGCCATAGGCATCCGCCGACAAGACCTCGGCCCATTTGTAGCTGTAGTAACCGGCTGCGTAGCCGCCCGCGAAGATATGCGAGAACGAATGCTGAAAGCGGTTGAATGCCGGCGGAATAATGACGGCGACCTGATGCCGCACCTCGGCCAGCAGCTCGGCCACGGTCTTGCTGCCGTTCGGGTCATAGTCGTAGTGAAGATGCATGTCGAACAGCGAGAACTCGACTTGCCTCAGCATCTGCAAACCGGACTGGAAATTCTTCGCGGCGATCATCTTGTCATACAGCGCGCGCGGCAGCGGCTTACCGGTCTCGGCATGTGCGGTCATGTGCTGCAGCACATCCCATTCCCAGCAAAAGTTTTCCATGAACTGCGACGGCAGCTCCACTGCATCCCACTCGACACCGGCGATGCCGGACACGCCGAGTTCATCGACGGCGGTCAGCATGTGATGCAGGCCATGGCCGAATTCATGGAACAGCGTGATCACTTCATCATGCGTGAAATAGGCGGGCTTTTTCACGCCATCGACGATCGCCGGTTCGGTGAAATTGCAGGTCAGGTAAGCGATCGGCGTCTGCAGGTCGCCGGCGAGGTTCTTGCGGCCACGCGCATCATCCATCCACGCACCGCCGCGCTTGCCCTTGCGCGCATACAGGTCGAGATAGAACTGTCCGATCAGATGACCTTTCTTCTCGATGCGGTAAAACGTCACATCGGCATGCCAGACCGGGCTCTGGTCGGGCTTGATCTCGACACCGAACATGTTTTGGATCAGCCGGAATAATCCGCCAACGACTTTATCTTCGGGGAAGTAGAGCTTCACTTCCTGCTCTGAGAAGGCATAGCGTTTCTCGCGCAGTTTTTCCGACGCATACGCCATATCCCAGGCTTCGAGTTTGTCCAGTCCCAGCTCTGCTTTTGCGAATTCCTTCAGCTCGGCGAGATCGTTCTCGGCAAATGGACGCGCGCGCTTCGCCAAATCTTGCAGGAACTGGATCACCTGTTGCGGCGAGGTCGCCATCTTGGGCACCAGCGATACTTCGGCGAAATTGGCGTACCCGAGCAGCTGGGATTCCTCATCGCGCAGCTTGAGGATCTCGATGATGTTCTGCGTATTGTCCCAGTCGGGATTCGCGCCGAGCTCCGAGGCTTTGGTCGCGCTGGCGCGATACAGCGTTTCGCGCAGTGCGCGGTCGTCCGCGTATTGCAGTACCGGGAAATACGACGGGAAGTGCAGCGTGAAGCGCCAGCCCGTTTTGCCTTCGCGTTCAGCCGATGCGCGCGCCGCCTGTTTCACATCGTCCGGCAGTCCGGAGAGACGGTTTTCATCATCGACGATGTATTCGTACGCATTGGTCGCGTCGAGTACGTTTTCGGAGAAACGGGTCGACAGCGCGGCCTGCTGTTCCTGTATTTCCGCGAAGCGTGCCTTTTTATCGTCAGGCAGTTCGGCGCCGCCCAGACGAAAATCGCGGACTGAATTGTCGATGATCTTTTTGCGCGCGGCATTGAGAGTCTGATATTCGCTGCTGGCTTGCAGCGCCTTGTATTTTTCGAACAGTTTGAGGTTTTGTCCCAGCTCGGTCCAGAACTCGGTGACCTTGGGCAGGTTCTCGTTGTACGCGGCGCGCAGCTCGGGCGTGTCCACCACCGCGTTGAGATGGCCGACCACGCCCCATGCGCGACCGAGTCGCTCGGTCACCTGCTCCAGCGGCAGCACGAAACTGTCCCAACTAGAGGGCGCATCCGGAGCTTCCAGTGCACTGACGGTCGCGCGCGCGTCCTCCAGCAGCTTGCTGATCGCGGGCGTGACCTGGTCAGGTGTGAACAGATCGAAACGGGGCAGGTCGGTGAAATCCAGTAAGGCGTTATCGGTCATGATGCGTAGGTTCGTTTGATGCGAGTGGTCGTTGGGTGTGCGTTCATTCCTGTGATCAGCCACGTTCGGCCGCTTCGATGGTGTTCACCAGCAGCATGGTGATCGTCATCGGGCCGACGCCGCCCGGCACCGGGGTGATCCATCCCGCCACTTCGGCACAGGGACCGTAGTCCACGTCACCGCAGAGCTTGCCGGCATCGTCACGGTTCATGCCAACGTCGATCACGACCGCACCCGGCTTGACCATGTCAGCCGTCACGATGTTCCGCTTGCCGGTGGCCACCACCAGAATATCGGCGTCGCGCGTGTGATGACCGAGATCGCGCGTCTTCGAATTGCAGAGGGTGACGGTCGCACCCGCTTGCAACAGCAGCATCGCCTGCGGCTTGCCGACGATGTTCGAGGCACCGACCACCACCGCGTGCGCGCCGCGTACCGGGTAATCGATCGATTCGAGCATCTTCATCACCCCATACGGTGTGCAGGGGCGGAACAGCGGCTGGCCTGTCATCAGCAGTCCGGCATTGCTGATATGGAAACCATCGACATCTTTTTCCGCAGCGATGGCCTCGATCACTTTGTGCGAATCAATGTGCGGCGGCAGCGGCAGCTGCACGAGGATGCCGTGGATTTTCGGGTCTTTATTCAATGCGTCCACCCGCGCCAGCAGCTCGGCTTCGGACATCGTGGCGTCGTATTTCTCGAACACCGAGTGAATCCCGTTGTCTTCGCAAGCCTTGATCTTGTTGCGCACATAGACCTGCGAGGCCGGATTGTCGCCGACGAGGACGACGGCAAGGCCGGGCTGCCGGCCCTTGGCGGTCAGTGCGGCCGCACGTTCAGCGACCTCTGTGCGGAGTTGTTTGGAAAGCAGATTCCCGTCGATGATTTTGGCGGTCATGGGGCTGGTCTTTCGGGTGAGGGGGAAAGTCCGATTATACGGGCCGCCCTCTTTTGATGCCGTGCAAAGCCTGGGCGTTCCGGGCTTTGCAAAGCACAGCAAACCAGTACATTAGAGCCCCTTTTCAGTGTTTACTTTTTGTGTACATATCACATTGTGAAAATATATATCGCATTTTGAAAAAATGCGCAGTGCTGATACACTTCCGCCAAACCCGGATACCCGCCAGAATGAACCCCATGCTGGCCGCCTCCCGGCCTGCCAACTGCCTACCGGCACGACATAAAAGCAAGGAGACCTGATCATGTCAGCCCAGCTCGATAACATTCTGGCGCAAGCCGCCAACGATCCCGATGTGATGGAAACGCAAGAGTGGCTGGATGCCCTCGAGTCCGTGATCGAGCTGGAAGGTGCGGAACGCGCGCACTACCTGCTCGAGCGCATGGTCGATCTTGCCCGCCGCCGTGGTGCGCACATTCCTTTTTCCAGCAACACTGCCTACGTCAACACGATTCCCGCGCACCTTGGTGAGCACTGCCCGGGCAATCTGGAATACGAAGAGCGTCTGCGTTCGTATATGCGCTGGAATGCGATGGCGATGGTCGTCAAGGCCAACCGCGCGGATGGTGATCTGGGCGGGCATATCTCCAGCTTCGCGTCGCTGGCGAACATGCTGGGCATTGGCTTCAATCATTTCTGGCACGCACCGACCGAGCATCACGGCGGCGACCTGCTCTATATACAAGGCCACTCGTCGCCCGGCATCTATGCGCGTGCTTTCCTCGAAGGCCGCATCTCCGAAGACCAGATGCTGAATTTCCGTCGCGAAGTCGATGGCAAGGGTCTGTCGTCCTATCCGCATCCGAAGCTGATGCCGGATTTCTGGCAATTCCCCACCGTTTCGATGGGCCTGGGCCCGCTGATGGCGATCTATCAGGCACGCTTCCTGAAATATCTGCACGCACGCCAGATCGCCGACACCGCCAACCGCAAGGTCTGGGCCTTCTGCGGCGATGGTGAGATGGATGAGCCGGAATCGATGGGTGCCATCGGCATGGCCGGCCGCGAGATGCTCGACAACCTCGTGTTCGTCATCAACTGCAACCTGCAGCGACTCGACGGCCCGGTGCGTGGCAATGGCAAGATCATTCAGGAGCTCGAAGCCGATTTCCGTGGCGCAGGCTGGAATGTGGTCAAGGTGATCTGGGGCTCGAACTGGGACGAGCTGCTCGCGCGCGACAAAGAGGGCGTGCTGCAGCGGATCATGATGGAAACCGTCGACGGCGAGTACCAGAACTACAAGGCCAAGGATGGCGCGTACGTGCGCAAGCATTTCTTTGGCAAGCATCCGAAGGCGCTGGAACTGGTCGCCAACATGTCAGACGACGAGATCTGGCGCCTGCTGCGTGGCGGTCATGATCCGCACAAGATTTTCGCTGCGTACAAAGTCGCGCAGGAGCACAAAGGTCAGCCGACCGTGCTGCTGGTGAAGACCGTCAAAGGCTATGGCATGGGCAAGTCCGGTGAGGCGCGCAACACCGCGCACCAGACCAAGAAGCTCGATGATGAAGCGATCCGCGAAATGCGCGATCGTTTCGGCATCCCCGTGCCCGACGACAAGCTGCACGAAGTGCCGTTCTACAAGCCCTCCGACGATGCGCCCGAAATGAAATATCTGCACGAGCGTCGCAAGCAGCTCGGCGGCTATCTGCCGCAGCGCCGTCGCGTCGCCGAAGAGACCTTGCCCGTGCCGCCGCTGTCTGCGTTCCAGCCCGTGCTGGATCCGACCGCTGAAGGCCGCGAGATCTCGACCACACAGGCCTATGTGCGCACGCTGACCGTGCTGTTGCGTGATGCGAATCTCGGCCCGCGCGTCGTGCCCATCCTGGTCGATGAGGCGCGTACCTTTGGCATGGAAGGTTTCTTCCGTCAGATCGGCATCTTCAGCCAGCAAGGTCAGCTGTACGAACCGGTCGACAAGGATCAGGTCAGTTACTACCGGGAAGACAAGGCCGGTCAGATCCTGCAAGAGGGCATCAACGAAGCCGGTGCGATGAGCTCATGGATCGCCGCGGCGACCTCGTACTCGACGAACAACCGGGTAATGATCCCGTTCTACATCTTCTACTCGATGTTCGGCTTGCAGCGCATTGGTGATCTGGCGTGGGCCGCCGGCGACATGCGCGCGCGCGGCTTCCTGCTGGGCGGCACATCGGGACGCACGACGCTGAACGGCGAAGGCCTGCAGCATGAAGATGGCCACAGCCATGTGCTGGCATCGACCATCCCCAACTGCATGCCCTACGACCCGACCTTCGCGCACGAAGTCGCCGTGATCATGCATGATGGTTTGAAGCGCATGGTCGAGAAGCAGGAAGATGTGTTCTATTACATCACCCTGATGAACGAGAACTACAGCCATCCGGGTCTGAAGCCGGGGCAGGAAGAGGGCATTCTCAAAGGTCTGTACCTGCTGCAGCCGTCCGCAGCCAAGAAGGCCAAGCACAAGGTGCAGCTGATGGGCTCGGGCACCATCCTGCGCGAAGTGATCGCCGCGGCCGAGCTGCTGGAGAAAGACTGGGATATCGCTGCCGATATCTGGTCGGCACCCTCGTTCACACTGCTGGCACGCGATGGTCAGGATGCCGAGCGCTGGAATTTGCTGAACCCCACCGCAAAAGCCCCGCGCGTCCCTTACGTGACACAAACGCTGGAGTCCTCAGAAGGCCCGGTGATTGCCGCCACCGACTACATGCGCACCTATGCCGAGCAGATTCGTGCGTACATGCCCAAAGGCCGCACCTACAAGGTGCTGGGCACCGACGGCTTCGGCCGTTCGGACACCCGCGCCAAGCTGAGGGAATTCTTCGAGGTCAATCGTCACTTCGTGACCGTGGCCGCGCTCAAGGCGCTGGCTGATGCGGGCAGCATCGATGCATCGGTCGTAGCGAAAGCCGTGCAGAAATACGGTATCGATCCGAACAAGCCGAATCCCGTATTTCAGTAATTAACCGTAGCACGCAGTATCCGCGCCGCAGGCCAGTGAGCCTGCGGCGCTTGTCGTGAACAACAAGCATGTGCCTCGTCGCTTCGCTGCGGCGAGACTCCCTCCGCAAAAAGAAGCTGTGACATCACGGAGCAAGAAGATGAGTCAAGTAGAAATCAAGGTGCCCGACATTGGCGACTTCAAAGAAGTGGAAGTCATCGAACTGCTGGTCAAGCCGGGCGATACCGTCAAGGCTGAGCAATCACTGATCACGGTCGAGTCCGACAAGGCCAGCATGGAGATTCCGAGCAGCCATGCGGGCGTGGTCAAAGAGCTGAAGGTCAAGCTCGGTGACAAAGTCGCGGAAGGTTCGCTGATCCTGCTGCTGGAGGCCTCTGATGCCGCTGCTGCGGCACCCGCCGCTGCGCCTGCTGCGGCTGCGCCTTCACCTGCACCCGCACCGGTGGCCGCTGCGCCTGCAGCGCCCGCCCCTGCAGCCGCTCCGGCGCCTGCGCCTGCCACTGCAGCGGCACCCGCCGGACAGCGTTCCCATGCATCGCCCTCCGTGCGCAAGTTTGCGCGCGAACTCGGCGTCGATCTGGCGCGAGTCACCGGCACTGGCCCCAAGGGGCGCATCCTGCTCGAAGATATACAGGGCTTTGTGAAGGGCGTGATGTCCGGGTCGTCTGCCGCACCGGCCGCCGCAGGGGGCGGCACCGGGATGTCGCTGCTGCCGTGGCCGTCGCTGGATTTCTCCAAATTCGGGCAGACGTCGCTGGAGCCGCTGTCGCGCATCAAGAAGATCAGTGGGCCGAACCTGCATCGCAACTGGGTGATGATTCCCCATGTCACGCAATTCGATCAGGCCGACATTACCGAACTGGAAGAATTCCGCAAGAGCGCGAACGAGTCGCTGGCCAAGTCCGGCGTCAAGCTGACCATGCTGGCGTTCGTGATCAAGGCCAGCGTCGCCGCGCTGAAGAAATTCCCCGCATTTAATGCATCGCTGGATGCGAATGGCGAAAACCTGATCTTCAAGCACTACTACAACATCGGTTTTGCCGCCGATACGCCGCAAGGGCTGGTGGTGCCGGTGGTGAAGAACGCCGATCAGAAAGGCATTGCCGAGATCGCGAAAGACATGGGTGAGCTCTCCGCGCAGGCGCGCGATGGCAAGCTCAAGCCCGCCGACATGCAGGGCGCGAGCTTCACGATCTCTTCACTGGGCGGCATTGGCGGCACGGCATTCACGCCTATCATCAATGCGCCGGAAGTCGCGATCCTGGGTCTGTCGAAATCCGAGATCAAGCCGGTATGGGATGGCAAGCAGTTCGCACCGCGCCTGATGCTGCCGCTGTCGCTGTCGTATGACCATCGCGTGATCGATGGCGCGCTCGGCGCACGCTTTACCGTGTACCTGGCCGAGGTGCTGGCCGATATGCGCAAGACCCTGCTGTAAGCATAGGCAGACGATCGCCCATGACCACCTGTGTCGTCGTTCGCAAGCACCAGCAAATCGCCATCGCCGCCGATTCACTGGTGACCTTTGGCGATACGCGGCTGTCCCGTGCTTACGAGTCGAATGAAAAAATCTTCGAGGTCGGTGGCTCGTATATCGCACTGGCAGGCACCACCGCCCATTTCCCGGTGATGAAAAAGCTCCTCACCGAGATGGGCGACGAGTGCAAGCTGAATTCGCGCGATGAGGTATTCGACACCTTCACCCGCGTGCACCAGATCCTGAAGGACAAATACTTCCTGAATATCAAGGAAGAAGAAGACGATCCTTACGAGTCCTCGCAGATCACGACCCTGATCGCGAACCCGAACGGCATCTTCGGTGTGTATTCCTACCGCGAAGTCTTCGCCTTCGATCGTTTCTGGGCGATCGGCAGCGGCAAGACCTTTGCGCTGGGCGCGATGTATGCCGCCTACGAGGCGCTCGGAACGGCGGGCGAGATCGCCGAGCTGGGCGTGAACGCCGGCGCCGAATTCGACAAAAGCTCGGCATTGCCATGCCGCCTGATCAGTTTTCCGATGAAACAATAACGGAGCCAAACAATGAGCCTGATGGAAATCAAAGTCCCCGATATCGGCGACTTCAAGGAAGTGGAAGTCATCGAACTGCTGGTCAAGCCCGGCGATACCGTCAAACCCGAGCAATCGCTGATCACCGTGGAGTCCGATAAGGCCAGCATGGAGATTCCAAGCAGCCATGCGGGCGTGGTCAAAGAGCTGAAGGTCAAGCTTGGCGACAAGGTGGCGGAAGGCTCGCTGATCCTGATGCTGGAGGCGGCTGATGCCGCAGCGGGAGCTGCCCCCGCCACATCAGTGCCTGCACCGACCGCGCCGGCATCCGCGCCCTCGGCGCCTGCCACACCCGCTGCTCCGGCACCTGTCGCTGCCAGCTTCGGTGGCAAGGCGGATATCGAATGCGACACGCTGGTTCTGGGCGCAGGCCCCGGCGGCTATACCGCCGCGTTCCGCGCGGCCGACCTGGGTCAGCGGGTGGTGCTGGTCGAGCGTTATGCCTCGCTGGGGGGTGTCTGTCTGAATGTAGGCTGCATTCCTTCCAAGGCCTTGCTGCATGCGGCGAAAGTGATCACCGAAGCCGAAGAGATGTCGCACTTCGGCATCAAGATGGCAAAGCCCGAGATCGACATCAACGCACTGCGCGGCTGGAAAGAAAGCGTGATCAAGAAACTGACCGGTGGCCTGTCCGGACTGGCCAAGGCGCGCAAGGTGCAGGTCGTGCAGGGCAAGGGGAGCTTTAACTCACCCAACACCCTGACCGTAGAGACGGCCGAGGGCAGCAAGACCATTGCCTTTAAAAACGCGATCATCGCCGCCGGTTCGTCGGTCGCGAAGATTCCGGGCTTTCCGTATGACGATCCGCGGCTGGTGGATTCCACCGGCGCGCTCGAACTGCGCCAGATCCCCAAGCGCATGCTGGTGATCGGCGGCGGCATCATTGGCCTGGAAATGGCGTGCGTGTACGACGCGCTCGGTGCGAAGGTCAGCGTGGTCGAATTCGCCGATGGCCTGATTCCGGCTGCCGACCGCGATATCGTCAAGCCGCTGCAAAAGCGCATCGAGAAGCGCTATGAAGCGATCATGCTCAAGACCAAGGTGACGAAACTCGAAGCGCGCGCGAATGGTTTGCTCGCGACCTTCGAGGGTGAGAACGCACCGGCAGAGCCGCAGATGTATGACATGGTGTTGCTGGCGGTCGGACGTCGCCCGAACGGCAAAGAGATCGCTGCCGACAAGGCCGGTGTGATCGTCAACGAGCGCGGCTTCATCCCGGTCGACAAGCAGCAGCGCACGAATGTGCCGCATATCTATGCGATCGGCGATATCTGTGGTGACCCTATGCTCGCGCACAAAGCCACCAATGAAGCGAAAGTAGCGGCCGAAGTCATCGCCGGCCACAAGGTCGCGTTCGACGCGATGACCATCCCCTCGGTTGCCTACACCGATCCCGAGATCGCGTGGATGGGCGTCACCGAAACCGAGGCCAAGGCGAAAGGCATTCCGTTCGAGAAGGCCAGCTTCCCCTGGGCCGCGTCGGGCCGCGCGCTGGCAATGGGTCGCGACGATGGCGTCACCAAACTGCTGTGGGATCCGACGACCAAGCGCATCATCGGCGCCGGTATCGTGGGCGTGAATGCGGGTGAACTGTTGGCCGAGACCGTGTTGGCGATGGAGATGGGTGCGGATCTGGAAGATCTGGCGCTGACCGTGCATGCGCACCCGACCTTGTCGGAGACGCCGATGTTTGCGGCGGAGATGGGCTTGGGTAGCATTACGGATTTGTATATTCCGCCTAAGAAATAGCGGGACAAGCGTTAAAAAAGTCCGAAAAGTCCGCAATGCGCCAATGCCAGTCAGTCGAGTGCTGATTGTGGCACCAAGCCAAGATCAACGAGTCCATGCAGTCCATGGGCTCGTTTTTTTTGATGTGTCCGGTAGGGCAGATAGTTTTTCCGGCGCTCGCAAGTGACGAAGCTGACGGGAACAGCGTTTTGATATCGGCACGATGAGACAAGCGCATAGCGCAATGAATAGCTCATCACCTCGATAAAAACAGATTGAGCGTGTTGTACATTGGAGCTCTGCAGTACGGCTGAAGATCTGCTGACCTCAGTGTCTGTTTGGACATGTGCTGAACGAGAATCTTCAGAAAGACACTGTATCCGTAAGCTGATCGCGACATCTTCAAGCCGCTGCAAAGGCGCATCCAGAAGCGCTACGAGCGCGGCCATGCTCAATCCGTAGCCAGATACCGAAATTCAGAGGTGCCGATAATGGGGGCAGAATTCCAGCTGAGTAAAAATGCTTCAAGCGAGGCTATTCGTCAGCAGCTAAGGGACTTTGGACGATTTTCAGAAATAGACATAAGTGTAGAGAAGGGGCAGGGAAATGACGAACAAATCGTCATTTTTCGTGAGATTGGTCTCGGGCAAAGGCTGCAGCGATTCCTCTTTGAGGATAAAAAAACTATTGAAGAGAGCCGGAAAAAATCTCAGCAACATTTGATTGATCTGGCCAAAAATCGCCCGGATATCAAAAAGCTTTTGGGAAATTCCATTATTGAAAATAAATTCTGGGTTGTTGGTGATTTTCGCGAAAAACTGAAAATTCAAACCTCTTCAATCCGTCGTGATACCCAAACCGATAAGTTCCAGATACCGGAAAATTCGACTCTGAGGTGCGGTGTAACGGATGCCAGCGTGTCAGAAGTGAAAGCAGATACCTACGTTCATTGGAATTTTCATTCAAATCCTTCCTTGACTCCGGTTGCGGAAAAAGAGGTTGCTGATAAAAATTCAGTTACCGTGACATGCGATTATCGTCCTGATAAAAATCAGCTCAGAGCTGCCTACAGGATTGCGCTCAGCAATGCATCAGGTCATCTGGTTCTGAGTCCGATTAATGATGTGCCGTTGACGCAAGTGAAAGAGCAGTACCCGGATTGTGCCAAGGCTGGAATTTTCGATCTGCCATCCGACATGAACCTCAGGATTTTGTTGGAGGAAATCGACCAAGCGTTGAATCAAAACAAAAACCTCGCGGCAGTGACGATCGCCCGGGATAACCTGCACGACCAGCAATTCCTTTCCCGGGTGCTCGCACAGCGTGCAATGATTGACAAAGAGAAGGAATTGGTCGGAAAACTTCCGGATAAAAAGCACGCAGCGATGCCGGAGGGTCTGCGGTTGATTGAGCAAAGCGATGTTATCGTCAAGGCGCCAGAGGATGACTTGGCTGAATTAAAAACAACCGCGTTGCCGAACGTTTTTCTGTATCAGGGTGATCCCGCGGAACTGAGTGCGGATACGACTTTCGTGAGTTCTGGCTCGCTTGATCAAACGGCTCAAAGATTTGCCTCTGACGGCATGAAACAGCTGCGGAAAACGCTGGATCTGATTAACGACCCCTCCAGCGTGGTGACCACACAGGCGAACAATATCATGTCACGCTCTGAGGACTTATGGGGGGTTCTGGCATTGGAATTACCGCCTGGTGAAATACCAACCAAAAAACTTTATTCGATGCGGCCCGGGACGAGTCACCAAATGACAGAGCAATCGTTAAAAATTTTTTTCAAGGAGCACTTGCAAAACCTGACAGGCCGGGTTGTTATCGAGGTGCCGGATCATGAAATGATGGCCAAGGCACTCTGGTCTGCATTAGAGGAACTTGCCCCCGATTTTGAAAAATCCAGATTGGAATGCATCCTTGCTTCTCCGGGCGACCTGGTGATTACGCGGTTTATCGATGCCGACGACATTAACCCGCAAGACTTTGAGCAAAACTTTGATGAGGAGAGTTTTGATTATCTGGCAAATTTGCAGCGTAATCGCAGACACTGAAATTGATTTTTCAATCAGTGTTCACTTCGAAGCAGCGTCAATGACCTTGCTGAGCATGACCAGCATCTGATCAATTTCCGCAGTAGTCACATTCAGCGCCGGCATAAACCGCAGCAATTCCGGGCGCGGTGAATTCAGCAGTAATCCCGCGGGTTCCATATCGCGAGCGATCTCGACAATTTTGCCCCCGATCGGCGAGCCCAGCTTTAATGCACGCAGCAGACCTTCGCCACGCTCGCCTTCGAGGCCGTGCTTCTCACAGAGCTTCAGCAGACCTTGCTTCAGGTAGTCGCCCTTGTCGATCACGGATTGCAGGAATCCGGGCTTCAGCAGTTCTTCGAGTACGGCGATGCCGACGGCGGTCATCAGCGGATTACCATTATAGGTGCCGCCCTGATCGCCCGGCTCGAATACGGCGACGGCTTCGGTGCAGAGCAGCGCCGCCAGCGGCACGCCGCCGCCGATGCCTTTGCCGAGTGTCATGATGTCCGGCTCAATGTCGGACAGCTGGTAGGCAAACAGTTTGCCGGTGCGGCCCATGCCGGCCTGTACTTCATCGACGATCAGCAGCAGGTCGTGTTTCTTCGTGAGCGCACGCAGGCCTTGCATGAATTCACGAGAGGCCGGTATCACGCCACCTTCGCCCTGCACAGGCTCCAGCATGACGGCCACGGTCTTGTCCGTGATCAGCGCCTCAACGCTGGCCAGATCATTCAGTTCCGCCTTGGGGAAGCCCGGCACCTGAGGCGCGAACATCGTGTCCCACCCGGCCTTGCCTGAGGCAGACATGGTTGCCAGCGTACGGCCATGGAAGCTGTGATTGAAGGTGATGATCTCGTAGCGATGTTCACCCGCCTTGTTCTTGTGGATCTTGCCCCATTTGCGCGCGAGCTTGATGGCGCCTTCATTCGCCTCGGCGCCACTGTTCGCAAAGAATACGCGATCAAAGCAGGAGTGATGCGTGAGCATCGAGGCCAGCTGTGTCGAGGGCTCGTTGTAAAACGCCGGCGAGGGGTTGATGACTTTTTTCGCCTGTGCGGTCAATGCGTCCTGTATGCACTGCGGCGAGTGCCCGAGGCAGTTGACGGCCCAGCCCTGCAGCCAGTCGAGATAGCGCTTGCCATTGTGATCGGTGAGCCACATGCCGTCGCCCTGCGTGAACACCAGCGGCGGCCGGTTGGTGATGTACAGCAGCGCATTGGTATCGTACTGTTCAAAGGTCTTGGCGAGGGCTTCGGGCTTGTTCATGGATCAGGCAGTCGCAGTGGCGAGGTCAGCTTCAGAGGTAAAGGAGTCGGCGAAGAATTCGTCTTCGGGCAGCTTGCAGTCGGCAATGAAATCGCGCAGCGCCGCTTCAACCATCAGCGGCGTGCCGCACGCATAGACCTGATGGCCGGACAGGTCGGAAAAGTCTTGCATGACGGCCCGGTGCACAAAGCCGGTACGGCCGCTCCAGGTGTCCTCCGGCTGGGCGTCAGAAATGACAGGCACGTAGCGGAAGTTCGGCAGCGTGGCCGCCCATGTCTCGCACAGTGCATGCATGTACAGGTCTTTCGGACGGCGTCCGCCCCAGTACAGGGTGATCGGCCGGGTGGATTTCAGGTGCGCCCAGTGCTCGACAATGGCCTTGATCGGCGCAAAGCCGGTGCCGGAGGCCAGCAGCACGATGGGCTTGTCGGAATCTTCGCGGAGGAAGAAGGTACCCATCGGGCCTTCGAAACGAAGAATGTCTTTTTCTTTCAGCGTGCTGAAGACCTGATCGGTGAACAGCCCCCCCGGCATGTGGCGGATATGCAGACTCAGCAACTCATCTGAATGCGGTGCATTGGCCATGCTGTAGCTGCGGCGCTTGCCATCCTTGAGCATGAACTCGATGTACTGGCCAGCTTTGTACTGCATGCGCTCGGTCGCGGGCAGTTGCAGAGACATGATGATCACATCGTCCGTCACGCGTTCGAGTTTGGCGATGCGCGAGGGCAGTTTCTTGATCGGGAAATCGCCCACGCCCAGCACTTCACGCGCTTCGATCACGATGTCGGAGGTGGGCATCGCACAGCAGAACAGGGTGTGCCCGGTGGTCTGGTCGGCGGCAGACAGCGCGCGCTCCTGATGCGGGCCCAGCTCGACGTCGCCAGACACCAGCTTGCCTTTGCAGCTGCCGCAGGCGCCGTTCTTGCAGCCATAAGGCAGGCCGACGCCGGCGCGGATCGCGGCGGCCAGCACGGATTCGCCGGCCTCACAACTGAACTGCCGGCCGCTGGGAGTAACGCTTACCTGGAAAGTCATACAATCTCGCGGATGAAAAATAATTTGTTGAGTGCTGCATCACCGGTGGCATCGCGCAGGCCGCGATTGCTGATCATTGGCTGCGGCGATGTCGGCATGCGGCTCTTGCCCCTCGTGCGCGACCGGTTTCAGGTGGTTGCCGTCACCAGTCAGCCGTCACGCCTGCCTGAACTCAGGGCAGCGGGCGCATTGCCCGTGGTCGCCAATCTGGATGATCGGAACAGCCTGCATCGCCTGAGAGGACTGGCCACGACCGTGGTGCACCTGGCGCCGCCACCTTCTGACGGCGAGCGGGACCGCCGCACGCGCCATCTGGCCGCTATTTTACCCCGACAGGCGAGCGTCGTTTATGTCAGCACCACCGGCGTTTACGGCGATTGTCAGGGGGTTTTCTTTGACGAGACTCGGCCAGTTGCGCCGGTCAACGCACGTGCTAAACGGCGCGTCGATGCCGAACGCGTGCTGCGGCGCTGGGCGCTGCGCAACGAGGGCAGGCTCTCGATCTTGCGCGTGCCGGGCATTTATGCGGCCGACCGCTTGCCGCTGGATCGGCTCAGGCAAGGCACGCCGGCACTGATTCCTGAAGACGATGTCTACACTAATCACATTCATGCGGATGATCTGGCGCAGATCATTGCACTGGCGTTGTTCCGCGCCCAGCCGCAGCGGGTGTATCACACGGTTGATGATTCGGATCTGATGATGGGTGAGTATTTCGACCAGGTGGCCCAGGCCTTTGGCTTGCCTTCGCCGCCACGGCTGCCGCGCGCCGAGCTGGCGACGAGGGTGTCGCCGATGCTGTTGTCGTTCATGTCGGAGTCACGCCGGCTGTCTAACGCTCGAATGAAACAAGAGCTGGGCGTGCAACTGCGCTGGCCGACGGTCAGCGATTGTCTGGCGAGCCTGCGCTGACAGCGGATTTCATGCCATCGACCCAGGATTTTGCCGGCAGCTTCGTGATGTCGCGGATGACTGCTGCACGGGCGTAAAGATCTGCAAAATCCAGTGAGGGCGCTTGCTGGAACGCGATCACCACCACATTCCCCTGATGGACCTCGGGCAGCGAGATCACGGCATCAAAAGTACTGCAGATTGCGCGCAGGTTGCGTTGGTAGCTCGGGTGATCGCCAAACAAATTGATGGTGGCCACGCCCTCGCGTGTCAGGCAGCGTGCGCACGCGCGATAAAACTCGGGCGACTCCAGCACCGGCCCGCGCGCGGTGGCGTCATACAGATCGATCTGCAGCGCATCGACCGTGCCATGGTTGACGCAGTCCTCGACGAAGTCCAGCGCATCGCCTTCGATAATGTCGAGCAGGTCATCGGTGGGCGGCAGCTTGAACATCGAATGACAGATATCGATCACCGAAGGATTCAGCTCGACGACAGTGACTGGTGATTTGGGATACCAGCGGCGGCAGAATTTGGTCAGCGCCGCCGCGCCCAGCCCCAGCTGGACGATGCGCGAGGGCTGGTCGATGAACAGCATCCAGGCCATCATCTGCTGCGCATACTCCAGCTCTATCCATTCCGGCTTGCGCAGGCGCATCGCGCCCTGTATCCACTCGGTGCCGAAATGCAGATAGCGCACGCCCTCTTGCTCCGACAAGGTCACGGGCGCGAAGCGCGGCTTGCGGCGGGCAGGGGCGTTTTTGTGCGATGAGGCGGTGTTCTTGCGCATGGGTCTTTGGTGATAATCGGTGTTGTGCGGCACCACTCAGTCGAGCAGCGCCTGCCACTGTACTAGCTTTTGCTCGAAAGAGAGCTGGGCATTGGCTGGCGAGGAGGAGGGCAGCACCCGTGTCTCGAAACCCGCTTCGGCGAACAAGGGAGCGAAGCGACCGGCAGTTTTTCCGTTGAAAGCGATGCGACGCAATGCAGGGTAGCCCTGCTGCAGGAGGGAGAAATCTGCGGTCTGCGCGCGTCTTATCGAGGCATCGAGACTGCCTTCACGCTCACAGGCGGCGATCACGTCCCACAGGCCGATCTGATGCGATGCCAGCCGTTCCAGTCGCGTGTGATAGGGCAGTGAGGCCACGTCCTCATCCAGCACGGCGGACAGCAGGCGCCAGAACTGATTGCGCGGATGCGCGTAGTACTGGCCTGCGGCGAGCGAGGCAGCGCCGGGGAAGCTCCCAAGAATCAGCAGCCGCGCATCAGCGCGCATCACAGGTGGAAAGCCGCTCAGCAAGGGTGGGGACAGCTCAGGCATTGGCGTATTGTAGGGCGGACGGGTGAACGCGCTAGAATCAATCTGCCCATCGATAGCAAACAATAAATAACACTCAATAAATAACAACCAACAGGGAGACCAGACACATGACCCATCCCGTCGTTCTCGTCACTGGCGGCAGCCGGGGCATCGGCGCTGCCGTGGCGATCATGGCCGCACAGCGCGGCTATGACGTTGCCTTCAGCTACCAGAGCAATGCGAAAGCCGCTGGCGAAGTGGCAGAAAAAATCCGCGCGACCGGCCGCAAGGCGCTGGCCGTTCAGGCCGACGTGTCCGTGGAAACCGATGTGCTGCGCCTGTTCAAGGCAGTCGACGAGCAGATGGGCCGGCTGGATGTGCTGGTCAATAATGCCGGCATGCTGGAGAAGCAGACACGGCTCGACCAGATGGACGTCGGCCGCTGGAACCGCGTACTCGGCGCGAACGTGATCGGCACATTCTTGTGCGCGAAAGAGGCGGTGCTGCGCATGTCGACCAACCATGGCGGCAAGGGCGGTGCCATCGTCAACATCTCATCGGCCGCGTCGCGTCTGGGTTCGCCGAACGAGTTCATTGATTATGCGGCGGCCAAGGGCGCAGTCGACTCCATGACGATCGGTCTGGCCAAGGAGGTCGCGACCGAGGGCATACGCGTGAATGCGATACGGCCCGGGCTAATCTACACCGACATTCACGCCAGCGCCGGCGAGCCGGGGCGCGTGGATCGCGCAAAAGCGGGTGTGCCGATGCAGCGCGGCGGTACCGCCGATGAGGTGGCGGAAGCGGTGCTGTGGCTGGCATCGGAGCAATCGTCGTATGTGACGGGCACGATGCTGGATGTGGCGGGCGGGCGGTAGTCACTCTCTACCGATTTTTACTGCGATGCTGCCGGGACCCATGGATTGATCATCGTAATTCCGCATCCGCTAAAGTCTTCCGTGTTCCGGGTGGCTATGATGGCTTGATTTACTCGGGCAATAGCAGCGATTTGGCAGTCAAACTGACTGATCGGCCTGCCAATGGCCCGCCGGTCTGAGGCAATAGCAGCGTAAGCGCTGGCTGCCGCGCGATCAAAAGAAAGAATTCGGTCGAGGAAATCCTCGTTCAGAATATCTTCGATCGCTCTGGACAATGCGCTGCGTCGTTTACCTGCCGGCAGCAGCGCAACACCGAGCCGTAACTCGGCCTCGCCTATGGTCGTGAAATACAACTGAGCGCCATCTTGATCGGAAAACCAGTTTTCCACTTGCAAGGCAGGCTGCGGGCGCAGCAACTCTGAAATAACATTGGTATCGAGGACGATCATCACTTGAGTCAGTCGATGTCGGGTGGTTCCCGCATTGCTTCGCGAGCAGGCAGCTCAAGGTCGGTCCTATCGGCCGGCGAGAGGCGCGCACGGATAGATTGGGCAAGGTTGCGTGGCGGTACGCTCTCGGCCGTTACCCTCCGCAGAATGTCGCGTGCTTCCTCTTCCATTGAACGACCATGCATCGCGGCGCGCAGCCTCAATCGTTGCTTGATTTCATCGTCCAGGTTTCGAATGGTGATGCTGGCCATAGCAAACCTCCTCGTGCAACAGAGCATACTGGGATTGTAATCATTGATCTCATTGAAATCAATGATTGCATTGAGAGGGTTCTACCCTATCAGATGTCAGTGCTCACTCCTATAAAATCCCTTGATGGAAATAGAACCGCCCCCCATGCAGTGACTTTCTCAGAAGGATGCTTACTGGCAAGTAGGCCCGTACCGTACTCCAGGCGAGGAACCATGCGCCTGAAATCTCCTGGCCAGGCTTCTCGCGCCGAACTTCGGGTTGTGAAAAACCGTGACCTGCCTCATGCGGCAGCTTTCCCGTGAATTGACATTGGCAATGGATGTTTACTTCAGCGCCATGCCCAGCAACATGTCGTTGAGCTTCTTCACGAAACCGGCCGGGTCGGCCAGCTGACCGCCTTCGGCCAGCATCGCCTGATCGAAGAGCAGGCTGCTCCAGTCATCGAATTTTGCTTCTTCGTATTTCAGCCGCTGCACCAGCGGATGGTGAGGATTGATCTCGAGGATGGGCTTCATATCCGGTGCCGACTGGCCGGCCGCTTTCAGCATGCGCAGCAGATTGCCCGACAGCTCATGCTCGCCCGCGACCAGACAGGCGGGGGAATCGGTCAGACGGAAGGTGATGCGGACTTCCTTGGCCTTGTCCTTCAGCGACACCTGCATCTTGTCAACCAGTTCCTTGTATTCGCTTTCCGTTTCTTCCTTCTGCTTCTTCTCGGCCTCGTCTTCCAGCTTGCCCAGATCGAGATCGCCTTTGGCGACCGAGACCAGCGGCTTGCCATCGAACTCGGTCAGGAAGGAGAGCATCCACTCGTCCACGCGATCGGTCAGCAGCAGCACCTCGACGCCTTTCTTGCGGAAGATTTCCAGATGTGGACTGTTCTTCGCCGCGCTCCAGCTGTCGGCGGTCACGTAGTAAATCTTGTCCTGCCCTT
>JACCDP010147544.1_pt1 | contig 50522 bp, 53 predicted proteins | sample 7445841 | NCBI WGS metagenome assembly JACCDP01 (sample SAMN15323441, study PRJNA562643) | freshwater metagenome | isolation source: river surface water | place: USA:Blue River Watershed | collected 2017-08-17 | reverse complement strand
TAGGTTGGGTTGAGGAACGAAACCCAACACCAAACTTCACTATCTCCCCCTAATGTTGGGTTTCACTTCGTTTAACCCAACCTACAATTATTTACCTCTTAATCATGAGTCCTCTGAACTATCTAAATACTTTAATATTTTCTCAATCAATTCATCTTTAGTTGTCCCTGTTGGTGAATTTTCTCTATTAAGTAAATAAACAGCATTAAGAAGTTGATCTGTTGCCAATTCGCCATTTTGACGTTTGTTGAAAAATTGCTCAATTAAATCATGTGCTATTTGTAGTTTATCATCTTCTTTTAAACTAAGATGTGCTTTAACTATTGCTTCTAATTCTGTTTTATTAGGTTCTTTGATATCCAATCTGATACAACGTCTTAAAAATGGTGGAGGAAAATCTCTTTCACCATTACTGGTTAAAATTACAAAGGGAAAGGATGTACAGCGAATTCTACCTTTTTCAATAGTAGCTTTCTGATCTTTATATGCTGTTTGTACTTCTACCTGATCTATTTTATCAGCTATGCGTCTGAGTTCTGGTATTTCAAACTCTCCCTCCTCAAATATATGCAGTAAATCGTTAGGTAAATCAATATCACTTTTATCAATTTCATCAATTAATAATACTCTGGGTTTATTAGATGGTAGTAAAGCTGTTCCTAGTGAACCCAAATTAATATATTTACCAATGGCTGCTAGATTATCTTTAGATTTTTTATTTTTTACATCTTGTAAATGTTGTATTGCCTCATCTAATAATCCTAGATTCAAATATTTACCAAGTCTATCTACATTATCCTTCTCTTTTGCATCTTGTAATCTGCCTATGGCATCATAACTATAAAGACCATCTTTTAATGTGGTGCGTGTAGTAATTGGCCAATGTAACACTTCTCCTAATCCTAATTCATAAGCCACAGCATAGGCTAAAGAAGTTTTACCTGTACCTGGTTTACCAGTCACTAATAAAGGTCGTCGTAAATATAAAGCCGCATTAACTAATTCTATTTCTTCTGGACGTGCTTGAAATGTTTCTGCGCGTCTTTTTTTAGGGTCACTATTAGTATTCTTAAAATCTCGCCAACTTGGTGGTTCTGGAAGTGTCCAGTTTTGATTTACTTTATTGTCGCCTTTAAATATTTTCCAGTCTTTCATAAGAATACCTAATTAGTAATGATTGGTTCAGGTTTAAATGGTAAAATGCGAGGGTCTTCGTAAATGATAAAAACATTATTGCCTAATAGATTTTGTTGGCCATCAAGCAAAAAAAATATACGTTGTTCCATAACGCGATCAGGTAATTCATAAGTATAACAGTTTAATTCATCATTTGCTGTGTTTTCATATTTTTCTTGCTCTAAAGTAATTTTATCTCTGTGACAGATAGCGATAGGAACAGCATTACTCCTTAATGCAATAAAAATATTAGTAATTTTACTATTATCATTTTTGTTATTCTCATCAAATAGGTTTAGTATAACACCAATTGCATCACGCATTAATAAAGAAAATCTTTTTTCATCATATTCATGTAGCTTTTGAAAATTATTACAGGTAATGTTTTCTAATTTCTCCCATTTATTAATCCAATAGCTTTGTTTAACATTTATATAGTTTATGTTTAAGCGTGTAACATCACGAACTATCACCGAATATCTGTTACCTACAACAATTATTTCTTCAAAATCATTAATTTTCCATTCTTCCACAGGATGATTAAGGTATTGTGGAGGTAGAAAAAATACAAATTTTATTTGAGTTTCTAACTTACAAGGAATTTTTTGGAATAATGAAACAAAAAGTTCTTCTTCAATTTTTTTGAGTGTAAAACTATCGTCGGGAGAATCAGAAAAATTAATTGGATAAAACCCTGTTTGGTGTTTTATGTAATTTTGAATATTAGGAATAACACCACCACTAATTTTAAATTTTGGGATTTTTGATCTTGATTTTGTTGTCAATTCTTCTATTTTAACTAAAATATATGATTCTCTAATATCAGCATTTCTATCTTGTTTATTAACATCTTGAATCAGTTTATCAAAATCTTCTATATTATTACTTCCCCATTTCTTTAATTCTTCTAGCTGTGTTTGAGGAATCTGAGAATTAGTAATTAAATATTTGATAAATTTTGCTGTATATTGGTTATGATTAAATTTTTCGTTACTATCTAACTTACGTTTATCCAGATCATACAAATCTTCAACAATACCTTCTACTGTGGTTTGAGGCGAATTTACTGGATCAAAAGATTTATCAGATGTTTGTTTATAAGCTGTTTGAATAGTAGCTATATCCAGATTAGCAGTTAAAATATTAATCAGATTTAAAAAATCCCAAGTTTCAACTAACACAGTTGTAGGTATCATAAATGCCGCTTTCACACCTTCTCGCTTTTTCTCTGCGGCCACAGCCATACCTACAACTCCCTGTAATGATTCATCCCATACAGGAGAACCACTAAAACCCGGTTCAATCTGATACCCAGGAACTTTAATGGCTTCTATTTGTATCCAGCGTGTAGCTTGAATATCACGCAGTTCACCGTCAGCCCAAACACCAGTATCATGTCCTTGGGGAAAGCCAAAGATGCGAAATTTATGTTGCCAATAATCTGATGTGGTGACAAGTTTTACAGGACTCACACCCGTTGGCAGAGTATCATCTATCTGTAATCCCGCAATATCTTCCTTGCTTTGTCCTGGGTTCACAGGTTGCCAAAATGCAACATTGGCTTTTACTTTTTGTCCAGGTGCAATCAGAGGAAAATCAACTTCTATGGTTTCAGTTGGAGAGTCTTGTGTATTAGTGCCAATACCCAAAGCTGCTGTAATTACGTGAGCGCAGGTAAGAAGATGGTACTGATTCACCACAAAACCAGCACCAACAACTTTACCCTGTTTATTATAAATGCGAGCGATCGCACATTTAAAGACCTGAAAATAATTTTCAGTTGACATAAAACTTACAAATCTTAGTCCTTACTCCACTTCACCGTAATCTCAAAAGTGACTTCTCCACCCACAGAAGTTAAAATTACTCCTGCATCAGCACTGAGTTTGACTCCAAACTTAACTTCCATTTCCTTGGGACCTAAGTCTTTAAATTTGTTACTAATGCTGGCAACTACAGGCTTAATATTATCTAGGGCTGCTTCAAAAGTCTGTTTTGCCTCTGCAACCATGCGACCAGATGGTAAAGCGACTCTCTCCGTAGAACTAGATGTATCTTCTGATTCCTCAACTTCCACTAAGAATTTACCGTCATTTTCTAACTTAAACTCAACTAATTGCTTTTCTGCCATATAAGTACCCAAGCAAAATTAATTTAACATATTGAGTGAAAACAAAAATGTTTGTATTCCTTACCTGTTACCCCTTCCCTGTTCTCTTTTCCCTCTCCCAAATATAAAACTTATTTTGCACGACTATTTATATACTGTTAATTGAACTATGCAATATCAAATATACAATATTCCCTGCATATTTGAAAAGTAAAAAATCGCACTATTAATAATTTGTAAATTAGTATATTTTTAATTACATACCAAACAGCAAACTTCTTACTTGCGGTACTAGTGTCTTTACGTCCGCTTCCCTTCGCTTGCAATGACTATAAATATTTTTTTTCAATTACTTATTATTGGGGAACAAACCTTTACTTTTACTCTAATTTTACCCCAATAGTTATTCCAAACTAGCCGAATTTACCCCAAACTTACCCCAAAAAATTAAGGACGAGTATTCAGCCCATCCCATAATTTACTGCCTAAAACCTGGAAATGCTTGGTCTTAGGGGACTTTCATTAAAGGCGACACCCGGATTTGAACCGGGGGATGGAGGTTTTGCAGACCTCTGCCTTACCACTTGGCTATGTCGCCGTACCTACGATTACTGATTGTAGCACCTTTTTTCCAAAATCGCATCCCCCTGGAAAAAATTTTTTGGTAATTGGTAATTGGGTTATTAACCTCCCCCTGCTCCCCTGCTTATTTACTGCAACCTGTCACCTGTCACCTGTCACCTGTCACCTGTCACCTGTCACCTGTCACCTGCAACCTGTCACCTGTCACCTATTTAAGAGAATTTCACCTCATCAGCAAAGTTACCCCAACGGACAAAGTAAAATGGACCGGCGACAGAACCCCAAATATGCTGATCTGTGTCGGGATCTCTACCTCGATCGCGGCTGATGAATTTTTCGCCATCAATTTCAAAATCACTATCTAGGTAGGTTGTTTGTCCTTTGCGGACGACGATACAACCCTTACCTGGTTCAACCGCGCCTTTAAAGCATTTGCCCGTCCATTCTACAATCATGTTACAACCGCAGAGTTTTTCTAGGCGATCGCTTGTTAAAGTCTGCAATCTTCCTGCATCACGAGATGCACCGTAAAAGTCCTTTTCATCTTTGACTGTGTAGTTTTCAATGACAATCTTTCCATCCTCTATGACTAACTTCAACACCCGCACCCGATAGGGATCTTTGAGATCATAATCATAGGCCTGTTCTACAAAAAAACTCACCGCAGACAGCAGCGAATAGGGCAGAGGACGCATACATACACGAATATGGGCATAAAAAGCCGGATTTTCAAACACTTGGGCTTGATTACTAAAATCAGCCGCCATCCACTGCGCTAAAGTGGCAATATCTGTAGAATGAGTCATAGGAATTTGGGATTTTCTTAGTCAATAGCCTGGACACACTATATCAGGTGACAGGTGAAAGAAATCCAAAATCCAAAATCCTATTAACCAAACCTGCCAGAAACATAGTCATGGGTGCGAGTATCAAGAGGGCTACTGAAAATTTGGCCAGTACCCCCAAATTCCACCATTTGACCAATGCGACTTTCATCCGTACTAAAAAAGGCCGTAAAATCAGAAACACGGGTGGCTTGCTGCATATTGTGGGTGACAATCACAATTGTAAATTCTGAGCGCAACTGATGAATTAACTCTTCTACTTTCATAGTTGCGATGGGATCAAGGGCTGAACAAGGTTCATCCATTAATAACACTTTAGGTTTGACTGCTAAAGCTCTCGCTATACATAAACGCTGTTGTTGTCCTCCAGAAAGACCTAAAGCAGATTGGTGAAGCTTGCCTTTAACTTCATCCCACAGTGCTGCACCTTTAAGCGCAGATTCGACAATCTCATCTAATTCTACTCTGGGACATCTGCCAGCAATTCTTACACCATAAGCCACATTTTCATAAATACTCATAGGAAAAGGATTCGGTTTTTGAAATACCATGCCAATTTCCCGCCGCAGACGATTGATATTAATGCGAGGATCGTAGATATTTTGACCAAAAAATTCTATTTTACCTTCTACCTTGACCTTGCCTTCTAATTCACTAATCCGATTAATGGTTTTAATGAATGTAGATTTACCGCAACCACTCGGACCAATTAAAGCTGTGACTTTGTTTTTATAGATATCTAATGATATACCTTCAATAGCTTTATAATTTCCGTAGTAAAAGCTGAGATTTTTGACTTTGATGGCAGTAGTTAGATTACTCATGATTGACTAAAGATAAAAACGAAAATTGTAGGAGTTCTTTAGGGGCAAACAGCCGTTCACCCGTTCAGGAATTCAGAATAAATAAGAAAAAAGAAACTTATTTCTTCTTGGCAATAAAGCGCGATAACAAACTAAAAAACAACACTATAGTTAGCAGAATTATGGCAGTAGTCCAAACCAATTTATTTACTTCTGGATCAGGATTATTGTAAAGATTAAAAATTAATACTGGTAGAGAAGCAGTGGGACTTAATAGACTATCTGACCAATTTTGACTAAATAAGGCGGTAAATAGTAATGGTGCTGTTTCACCGGCAGCACGAGCGATCGCTAAGGAAATACCAGTAGTAATTCCGGGAATAGCAGCACTAACAATAACACGAAAGGTAGTTTGGAAGCGAGTACCCCCCAAAGCTGCTGATGCCAAACGTTGGGGAACGGGAATTAGCTTTAAGGCTTCCTCCGTTGTTAAAGTTATTACTGGTAGCATAATTACAGATAGGGCAAAACCACCAGCGATCGCACTAAACTGTTTTGTAACTAAAACTACTACTCCATAAGCAAATATCCCGACCACAATGGAAGGAACACCCGTGAGAATAGTGGCAATAAAGCGAACATACTGGGTGAAAGGGTTCGTTTGACTAAATTCTGCTAAAAAAATACCTGTGATCACCCCCACAGGAATACTGAGTAATGCACCAATACTCACCATAATTATAGTCCCCAGAATAGCATTAGCAAAGCCATTTTCAATCAAAGGACTAAATAACATCTCCAGCTTAAAGCCGGCAATTCCTCGTGAGAGAATTTCCCATAATATAGATAACAATGGTAGCAGTGCTAAAATACTTAAACTGAAGGCCAGGCCATTCATTAAATATGTAAATACTTGTCTAGTTACGGGTAAAGAGCGAAATAAGTCAGCCGCGATTAATTGATCTATTTCGGAATTGGAATACTCACGCATATTAGTTTTTAAATTTTCAAGTTTTGATTATCTATGCTTTTTCCCAACCCACTGTACTAAAAGCACAGCAGCAATGTTGATGGCTAGAGTTAAGGCAAATAAAATTAAGCCTAAATAACTTAATGAACCAATATGTAATCCTTGTTCAGCTTCAGCAAATTCATTCGCTAAAATAGCGGGAATAGTATAAGCCGGATTAAGTAAGGATAGACTAATTTGAGCATAGTTACCAATTACCATGGTTACTGCCATTGTTTCGCCTAAAGCTCGCCCTAGAGATAACATAGCCGCACTGACAATACCAGAAAAAGATGCTGGTAATAAGACTCGAAACACCGTTTCCCAACGAGTTCCTCCCAAGGCCATGGAACTACTACGCAACTCTTTAGGAATAGCTAATAAGACATCACGAGAAATAGCAGCCATGGATGGCAAAATCATAATCGCCAGAATAATTCCGGCGGTTAACATATTATTGCCGGCTGGGTCTTGGGTATTAAATAGGGGTATAAATCCCAAGTTATTACCTAACCATTTTTGCAACGGTTCGAGAACAGGAATAAAGGTAAAAATTCCCCATAAACCGATAATCACACTGGGAATGGCAGCAATCAATTGTACAACAAAAGCGATAGTAGTTTTCACCGGATTGGGTAAAAAATCTTCACTTGTGACTAATGCCACGGATAGCCCTACAGGAACAGTTAAAAAAATAGCGATCGCACTCGTTACTACAGTTCCGTAAATATAAGGTAATGCCCCAAAAATCTGATTACCTGTATCCCAATCTTGACCCCAGAGAAAACCTAATCCAAATTTACTAACTGCTGGTTGTGCTTCCTTAAAAATTACCCAAGTCATCAGTAACAAAACACTGACACTTAACCCAGCAAAAATATAAACTAACCATGTAAACCCTTGATCAAACGTGAAAGCAATCCCACCTCTAGAGGTTAAATCAATGTTCACATCTTTTGAAGGGTTGTAATTATCATCTTCTGGTTGCATTCCAAATATATTAGCCATGATCAATACAAAAAATATTAAATCTCATTTACAGCAGATTAGGATTAGACTAAGACGGAAAAATGAATTATCAAACTATTGTGGTGCGGGCATCTTACCCGGTAACTGTCTAAATTGTCTAAAGACGTTCCGCAGGAACGTCTCTACAACAATATTTAATTAATAGTCCAGATATGAAAAATTACTTCACTGAACTATTAACTGTTTGTAAAACCCGATTGACAACATCACCAGGAATCTTTGTATAGTTGAGGTCATCATTATATTGTTGACCATCTTTGAGAACCCAGTTAATCCATTTTTTAACAGCGTCAGCTTTAGCAGGAGTAGGATACTTTTTGTAAACCATCATCCAAGTTAAACCCACAATAGGATAACCTTGTCCTGGATCTCCAACAAAAACGCGGTAGTTATCAGGGAATTTTACTGTTGATAAAGCTGCATTGGCTCCTGCTAAAGAAGGAGCGACAAATTCACCTTTTTTATTTTGTACTTCTGCGGATTTGAGGTTATTTTTAGTTGCATAATCATATTCAACATAACCAATAGATCCAGCAGTGTTTCTCACTAAAGCCGCTACCCCAGGATTTCCCTTACCTCTGAGAGCATTTGGTAAAGTCCATTTGGGTGCAGTATTCGCGCCGATTCTGCCTTTGAAATAGGGGTCAATAGAGCTTAGATGATTAGTGAAAATGAATGTTGTACCGCTACCATCAGCGCGAACTACAAATTTAATTGGTTGGTTGGGAAGATTCACACCTGGGTTATCTGCTTTAATTTGTGCGTCATTCCAGTTGGTAATTTTTCCTGAAAAAATCGCGGGTAATGTCTTCCGTGATAATCTCAGTTTGTTAATACCAGGCAAGTTATAAACAACGGAAACAGCACCACCAGCAGTGGGGACTAAAATCACACCATTCTTAACTTTAGCGATTTCATCATCTTTCATCGCCGCATCACTAGCACCAAAGTCAACAGTTCCATTAATGGTTTGACGAATACCACCGCCGCTACCAATTGCTTGATAATTAACTTTTAAGTCGGGGTGTTTTTTCTTCACTTCACGCGCATAACGTTCGTAAAGAGGAGCGGGAAAGGTTGCTCCAGCACCGTTTAAAGTTTCAGCTTGTGCGATCACTGTTAAAACTGGACTCAATGCAACAGCCCCGGTGATAACTGAAGTGGCAACAACACGATTCAAAATGGTGGAGAAAAAAGCCATACTGCCTCTTAAGTGTTAGGGAATACTTACATGGGGAATTACATCCTGAGATAAGTATGATTGCTGATGGTTAATAATAAATTAATAACAAGTAAAAAGAAAGTTAAACTATGTTTAAATTTATGAAGATAGATTAAGAATTAAGTTTAAGTTTACTTAGTGATCAGGTTGACGGTTGACTGTCACCTCTTCCCCCTGCTCCCTCTTGCATATTACTATAAAATATCCCAGCAGAATCATGTCAATAAAGAATCTGCTAGGAATAATTGATGCCATGCTTGAACAGGTTAGATTTGAATTGTATAAGCATAAATAGTTGCTTATTACCAACTAGAATAAACAAAAAAGATGTATAAATTGGTTAAGATTGCTTATTTAATAGATTAACTTGTGATTAAAATAAAGCTTGCTGACTACTAAGATAATGTGTTGTTTTTGAGAGTAATTCCCATCTCAGCCAGGATCGGTAGTTAGATCATGCTGATATTTTAGTAATGTAAAATAATTGTCACTTCTAGACTCTTGATGTTTATAGCAGCCTGGACAGTGACAAAATAAGCGATTGAAGAGAATTTTATGGCCCTGATAGTTCAAAAATATGGTGGTACATCTGTTGGTTCGGTGGAACGCATTCAAGCTGTTGCCCAAAGAGTCGCAACAACGGTGAAAGCAGGAAATTCTGTGGTAGTAGTGGTTTCCGCTATGGGAAAAACCACAGATGGGTTAGTGAAACTAGCTAATGATATCTCTAAAAGCCCCAGCCGTAGGGAAATGGATATGCTGCTTTCCACAGGGGAGCAAGTCACCATTGCTTTATTAAGTATGGCATTACAGGAAATTGGGCAACCAGCAATTTCCATGACTGGCGCTCAGGTAGGCATTGTTACCGAAGCAGAACACACCCGCGCTCGGATTTTACATATTGAAACAGAGCGCTTGATGCGGCAGATAAATCAAGGTAAAGTCGTTGTTGTGGCAGGATTCCAAGGAATTAGCCACACTGAAGAATTAGAAATTACTACTTTAGGTCGTGGTGGTTCTGATACTTCCGCCGTGGCATTAGCCGCCGCTATTAGTGCTGATTTTTGTGAAATTTATACTGATGTACCAGGGATTTTAACTACAGATCCGCGCTTAGTTCCCGAAGCCCAATTAATGTCACAAATTACCAGCGATGAAATGTTGGAATTGGCTAGTTTAGGAGCAAAAGTGTTACATCCTAGGGCGGTGGAAATTGCCCGTAATTATGGCGTTCCCTTGGTGGTGCGTTCTAGTTGGACAGATCAACCGGGAACCTGGGTGACAACACCACAAAGACAAGATCGGCCGTTAGTAAATTTAGAATTAGCTCGGCCTGTGGATGCGGTAGAATTTGATATGCAACAAGCCAAGGTGGCTTTATTGCGTGTTCCTGATAGACCTGGGGTAGCAGCCCAATTATTTGGGGAAATTGCTCAACAAGATGTTGATGTGGACTTAATTATTCAGTCTATTCACGAAGGTAATAGTAACGACATTGCTTTTACAGTAAATACATCTATATTAAAACGGGCAGAGTCAGTATCATCGGCTATAGCACCAGCTTTGAGAAAAAATCATCATTCTGATGAAGCCGAAGTATTAGTAGATAAAGATACTGCTAAAGTGAGTATTGTGGGGGCAGGAATGATTGGCCGTCCAGGGGTAGCAGCGCAGATGTTTCAAACCTTGGCCGATGCTGGTGTCAATATTCAGATGATTTCTACCAGTGAAGTTAAGGTAAGTTGTGTAGTTGATGTGGAAGATTGCGATCGCGCTATAGCGGCCCTGTGCAACACCTTTGAAATTAACTATTCTTCTACTACCCTGACTCCTGCCAGTGCTAAAGCTCCGGCTGTACGTGGTGTGGCTTTAGACGTAAACCAAGCCCAGATTGCTATTCGCCAATTACCAAACCGTCCTGGTATAGCGGCAAAATTATTCGGATTTTTGGCAGAATCTAATATCAGCGTGGATATGATCATTCAATCCCAACGCTGTCGCATAGTTAATGGTGTCCCCCATCGGGATATTGCCTTTACTGTTGCTCGCATGGATGCAGAAAACGCTCAACAAAAATTGAAACAAGCTGCACAGGAGTTTGGATGGGGTGAAGTCATTTTAGATAGTGCGATCGCTAAGGTGAGCATAGTCGGTTCAGGAATGTTAGGACAACCCGGTATTGCCGCTAAAATGTTTACAGCTTTAGCTCAAAATCACATTAATATTCAAATGATTGCCACATCAGAAATTAAAATTAGTTGTGTTGTGTCACAGGATGAAGGTGTTAAAGCTTTGCAAGTTATTCATACAGCTTTTGAATTAGCTGGAACTGAAAAATTTGTCGTCCCCGTGTGAAGATATAGCAGAGGAGCAGGGGCGGTTCGGCTGACTTCGACCCTTCGACTAGCGCAGGGCATCGTAAGCTCAGTACAAGTCGCTCACTGACCGGGAGCAGGGGAGAAAATTCTTTTGCCTCTTGCCTATTCCCTAAATTTAAAATGTCCAAGTTAAATGTCTCACAGCTTATCCAACTTTGTTTTTTTCATAATTGCAGCACTCGGAGAACTTTCCGGGTGTTACAGTTTCTGGGCGTGGTTAAGATTAGGCAAAAGCATCCTTTGGGTATTTCCCGGAATTTTGGCTTTGATGATCTTTGCTACTGCCCTAACTAAAATAGATGCAGATTATGCCGGTAGAGTGTATGCTGCTTATGGGGGAATTTATATTCTTTCATCACTGTTATGGTTCTGGTTAGTGGAAGGGGTCAAACCCGATAGATGGGATTTATTAGGCGTAATTGTTTCTTTAATAGGGACAATAATTATTATATTTAGTTCACACAGATAATTGTAAGTATTCAGCTATAGCACTTGTTCATGCCCAGATCCCCGACTTCTTTTATTGATTGTGTCCATAAATGATAAATTGCTCATAGAAGTCGGGGATCTTTTTGCCTCACCTGAATTCTTACAGATAATTTAATAATCAGACGAGTTCATGTAAGCCTAAAATATCAGTCTATGGATTTAAAATTATCTGCAAATCGAGTATGAAACCTGGTAATATATCTTCTCCAGAAAGTTTTGGTGGGTTGTGAAAATCAAAGTTTAAAATTTCTACATTTTTTCCATAACGATAAATTTCTACTAAGGGTGTTTGTGGATCAATTAACCAACCTAAAAGTGCGCCATTATCTCTATATTCTCGCATTTTAATGCGTAGTTTTTCTAAACTATCAGTTTCTGATCGCAATTCAATCACAAAATCAGGACAAAGCGGTGGAAAACGTCTTTTTTCCTCTGGACTTAAAGCCTCCCAACGTGCTAGTTTTACCCAAGCTGCATCAGGACAGCGATATGCACCACTCGGTAATTTAAACTCGGTAGAGGAGTCAAATACTTTACCTAATTTGGTTTGACGATTCCATACACCCAATTCTACATTAATATCTGAGTTTCTAATTCCGCTTTCTCCACCTGTGGGAGGCATAATTATTAATTCTCCGGTTTGGGTAAGTTCTAACTGACAGGGTTCGTTAGCGATGCAAAGTTGATAAAACTGCTCATCTGTTAAACCTACTGCAGGAGGTATGTTTAAGGTGAGGGTTTCCATAGGTTTTACTCAAAGAGGTTAATTTTATTATCATCACATTTTAGCTAGGTCAATTATTCAATCTATCAATATCAGTATCTTTGCGTTAAAATATCGCCAGTACAACAGGGAGTTACGACAAAGTCCTGGAATTTAAACCTGATTTACATGAAGCTTGTTACAGTAAAGCTTGTAGTTATGCTCTATAAGGTAATATTGAAAAAGCAATTGAATCCTAACGAATACCGTAAAATGGCAAAAACTGACTCAGATGTTGATGCTATTCGGGAAAATGAACGTTTTCAAGCTTTGATTCAATAATCAAACGCGGATGGACGCAGATAAACGCAGATGAGATCCCCGACTTCTCAGATCAATTTATAATTTACATACCAGATAAAAACAGAAGTCGGGGATCTGGGTTTTTCAACTACCTTCTATACTCATCTCCACAGTCACCAATTAACTGATATAAATCCCGCGACTGCTGCGAAACCGCCTCTATCTTTTCCATATCCTCAGCATCCAAACTAAACCCAAACACCCGCGCATTATCTGACAAATGTTCCGCAATTCCCAACCTTGCACCGACAATTACACCGCCGACTGCTGGCTGATTTAAAATGTAATTTGCAGCCACATTTGCAATACTTACTTGATATTTATCGGCAATGGTTTTTAAAGTATTTAGCAACTCTTGAAATAATCCCCAACCGCCCCAAGCGTCAACCATTTGTTTATATTTTCTCAAGCTGGTGGTGTTAATTTCCAAGCTTTTTGGCTCTGGTTTACCTAAATATTTTTCTGATAACAAACCACCACAAACACTACCATAAGTAAACAATTTAATATCATGTTCTTGACAAAATTTAACCATATTTACTTGGGGTCTTCTGTCAACTAATGAAAACTGCACTTGATTAGAAACAATTTTGATTCCTGCTTCGGTGATAATTTGCAAATGTTCCGTATCAAAATTAGTTAAAGCTAAATGTTTGATTTTTCCTTCAGTTTGCAATTCTGCCATATATTTGAGGGCATCTAAATAATTAGAATCTCGATATTCCCACCAGTGGAACTGCATTAAATCTAAGGATTTAACATCCATTCTTCGCAGCGATATATCAATATTTTCCTCAACCAGTTTTTTCGTCATCTTTCCAGGACGAGGAACCCATTTTGTAAAAGCTTGAATATTATTTACCGCTTCTTCTCCACGAGTCGCTATGATTTGACGACGAAACTCCCCAATAAAATCCTCCGCAGGTCCATAATGGTCTGCTAAATCCCAAGTTGTAAAACCAGCATCCACATATTGAAACATAGACTCAATGGCAGTTTTCGGGTTAATGCGTCCATGTCCCCCGGAAACTTGCCACATTCCATTTAAAATGCGGCAAATTTTTAAATCAGCAGTAAATTGTAAATAGCTTGATTGAGGTAAAGTCATATTTTTTGTATTATTTCCAATCTTTTTCTGCTTGTTCCAAAACATAAGCTGCAACGTTTTGAATTTCCTCTGTTGTTAAACGATCTTTATAAGCTGACATATTACTCTTACCGTTGGTAACGATATTTGTAATTGCTTCTAAAGAATCCATTCTATATTTTTTTAAGGCATTCTTTTTTAAGTTTTTACCTCGTCTAATAATGTTACCGCCATTGATATGACAACCAGCACAATGGAAACTGAAAATTTCTGCACCTTTGGCTGTATCTAAGGCGTTAGCAGGTAAGGTAAAATTAATTGCCCATAAGGAAAATGTACATATTATGAAAATAATTAGTTTTTTCATCAGGTTTAATTTAGTCATATCTAAATCTCATTTTCTACGTAGAATTAGAGGAGTTTATTTGGGTAATTGCGATCGCCCATAGAAAGCGAAGACCAAACTATTGGAAAAAAGACAGCATAAATATTGTGATGTGGGCAAAATGCCCACCCAAATTACCACTTCAGACTCATAAAAACACATCAATGATGATGAAAATGAATACCTATGAAAACATCATAGAGAAACTCAAAGAAGTCCTTTTTCTGCAATAATCCTGAAGTTTGGGGACTGCCTTTTTCATCCAATAACGGCTTCATCAAATAATAAGCCGGCTGGTAATTATACCAAGGAATTGAAGGCCAAAGATGATGAATTAAATGATAATTCTGACCCAAAATTAGGATATTCAGAACTTTACCAGGATAGACGCGGGCATTTTTCCAGCGATTTCGTTCCACAAAGGGACGGTGGGGTAAATAATCAAAAAATAACCCCAATGCTATTCCTACTATAAAAGCAGGAATAAACCAAAAGTTAAGAATATAGCCCAAAAAATGGTACTGGATAGAGATATAAAAAATACTAACGATAATTAAGCGACTAATGAACCATTCCAATAGTTCATAGTTACGCCATAACCGTCTTTGAAAGAAAAATACTTCATGGTACAAGAATCTTACCGCAATTAACCACAGTGGACCACCTGTAGAAACGTAGTGATCCGGGTCGTCTTTAGGGTGATTAACATTACCATGGTGCTGTAAATGTACTCGTGTAAATACGGGAAAAGCAAAGGCTAAAATCAAGGCACTGCAATGTCCCAACATCGCATTAACAATGGGATTGCGATGGGCGGACTGGTGACAAGCATCATGAATTATCGTTCCTGAACAATGTAGCGCCAGAGTGTTGATACTGAAACATAACCAATGGGGCCATTCCCACAGCCAGTACCCAAAGTTAGACAAAACCAACATCATCACTACTATTAAAAACATGAGTAATGTGGGGTTGAAATCACCAGGAGGTGATAAAAGTTCTTTGGGGGGAATTGTCAGTGGCTTTTGTGCCTCCGACGTGAGCATTACTAACTCCTTTCATAATCAATCTCTAGGCATCATACTATTAATCTGAGTCAAGAGTAAAGTTATGTAAAGCAAGATTTATCTATAATCGTGCTTCAGAATCCATAAATGAAGCTATCATTCTTGGCTAAATGAGTGTTTAGACAAAAAAACTGCTGTTTGAGGAAGGTGGCCGATCAGATTGGTGTACGATATCAAATCTATACCATAATCAACTCTTTAACTGCTTATAACATTGATATGGCAGTTTGTTTAATTCATACTATTTGAGCCAAAATCTCAAATTTCAAATGGTATGACGAAACATTACGATTAATTCCCAGGTAGACCAAAAAATCTTGAACCCAGCCCATGACCCAATTAAGAGATTCTCAGCGCCGAACTAAAATTGTTGCTACTATTGGACCTGCTACTAGCAGTCCAGAAATGCTGAAAGCGATTATTCAAGCAGGTGCAACCACCCTGCGGCTCAACTTTTCCCATGGAACTCATGCCGATCATCAGCGTAGTATTCGGCTAATTCGGCAGACCGCTTTTGAACTCAATACACCAGTAGCAATTCTGCAAGACTTACAGGGTCCAAAAATTCGTTTGGGGCGGTTTGAAAATGGTTCTATAATTTTGGCTAAGGGCGATCGCTTCACCTTGACAAATCGCCCAGTAGAAGGAACACAGGAAATAAGCTGCGTTACCTACGACTACTTAGCCGAAGAAGTCCCCGTTGGTTCAAACATCCTCCTCGATGATGGCAAAGTCGAAATGGTTGTAGAGGAAATTAACCGCGAAAAAGGCGATTTACATTGTCGGGTTACAGTTCCAGGTAAACTGTCTAACAACAAAGGCGTTAACTTTCCGGGAGTTTACTTATCCATCAAACCCATGACCGACAAAGACCGAGAGGATTTGATGTTTGGTCTAGACCAAGGAGTAGATTGGGTAGCCCTTTCCTTTGTCCGCAATCCCCAGGATATTATTGAAATAAAAGAATTAATTTCCAGCACTGGTAAAAACGTTCCTGTAGTTGCCAAAATCGAAAAACACGAGGCAATTGAACAAATGGAAGCAGTTCTATCTTTGTGCGATGGGGTCATGGTAGCTAGAGGTGATTTAGGAGTAGAACTACCAGCAGAAGATGTACCCGTACTGCAAAAACGACTCATTGCTACAGCCAACCGTTTGGGTATTCCCATCATTACCGCCACCCAAATGCTAGATAGCATGGTGAGTAACCCCCGTCCCACCCGTGCAGAAGTATCCGATGTTGCTAATGCTATTTTAGATGGTACGGACGCGGTAATGCTTTCCAATGAAACCGCCGTTGGTAGTTTCCCCGTGGAAGCTGTAGCCACAATGGCCAGAATTGCCGAACGCATCGAACAGGAGGACGCACAAAATCATAATTCCCGTCAATCAAGAGATAACAGGCGTTCTATCCCCAATGCTATCAGCCAGGCCGTTGGTCAAATTGCGGAGAATTTAGGCGCGGCCGCAATTATGACTTTGACACAAACCGGCGCAACAGCCCGCAACGTCTCTAAATTCCGTCCCAAAACCCCAATTTTAGCCATTACACCCCATGTCAATGTCGCCCGACAATTGCAAATGGTCTGGGGAGTTAGACCGCTATTAGTGCTAGAACTACCATCAACAGGGCAAACATTCCAAGCGGCGATAAATGTAGCCCAGGAGAAAAAGCTCTTAACTGAAGGTGATTTAGTAGTAATGACTGCGGGTACACTTCAAGGCGTTTCTGGGTCAACAGACTTAATTAAAGTGGAAGTGGTGACAGCGATACTAGGCCAGGGAATTGGACTAGGACAAGGTTCTATCAGTGGTCGCGCCCGTGTAGCCCATACAGGTATGGATGTAAGTAATTTTAATCATGGTGATATTTTGGTTGCTTCCCGTACTGGTGTAGATTATGTCGAAGCAATTCGCAAAGCTGGCGGTATTATCACAGAAGATGAAAGTCTCACCAGTCATGCCGCCGTTATTGGTTTACGTCTCGGTGTCCCGGTCATTGTCGGCGTGAAAGATGCCACACAAGTAATTAAAGATGGGGCAATTTTGACTTTAGATATGCAACGGGGCTTAGTTTACTCTGGCGCTGTGGGAACTTAAACAATTAAACATTCAAAAAAATAATTTTGAATTTTTAATTTTTGGGTTTTGAAAACATTTCACGCAGAGACGCAAAAGGCGTTTTCTGCGTCTTGGTTTTATGAGAAATAAACCACGTTCGCGTAGCGTCCCGTCAGGGATAGAAGTAAAGGAAACGAAGGAGGAAGAGGAAGAAGATAGGTAATTTTACAACTTTAATGTAGTAGTTTATAATTATTCCATGAATTTTTTTAACTCATTGTTGAAATATATGAACAGTATAACTAAAAATCAACATTATGTACCTCAATTTCTTTTAAGAAACTTTGGATGGAAGGCAAATAAAGGAATATTTAGAATCAATATTTTCGATATAAAAAACTGTAGTATTAGACCTAATCAGAACATTTCACAAGTGTTTTCGCAAAATTTTTTCTATGATCAAGATAATTCAATTGAAAAATTTTTAAATGAGATTGAAACACCAGCATCAAGATTAGTTGAGCAAGTTATTCATGGAAACTTTAAGATTTTAGAAAATGAAGATAATAAGTCATTAATAATGGCATTTATTTCATCTCTACTGCAACGAACACCAAGCGCATTAGAGAAAGCAAACGAATTTATTAATACAAATTTAAATGAAGGAATAGTAAAACAATTACTTAGCTTAAATGGGTATGATCCAGATGAAGCTAATAAAGGTTATTTTGAATTTCCTCAGCTAGTATCAGATATTACTCTAAACGGAGTTGTAGATTCTATACTTATAAAAGATTTAAACTTTCAAATTATCAAGAATGAAACTAACTTAGAATTTTGCATATCAGATCATCCCGTTTTTGCTTACAATTGGCTATATAAAGATTTAGCTCATCCCTCAGTTACTGGTATTACCGCAAGAGGTTTTCAGATTTTTCTGCCATTGTCACCAAAAATCACACTGTGTTTATATGATTCTCATGTATATAAATATGGACAGAAAAACAAATTAATAACTCATGTTTACAATGTAAATGATATAGAAATTATGAATTCATTTCAAATTATAAATTCATACTCAATAATAGGATTTAATTCCATAACCACTGAATCACATTTAAAGCAATTATATAAAATAAACAAAGAAATCCAACTTTACAAACATGAAAATACTATTTTCGATTATCGAGAAACTGGGGAAGGAGAAATTAAATATAAAATTCTTAATTTTACACGGCAAACAAAACTTAAAAAGATGCCCTCATTTATAAGTATAAAAAGGAAAGCTAAAATTTATGCTAATTCATTTTCTTACAGAAATACCGAACTGATTGATCAGTACCTAGCAGTTAACAAATTATATGAATAATAAGATCATAAGTCTTAATGTAGTGACGACTTTAAAATCTTTCAGTAAATCTTTATTTTAATTTTGGAGTAACACACCTTTCTAAAAGTTTGTTTGTCTCTCCCAGTAAATTATAACTAAGTATATTTGAACGTCAAGGCTATTGGATTTCTGATCAGCTTGATAAAATTGCTGCTAGATTTGACCCTGCTGATCCTTTATCAGTTGAATTACACGGTAGTCCAATGCTAAGTGGTAGAGGAAAGTGGAGAAGCTATTCTAAAAGTGATAGAGAGAAAGCTATTGAAGATATTTTGCAGGTTTTTTTACAGTCACACCCCAGTAACCGACTATTCGCAAGTGTCATCAAAAAGACTTTGGTATCGCCAAAAGACCCTGTTGAAGTTGCATTTGAACAACTTGCTAGTAGATTTGATAGATATTTGATCAGGCTTCATAAACATGATAATACACAGAGAGGTATTATCATTTTCGACAAATCTACTTATGAAACAACCATTCAATCTTTAGCAACTGATTTTAGAACTATTGGCTACAGTTGGGGTGTAATCAGAAATTTTTCTGAAGTACCATTATTTTTAGACTCAAAAGCTTCGAGATTAATTCAACTTGCTGATATAATTGCTTACGCCATTTTTAGGAATTTTGAAAAGGGAGATAGCAGATTTTTTTCTATCATTCAGCAAAGGTTTGATTCTGAAGGTGGTATAGTTCATGGATTACATATTCCTGCAATAAATTTCAAGAAATTGATATGCAAATCGCTGTAATTGAGTAATTAAATTAGATGCACAATTACAATACAGAAAATATTGAAATAACAAGCAGTAGCGGTAACGTATTTGCTGATTTAGATTTACCCAACCCAGAGGAAATGTTAGTAAAAGCTGAACTAGCAAGAAAAATCAGCAACGCTATCACTGCACGTCATATTACCCAAGCAGAAGCGGCTGAATTATTAGGAATTGATCAGCCAAAAGTTTCTGCTTTAATGAGAGGAAGACTTACAGGGTTTTCTCTAGAAAGAATGTTTAGATTTCTCAATACTTTGGGAATTGATGTAGAAATTACAGTCAAACCTAAATTGAGAGATAATGCACGGATAACAGTAGTTTAATTTGCACTCGTTCAAAGTCAAAATTCAAGGAAATTATGACTACATCTATTTCTGACCAAATTATTGAACAATTAAAAATGATGCCTCAAGACCTGCAATATCAAGTCCTAGAATTTGCCCGCAATTTGACAAAATCAAAAATCAAAGGTGTTCCCGGCAAAGAATTACTAAGGTTTGCTGGTTCAATACCCAAAGAAAACTTACAGCTAATGAGTGAAGCAATAAAACAAGATTGTGAAAAGGTTGACTTTGATGAATGGTAGATACTTACTCGATCTCAAACTTTCATTCCTCTGTGTTCTCTGTGGTTCGTGTTTAGTAACTTGTGCGTAAGTCCTAAAGATAAAAAGAAATTACCTTTAAGTCAGTTCAATTTGCGAATCATCACCAATTAAAAAGCGTAATGCATTAGGACGACGAGGGGCGATACTTAACTGGGCGCGTTGTCCAATTAAACTGTCAATAATTCTTTGCTGAATACCCGTAATTTTTGCACCTTCTAACACCACACTATGTTCTAAATCTGTTTCTATGAGTATGGCATTATCAGCAATACTGCTATAGGGACCGATAAAACAATTTTCTAAATGACAGTTATTACCAATTACCACAGGTCCACGAATTGTACAATTGATAATTTTAGATTCAGTACCAATTTGCACTCTACCAGTAATTTGGGTTTTACTATCAATATCACCTAAAATTGATTTCTTTAAATAAGTATCCAGAATTAAACGGTTAGCTTCTAATAAATCATCTTTTTTACCTGTATCTAACCACCAACCATCAAGATTACAAGCTGAAACCTGTTTTTCTTGATCTATTAAACATTGAATAGCATCAGTTATTTCTAATTCTCCTCTCCGTGAAGGTTTAATGAGAGAGATGGCATCATGAATAACAGGTGAAAAGAAATAAACACCTACTAATGCTAAATTTGAAGGGGGAATCTTAGGTTTTTCAACTAACCGTAATACTCTACCTTGTTCATCAACTGTCGCTACACCAAAGGCACTAGGATTATCTACTTCTCTTAATAAAATTAGTGCTTCTGGTTGTTGTTGGGTAAATTTATCTAAAAATGAACTTAAATCACCTTGTTGAATTAAGTTATCTCCTAAATACATCACAAATGGCGAATCCTTTAAAAAAGGCCGGGCAACTTGAACCGCATGGGCTAATCCTGCCGGTTGTTCTTGTAAAATATAGGTGATATTAACACCAAATTTGTCACCATTTCCCGTTTTATTTTTGACTTCTTCCCCGGTTTCTGGGCTGATAATAATTCCAATGTCAGTAATTCCAGCATCGGCCATTTCTTGGATGCCATACCATAAAATTGGTTTGTTGGCAACTGGGACAAGTTGTTTTGCTCCTGTATAGGTTAAAGGGCGTAATCTTGTACCTTTTCCACCGGATAAAATTAATGCTTTCATAGGGATTTCTCTTTTAATTCTTTTAACATTAATATGAGTCTTTGTCGCCAATGTGGAGGGTAAGTTCCCAAAAGTTGCGATATTTTTCTACAAGCGAGAACGGAATAAGCAGGACGTTTTGCTAGTGTGGGATATTCGGGTGTGGTAATGGGGATAACTTGGTTAATTTGCACCGGGAAACCGAGTTTTTGGGCCTCTTCAAAAATAGCTACAGCAAAATCATACCAACTAGCCACACCACTATTTGTATAGTGATAAATTCCCGAAATTTCTGATGTTAATTGGGGGATAATTTTACTAATTGTGTCAGCGATATCATGCGCCCAAGTAGGACTACCAATTTGATCTGCAACTACTCTCACTTCTAGTCTATCCTTACCAACTCGTAACATAGTTTTGACAAAGTTACCTTTGCCATCTGTTCCATAAACCCAAGCTGTGCGTAAAATTATATAATCAGCACAAGCTTGTTGAATTGCCATTTCTCCCGCCAATTTTGTTTTCCCATACATACTCAATGGATTGGTAATATCAGTTTCTTGATAGGGATAATTACTATTGCCATCAAATACGTAGTCTGTGGAAATGTGAATTAAGAAACTTCCTAGTTTTTGACTTTCTTCGGCGATAATTTGCGGAGCAATAGCATTAACCTCATGAGCTATTTCTGCTTCACTTTCAGCTTTATCTACTGCTGTATAAGCAGCTCCGTTAATAATTATTTCGGGTTGAACTGCTTGGATAATTTGGCGTAAGTTATGACCTTGGGTTAAGTCTATTTCGGGACGTGCTAACCCAATAACTTGATAGTCAGATGAAAGGATATTTTGTAGTTCTGTGCCAACTTGTCCGTTATTACCAATTAATAATATTGATTTATTCATAAACTTCGGCGGTTTTAAATTTTTGCGCCTTGCTGTCTTTAGTTGATAAAATTGGGGCTGTTTTGAAAGGCCAATCTATTGCTAAATCTGGGTCATTCCACAAGATAGAGCGATCGCCTTCTGGTGCATAATAATCTGTAGCTTTATACATAACTTCGGCGACTTCCGAAAGTACCAGAAACCCATGTGCAAAACCTGGCGGTATCCACAATTGGCGTTTGTTTTCCGCGTTGAGTTCACAACCTACCCACTGGCTAAATGTTGGGGAGTTTTTTCTAATATCTACAGCAATATCATAAATTGCCCCTACAATGGCACGAACCAATTTACCTTGGGGTTGAATAATTTGATAATGTAGTCCTCTCAGGACATTATATTCAGACTTAGAGTGATTATCTTGGACAAAATTCGGCGTAATGCCTAGTTTTTCCATGAATGTTTTCTGGTTGTAAGATTCTAAAAAAAATCCCCGTGAGTCTCGAAAAACTTTCGGTTCAATGATGATAACATCAGGAATAGACGTAGGAATAATGTTCATTATCTAGGGAATTTTTTATAAAAACTACTGAGATAATACTATAGAATATCCATTCCATAATTTCAGATTACAAGGATAGTTGCAAGGACTTGTGTTGCATTTAGGGATACAATAGCGATCGCATTCTCTACTAAAAATATTTGCTAAAAAACTCTCTTATGATAGAGACACCTATCCCCAACCCCAATATTCGCCAACTTCCCATATTCAACTCCATCCCCGAAGAAAGATTACACCGTCAACAGCGACTTGCAGCAGCTTTTCGCCTGTTTTCCCGTTTAGGTTTTGATGAAGGTATTGCTGGACATATTACAGTCCGTGATCCCGAAAACCCTGACAATTTTTGGGTTAACCCCTTGGGAATGCACTTTGGTTTAATTCGTGTTAGCGACCTCCTACTGGTTAATCATCAAGGTGATGTAATTTACGGCAATCGTTCAGTAAATGGCGCAGCTTTTGCTATTCATTCTCAAGTTCATGCCGCTCGTCCTGATGTAGTAGCTGCAGCTCACGCCCATTCTATCTACGGTAAAAGCTGGTCTAGTCTAGGTCGTTTGCTTGACCCCATCACCCAAGATGCCTGTAGTTTTTACGAAGATCATAGTATATTTATTGAATATACAGGTGTGGTTTTCGACCCATCAGAAGGTAAACGCATTGCCCAAACTCTGGGTAAAAATAAAGCCATTATTCTCCAAAATCACGGCTTATTGACAGTAGGTGAAACCATTGATGCGGCTGCATGGTGGTTCATCACAATGGAGCGTTCCTGTCAAGCCCAATTATTAGCACAAGCAGCCGGAAAACCTCACCTAATTAAACCAGAATATGCGAAAATAGCCTATGGACAAGTTGGCACTCCTGAAATGGGTTGGTTTAGCTTTCAACCTTTGTATGAGATGATTGTCCAACAAGAACCGGATTTGCTGAATTAATGGTTTTGCGTTTGTGCTTAATTATTCCTGTCCCACCTAAAGCAGCAATTCCTAACAACCCAACATAAGTAGAGGGTTCAGGAATTGATTTTTCCACCTCTTTCGCCATCAAATTGTGAGCATATATAGGAATCCGGTTTGATTCCCGATAGCGTTCACGTAGTGTGCCGAAGACATAGCGTGGCGTTATTGATTACCCTTCCGGAAGCAAGCTACATCTTATAAATCTTACTCATCCCCATTACTAAATGATACACAAGGACTATCAATTTCTACTGCTGGAGTGAAGGAATTACAGAAAATGATGGTAGCATAATTAACTTCTGATTCGTCAGGGTGGGTACATTCCAAATTAATATAAAAAGCACAGTCTTGACAAATAGTTCTAGATGATACTGGTGTTAATTCCATAGAATCTGATATGGTTGATATTTAATAAAAATAAATAAAAAAAACCCACTACTTTAGATTTTACGTAGTGGGAGATAACAGTAATAAACAATGTCATGTCTATAATGTGTGGTTTTTGTAACAAATTCAATTGTTTAATGTAAAAAATGGATAATTATCTTGCGTTTCTAGTAATTTAACAACTAACAGCTAGTCAATCAACTAGATTGTGCTGACTGATATTATTTGAATGAGTTTGTCTATTTGAGCTATTTTTGGTAGATAAAATAAGTAAACCTATAAATTAATAGTTCATTATCCCATACTTGATATCAAATCAACGTGAGTGCTAAACGTCTGCCAGAAACTACTGCCCATGTGAGAGTTACCCGTCAATCTTGGCAACAAGGCTTTCTTGAAGGTGAAGTTAGCGCTGGTAATTTTCAGTGGCATTTCCAGTGGCATTTCCTGCGGGGAGAACTTTCTGTTAAGCCTTCTCAGGGTCGTGCTTTGATTAGAGAACCTCTAGGCCGCTTTTTAGAACAACAAGATTATCAGTTAGAACCTGGAGGAGATTATGCTTTTACAATTCGGGCTGAGATTTAAATTACTTGTCCGTAAGTCGCTGAAGATATCTTTCAATTAAGAGAATGGCCACAATATCATCTATGGGCCGTGGAGGTTGACGCATACCCTTGGGTAATATTTTAGTAATGCCTTGAGGTGGATACATCTGCCAATAGCGATCGCGTGCTTCTAAAGTCGTGTAACGTTCATCAACTAAAATAATATTAATCGGCTGATTTAATTCTTGATGTAATCGTTGTTTCCACTGTTTAGCGGTGGTTTGATCCCCCATCACCATTAAGGATACAGGGAATTGTTGCAGTTGTCTTTCAATATTAGCGATCGCTTCATTCGCTAATACAACTTCATGATAAAATAATTGCCGATCTAGTCCCATCACCCCAATCCCACATTTATCACGACCGGGATCAAATCCTAAAATTACAGGTTGTGTATTAGTCATTTGTTACTTGTCCGTTGTCCCTTGTCCGTTGACAGTTGACAGTAGGAAAAAATCTTCTCCTCTTCTCCCCTGCCTCTTGCCCCTTACCTCTTACCTATTATGTACTAAAAAGAATTTTACCATTTAAAAGAGCCACTATTTTAACTCTCAACGGACCTACGGTATAAGTATCTTCTGCGGCTATAGCTTTAACCTCTACTTCTTGTTGTATTTGCTGCAATTGGTTAACAAACCGCAAAAAAGTTCCTTCTATTTGTACATCTTCAACTATTCCAACATTGCGGGCGCGAAATTGAGACGCAGAAATTACCAACTCTAGGCGTTGACGCACTTGTTCAGATGTCATATTTTTTGAATCGGCTGTAGTCGTAGCCAGTACCTCCCTAGCAGAAAATACCAATTGATTTCGGGCTGCATCTGCAAAAAATTCTATTTGCTTTTCTCCTCTGACATAATTACCTGCGGAGAAAATTCGCACCACATATTCTCGACCATCTTTAATTTGTGCAATTAGTTGCCGAATTTGATCTTTAGTGACACGCAAAATTTCTTTATTTGTGGGAGTAGCATCAGGTTCAGACAAGAGAATATTAGCATTGCGATTAGCTTCCTGGAGAATTTGGATAATTACCGCCTGTGCCGCATTAGGTTTTTCTACAGTAACTAACCCAGCAGCGATAACTTGACCCCTAACTAAAGCTAATTTACCCAATCGCAGATCACGATAGGACTGATAATATTTTTCTAGTCTGGCTACTTCCTGCTCTAAAAATTGTTGTTGTTTCTCTAATTCTTGCAAGCGAGATTCTCTTGCAGCAATAATTTCCTCTCGCTGTTTAATTTCTAAATTACGATTTTGAATTAACTTATCTAACTTAACAATTTGGAGATCGCGTTCTTTAATCGCCGTCTTAGCTTCCTTCATTGCTGCTTTAGCTTCAGTATATAATCTTTCCTGTTCTGCTTTCAACCTGGTTACTGCCTTTTGTAATGTCTGGCGCTGATTATATAGAGTTTGTAATTCCGCCCTGGCTTGTTGATACTGAATCAGTACCTCACCTAGACGTTTTTGATTTTCATTCAATCTTGCTTGGGTTCGGGCCTGTTGGCTCAAAGTTTTATTTAACTGACTTTGGGTGACTTTTTGTTTAATATTTACTGCTTGTAAAGATTTATTAATAGCTTGTAATTCTTTTTGTGCATGATTTTGTCGTTCTTTGGCTTGATTCAACTCTATCTCTACCTGACTTTTTTGGCTTTCAGTAATTTTCAGTTGTTCTCGCTTTTGTCCCAAGTCCCGTTGAATATCCTCCAACTCAAATACCCCCTGGCGTAAACCCTCATCAGCCGCAAATAGAATGGCTAAAGTTGACGCTGAAATTAGACCACCTGTAAAAATAGTCACAATAACAGCAGTTTTTTTCGGGCGTAAGTTGAAAAGTGAGAGGCGTGCCTTACCGACTCGTGTGCCAATGCGATCGCCCACGGTAGCAATTACGCCCCCCAAAATTAAAATTGCTGCAATTAGGATATACCCAGTGGTCATTGTTAGCTATATCAATGCTTTCAGATCCAGCCTACTACGTTCCACCATTCCCTGGGGTAAATGGAATTAGGCCAAAGGATAACTGAGGTAATTTTTGAGATTTTTCTGTTTGATAATCAAACAGAATACAGGAGTCAGGAGTCAGAAAACAGAAATTCTAGAACTCCTAACGTCATGTACCTTGTTTTTTAAGTAAATTGCTTGCTTAAAGCAACAGGTTTATGCACAGTAATTTTCTTTTTATGAATGGAAATCATTTTTTTCTCGCGCAAATCTCCCAGTAAGCGGGTAACTGTAACGCGAGTAGAACCAATGGCTTCCGCGATCGCCTGATGAGATAACTTCAAATCAATGGTAATGCCATCAGCGCAAGGTACGCCAAAATCTCGACAGAGAATTAATAGAAAACTGATTAACCTTGAACCCATATCGCGGTGGGCCAGAGTTTCAATCATCATCTCCGTCTGAAGAATGCGCGAAGACAGACCTCGCAGCATTAACATTGATAATTCTGGATTTTCCTTCAGTGCTTGCTCTACCTGTTCAATCGGCGCAGAAAGCAATTCCACAGTAGTAAAGGCCACTGCATGGTAAAATCGATCAGATTTATTTCCTGTCAGCAATGACAGCACACCAAAAACGCTATTTTCCCGGAGCAGAGCTACTGTTATTTCTTCTCCTGCCTCATACACCCTCGACAGTTTCACCGCACCCTTGAGAAGAAAATAAACTCGTTCAGCAGGATCTCCTGGAAAAAAGATCGTCTTATTGCGTTCAAACGTTTCTACAACCGGAGGAAATGCCCCGGTTGCCATCTGACGAAACACATTTGCTAGGGCTTTGTCTTGTGTCACGATCATCTCCCTTCCCCTACCCAATGCCAGAAAAACAAAAACTAATTACCTAAGAATACACCTGAAAAATCAATAAAGCACCGTCGAGCTTTCTGTTTTTTCCTATACTCAAATTCATAATTGCGTCTGCTTCGTTTATAATGATACCCAATTATTGTTCTGTTTAGCTAGTAATTATTGATAAGTAGTTTCACAGATAATAGTCAACAGGTTTTCCGCCGAAAATTTATAAATTCTTTGGGAATTTTTGCAAACAGCATGAGCTTTTTTAGGGTAGTTATTGCACCCTATTCCAGCATCTTGGAAAATCTCTAGCCCAACAAAGTCAAACTAGGGTCAGATTCTAGTATGCTCCTAATGATGAATTACATTAGCAATTTCTATGCTGGATCTATCTGGAAAAAATGCCCTAGTTACAGGTATTGCCAATAACCGTTCTATTGCTTGGGGAATAGCCCAACAACTCCATAAAGCGGGGGCGAATTTAGGCATTACCTACTTGCCAGATGACAAGGGTAAAATGGAAAAAAAAGTTGCAGAATTAGTAGAACCTCTTCAACCCAGCTTATTTTTGCCCTGCAATGTCGAAAATGACGAGCAAATTCAATCCACTTTTGCAACCATCCGGCAAGAATGGGGGAAAATAGATGTTTTAGTTCATTGTTTGGCCTTTGCTCAAAGAGAAGATTTGACCGGAGGCTTTAGCGAAACTTCCCGATCTGGCTTTAAAACAGCTTTAGAAGTTAGCACCTACTCACTCGTACAATTAAGCGGTGCAGCGAAACCTTTAATGACCGAAGGTGGAAGTATTATAACTCTTACATACTTGGGTGCAGTTCGCGCAATTCCTAACTATAACGTTATGGGTGTCGCCAAAGCTGGATTAGAAGCTAGTGTCCGTTACCTAGCCGCAGAGCTTGGACCACAAAACATCCGCGTTAATGGCATTTCCGCCGGTCCCATCCGTACCCTTGCCTCCTCCGCCGTCGGTGGTATTCTAGATATGATTCATCATGTCGAGGAAGTAGCACCCCTACGTCGCACCGTTACACAATTAGAAGTAGGCAACACCGCCGCTTTTTTGTGTAGTGATTTAGCAAGCGGTATCACTGGACAAATCCTGTATGTAGATGCAGGATATGAAATTATGGGAATGTAAGTCAGAGTAGGGGAGTAGCGGTTCGGCTTACTTCGATTCTTCGACTAGCTCAGGGCATCACCAGCCCAGTACAAGTCGCTCACCGAACGGGAGCAGGGGTGCAGGGGTGCATCGGTTCGGCTTACTTCTACCCTTCGACTAGCTCAGGGCATCGTCAGCCCAGTACAAGTCGCTCACCGAACGGGAGCAGAGGAGAAGTTTTTTCTACTGACAACGGACAACTAGCAACTGACAAAAGATGACAAATAACCAAATATCTCGGATAGCCTCAGTTCACCGTACCACTGGTGAAACAGATATTCATGTGACTATCAATCTAGATGGTACAGGGATATGCAAAGTTTCTACAGGTATTCCCTTTTTAGATCATATGCTCCATCAAATCGCCTCCCATGGGCTTTTTGACTTGGATATTCAAGCTCAAGGTGACTGGGAAATTGATGATCACCATACCAATGAAGATGTTGGTATTACCTTGGGACAGGCTTTATTTCAGGCTTTGGGTAATAAAAAAGGAATTGTCCGCTTTGGTAATTTTCTTGCCCCTTTGGATGAAGCCTTAGTTCAGGTGGCTTTAGACTTTTCTGGACGACCTCACCTGAGTTATGGTTTAGAAATTCCCACACAACGAGTAGGAAATTATGATACACAATTAGTGCGGGAGTTTTTTGTCGCCTTGGTCAATCATAGTCAAATGACATTACACATCCGCCAATTAGATGGCATTAATTCCCATCATATTATTGAAGCGACATTTAAAGCCTTTGCTAGAGCCATGCGAATAGCTGTGGAAGTTGATCCTCGTCGTGCAGAAACCATTCCTAGTTCTAAAGGTGTCTTATAAAAATTCTCAGTATGGCTTAAATTGGAGTTAGTTCTAAATAGTCAGTAGTTGGTAGTTTGACGGACATGAATTCTGTTGTAGATAACCTCGATACTCAACAAAATCCCATAGATAAACAACCAGTAGTTCTGACTTCTGAATTACGCAAGGTCTATCTGACTGGATTTTGGCTCAATCAAAAAGTTGTATCTCTCAAAAATTGTTCTTTACAAGTTTACCAAGGTGAAACCTTTGGTCTGTTGGGTCCTAATGGTGCGGGTAAAACCACATTGTTAAAATTATTGCTGGGAATTATTCGCCCTACATCTGGACGGGGATTATTGTTAGGGAAACCCATAGGTGATGCTAAAGTTAAGCAACATATTGGTTATCTCCCAGAAAATCCCTATTTATACGACTATCTCACTGGTTGGGAATTTTTGCAGTTGGCCGCAGGGTTGTTTCAAATACCACAAAAGTTACAACGTCAACGCATTCCCCAATTATTAGAATTAGTCGGTTTGTCCCAAGCTGATGCGCGGAAAAAGCAAATGCGCCGTTATTCTAAGGGTATGTTGCAACGTGTAGGCATGGCGCAAGCGTTAATTAATGAGCCAGATTTGGTTTTTTTAGATGAACCTATGTCTGGACTTGATCCCCTAGGCCGTTACCAAATGCGAGAAATTATTCTCTCTTTAAAAGCATCGGGGAAAACCATATTTTTTAATAGTCATGTGTTGAGTGAAGTAGAACAAATTTGCGATCGCGTAGCTATTCTGGCTAAAGGAGAATTAATCTGTTCTGGTTCTTTGAATGAACTATTAGGTAATCAAAATACATATCATATCAAAGGTCAAGGAGGAGACGGAGAAATATTGAAAAAATGGATTAGTAATTTAGAATTTGGGGCTGATGGTTATTGGCAAGGTAGCCTCCAAGAAGATTACTATGATTTTTTAGCTAGTCTAAGATTGATGGGTGGAAAAATCATCACCATGAATTTATCACGTCAGTCTCTAGAAGAGTTTTTTATTCAACAGATTCAAAGCCGAAATCATCCTCTAAATTAGTAAAAATATAGCAATTTTCCAGCATACATTCATCATGATCTCAGGAGAAAAATCAGATAAAATGCACATATAGTAGAAGGCAAGAGGCAAAAGGTAAGAGTGAAACCCCTGGTATGATTAGGTTTTAATGATCAATAATGTCCTAATCAAAAATAGCTACAGCTATAATCAAATCATTATGTATTGAGAAAATTAACCAGGATAAAATCAGTTAAAATCTGAACTAACTTCATAGAAAATTCAAAATCAATATCCTAAATCAAGAAATAATTTATGTCCGGAAAACTAAAGATTGATGAGAAAATAAAATTGTTTACCACTTCGTTGGGCGACTTTGCTTTAAAGCAAATAGCATCATCTACCGCGATGCTGAACTAGACCCACCATGAAAATGTTCTCAGAATAACTGTAAATATCCTCGCCTTCAATTCTTAGGTAAATATGCTTAATAAAGATTTGTCTAAATTTCTCACCCATTCAACTCTGGGTTTAGCATTACTAACAACTATCACTATCAGTTTGCCATCTGTAAGTTTGGCACAAAAACAGCCAGCCAGAGCCAGTATGGTTACAGATTATTTATTAGGCGGTGGCGATCGCATCCGTGTCAATGTATTTGAAGTCCCAGAATACACTGGAGAATATCAAGTTCCTCCCGGTGGTGCAATTAATATGCCCTTAATTGGTAGTGTTCCTGTAGCTGGTTTAACCACAGAACAAGCTGCTGATACCATTGCTAGAAGATACGCTCGGTTTCTCAAACGCCCCCTCATTTCCGTTAACCTTTTATCACCTCGTCCCATTAATGTCTTTGTGGCTGGGGAAGTCACCAGACCAGGAGCTTACACCCTCAGCTTAGAAGGTGGCGCGGGTAATAACCCAGGTGTCCAATACCCCACAGTCTTAGCAGCTATTACCATTGCCCAGGGCGTAACCCTAGCAGCAGACGTGACTCAAGTGCAACTACGTCGCAAAGTGGGACGCTCTGGAGAAGAAAGTGTTTCTCTCAACCTCAAGCAATTGATGCAAACAGGCAGAATATCCGAAGATATCACCCTCAGAGATGGAGATACCATATTTATCCCCACTGCGACCAGTTTAAATGTTACTGAAGCCCGCAATTTATTTTCAGCTAATTTCGCTGCTAGTCAAACCACACCCCGTACAGTGGTAGTCATTGGTGAAGTTTATCGCCCTGGTTCCTATCTAGTCACCCCTGGGAATGGAGGAGGAGCGCAAGATGGTGGAGCTGGTGGGGGTTTACCCACAGTGATGAGGAGTTTGCAATTAGCAGGGGGAATTACATCACAAGCTGATGTTCGCAAAATTAAATTACGCCGTCCCACCCGCACTGGTACAGAACAAAAGATAGATATCAACCTGTGGGAATTACTCCAAAGTGGTGACATTAATCAAGATATCGTAGTGCAAGATGGCGATACTATCATTATTCCCACCGCTACGGAAATTTCTCCTGCTGAAGCTACCCAATTGGCAACAACCACTTTATCCCCAAATACTATTGAAGTTGGTGTAGTTGGTGAGGTGAAGCGTCCAGGTGCAGTTAAGCTACAGCCTAATAGTTCGTTAAATCAGGCATTATTGGCCGCTGGTGGTTTTAATGATGGTAGAGCTAGTAGAGCTACTGTAGAATTGATTCGCCTCAATCCCAATGGTACTGTTAACAAACGTCCAGTTAAAGTGGATTTAGCCAAAGGTATTAATGAAGAAACTAATCCGATTCTACGTGATAATGATGTCATTGTAGTTGATCGCAACGGTTTAGCCAAAACGGGCGATCGCGTTAATACTATAGCTGGTCCTCTGGGTACTATCTTAGGGATCGTGAGATTATTCTTTGGATTTTAGATTGATAGCAGTTGTCAGTTGTCAGTTGTCCTTTTTTCTTGGCCTTCTGCCTTCTGCCTTCTGCTATGGATTAAAACTCTCTTCTTAAAAATATCAGGATAGCGATCGCTAATAACATAAAACTGTAAAGCAAACCATAACCAGCATTAGTAATTAATGTGATGGGGTCTGGTAGTGCTTGTAAACCATAAACAGCATCATTTTTCAAATCTAATCTGGATAAATCTGGTAATATCAAATATAACCCTTCGGTAATGAGTTCCATGTCAGGGTTACGACTTAATTTACCTAATGCTACTAAATCTTGAGTAATATTTCCCATTAAATACACAGCAAATGTTAAGGCTGTGGCAATAAGAGAACTGGTAAAAACTCCTAGAGTAATGGCGATCGCAGTGATTAACGATAACTGTAAAAATATAAACAAACTAGCCAGAAGAATACTGCTAATTGAATAGGATACTTTGCTAAATTGCAAAAATCCTAAATAAATAATTGTCATTGCCGCAACTATCACACCTAAAACCGCCGATAATCCTAAATATTTACTAGTAATAAATTCACTGCGGGTAATGGGTTTAGCAATTAATACTAAGATGGTACGTTTTTCAATTTCTTTATTAATTAATCCTGTACCGATAAATATAGCCACAATTAAACCAATGACATTCATGGTGGCTAAACCAAAGTCTAAGAATATTTTATCGGATGTGGTAGTAGCAAATTCGGGAATAGCGCAGAAAGCAATAGCCAGAATAATGCCATAAAAACCAATGATGTACAGAATGCGATCGCGGATCACTTCCTGAAACACATTTTTAGCCATGAAAAAAGTTCTAATTACATTCATACCCAGGTGGAAAAATTAAATTTATTAGTGGATTTTGGGAACAGCAATTATCAGCAAATCAGATACACATATAAATTATAAAACTCTTGTGGTGCTGGCATACTATGGCTAACACCACGCTACGCGAACGACACTCTCAGTACAAGTCTTGCCCGCTAGTTGTATACTTACCCTTGTGGTTGTGGAGGTGGTGAACCAAGAATAAATTTATTGACGCGATCGCAGGAAATAGTTGCCACAGCGTTTTTATTTTCCGTTTGTTTGCTACCACCGGAGGGTTGAATTAAACAAGATTTTTTCCAATAATATCCCCGGTTATCGGCACTAGGTCCTGCCCAAATCATCAAAATATCTAGTCTATATCCAGATTTGATATTTACCAGACGGGGTTCAATTCGCCAAAGTAGTTTTTCTTTCGATTCACCTAAATTATTTTGAATGCTTCTTCTACCTATATTACCTAGTCGTTCATTAGCTTCCATTAACCATTTTTCGACTTCTGACCAAGGTTTTTGGGCAATTTGGCTAGTAACTAAAGGTTGGATTTTATTTAAAATCAAATCACCGTTTTTTGGCTTTTGCTTGGGTGGTTCTAACCTAATGACAAAAGCACTTTTTTGAAAGTTATCTGCGCGTAAACTGGGATATTCTTTCAACCATTTATCTATGACAAAGTAAAACTGAAGCCAACAACTAAGTAACATACACCAGGCTAACAAAACCACAACTTTTTGACGATCCTGAACTTTAGGAAGTTTGGTTTTTGCTGCTGTTCTACCTGTACCTTCAAAGAAGTTGGGGATAGCAGTAACAACTGCGGCTATGGTTGGCCAAATAACTATCGTATTTGATGTTAATACATTTTCCCTGTGTCCAAAGGCAAACACACTAACTAAAAATCCTGTAATTACTGCCCCTACTGGCATAAAAGTTCCGGGAACTCTTAAAGGATCATCCGTAGTATACCAGGCCGTTCCTGCTAATAAAAATAACCATCCACAAAAGGCAATTACATCTTTAATATAGCCCACTGCCAAAGATGATATTGCCCAAGAAAAAAGACTCAAGTAAATAAATGTTTGCCATGAGTATGCTTTGGTTGGGGTGAACAGTTTTTGCACACTGGCAAATAAGCCTCGAATATATGTAAATATGCCTAATATATCCTTAAATAATGATTCCATTCAATTACCTCTAATTTATAAATTTGGTTCATCTGGATTTTGGTTTTAGCGAGATCGAATTAATATGATGACGGTAATAGCAGTGTAACTGAGGGCATTAGCAATTAATGTGGATGTGATCAGATTAGTAGTTTGTAACTTAGCTAAACTCATATAAAAGGATCTTTCTTGGGAAGAAATAATTTCGGCTTTTTGACCTGCTTCATCCATGAATATAATCAGCAACTTCATGAGTAAGAATTTAACTAAAAAAGTGCTGATAAAAATACTAAATGATAAAAAAATTATCAGGCTGCTAATATTGGGATCTTTGATTTTATTAAAGAATATATAATTAATCAGTTCTGATTTAATCCCAATTGGTAACATTGGCTCGACCATAAAAAATACAATCCAACCAATGACACTAGAAAAAACGTTGATGGATATAGCATAAAAAATGCTAGTTCTTTTGTCGAATTTCAGCCATTTGTTAAAAACAAAAGCTTCGATGGGAATGGTAGTGAGTAAAAATAAGATCTCAAAAAATATTGCCCCGATAGGCAAAATTATGGGTAGTGATAATTCATCTGACATAATGGTTACAGCTAAAAGACGTGAGTTGGTAATTTGTAAATTATTTTTTGCACTGCTGTTAGATTCACGAATGAGCCTTACAGGGCGGAACTCCTGGGGAGTAGGATAATTCTACACAGTATAACTGCAAGTATACGGATCATGGCAAATTATCTCATTGTTGTGGCATTTTCGGATCTGGGTATCTAAGATATTTTCACTAATTTTAATAATACCAGGACTTACGCAACTGGCACATTGGTAGGGTGTGGTTCGACAAGCTCACCAACCGCGTCAGACTGCATAAATCCTGCAAATAAACAGATTATTGACATCTGACGTACCCTACAACTAATAATACATCTATGACACTGCCATACTTAGGGATAAAACCAACAATCTTCAGCCTAGTTTCGCTAAGATAAGGAATTGCCACTTTATAGCTTTTCAAAATTGCAAAATATGACAAGGAACGGCATCGGTATTCGCACAGCGCAAATGCGTTCTGAACGGCTGACGGGTCAAATTCACGTCTATGATGGTGTGGGCAAAGGTAAGTCCCAAGCGGCTTTAGGGGTGGTTTTGCGCTCGATTGGTTTGGGAATCAAAACACCAGGGGATTCTCACCGTGTGTTACTGCTGCGGTTTTTGAAAGGACCAGAACGGGATTATGATGAGGATGGGGCGATCGCTGCTTTACAACGCGGATTTCCCCATTTAATTGATCAGGTTCGCACCGGTAGGGCAGAATTTTTTAGCCATGATCAAATTACAGCTTTTGACAGAACGGAAGCTGCACGGGGTTGGGATGTGGCTAAAGGGGCGATCGCCTCTGGTTTATACTCCGTTGTCGTCCTGGATGAAATTAACCCGGTTTTGGATTTGGGTTTGCTACCAGTGGATGAAGTGATGAAAACTTTAAAATCTAAACCCCAGGAATTGGAAATTATCACCACAGGACGGGCTGCACCCCAGGAATTATTAGATATTGCCGATTTGCATTCGGAAATGAAACCCCAGCATCACCCGACGGCAGCAGCAATGTTAATTGAAGGTATAGAAATTTATACGGGTGCTGGCAAGGGAAAATCTACCAGTGCCTTGGGTAAAGCTTTAAAAGCCATTGGTCGGGGGATTAATCATCCTGGGTCTACCCGTGTGTTAATTATGCAGTGGCTCAAGGGTGGTAGTGGATATACTGAAGATGCAGCGATCGCCGCTTTACAGCAATCCTATCCAGAGGTAGTAGATCATCAACGTTGTGGACGGGATGCCATTGTTTGGCGTAATTCTCGTCAAGATTTAGACTATATAGAAGCTCAGAGGGGTTGGGAAATTGCCAAAATAGCGATCGCTTCTGGTGTGTATAAAACCATCATCCTCGATGAACTAAATCCCACCGTTGATTTAGAACTGTTACCAGTTGATCCCATAGTTCAAGCCTTATTACGTAAACCCCGTGATACGGAAGTGATCATCACAGGTCGCTGTCAAAATCATCCCGCTTATTTTGATTTAGCAAGTATTCACTCTGAAGTTTATTGTCATAAGCACTACGCTAATCAAGGAGTAGAACTCAAACGCGGCGTAGATTTTTAGAGGAGGGAATAGGGAATAGGGAATAGAATTTTCTCCCCTGCTCCCCTACCTCCTTCTTTCCCATAACGATAATTTTTAACACCAACTTACTGAACAGATCAATAGGAATAATATGACCATAGACAATAATATTTTAGATTTAGTGGCTGGGGGATTAGCGATCGCAATTCTTTTGGGTGGAATGTTGATGATGTTTACAACTATTTTCACAACCAAGAAATAGTATTTCTGTAAGGGTGAAGCATTCGGAAAATAATCTTTGCTAGAAACCGATAATTAATTCTCCGAATGCTTCGCCCCTACTCATGACCATACAGCCATACTTACTACCCCAGCAACATCACCATCTGGCGTTTGACCAATAAAGTAAATATTATAACAGCAACCAATACCAAATAAATAGGTGTGTAAATTGGTTAAGTTTGACTGAAGTAAATCATCTATTCCTTGAGTAGCTTCCATGTATTCCTCCTCAAAATCATCCTCAGAGTCGGTATCTGGAGTTAATTTTTGAAAGGGAAAAGTTCTCGCAAATCCGATTGCATCTAACAAATTATTAAACATTGATTCTCTCGTTTCTCCAAATCTGAGAATAAACCCTGTATCTGTGAAACCTCCTAAAAGATTTGTTCCACAAAAATCTAAATCTGCTAATAGAGGTTCTAATTCATTCAATAATTCAAAATTTGTGGCTGTTTGTGGTAGATAAATTGGCAGTAATGGTTCTCCGATGATCATGTCACCCGTGGGAGTATATTCTTCAAAATCGGCTGGTATTTGGGGAGCAATCCCAATCCATTCACCTGATTTTGTTTGTCCTAAAAGGATTTTAAATGTATCCGGTGGGTTATCTAATGATCTAATTTCTGCTACTTCTAAAGATGAAGTATTATTTTTGAGTAATTCGATAGCTTTTTGATGTTTTGGGGTTTTTTGCCAAACCTGCTGTAAATAATCTTCTAAATTTGCCGTTTTCAGAATCTTACCACCTTCTTCATAAGGTTCAAACTGAGGAGTTACTGATCTGAATAAGTTTTCTATGGTAAATTCTCCTAAAGCTTCTGTTTCCCACAAAAAAGGATAGACAGGATAATCTGAATCACTCCACGGAAATTCCAAGTCTGCTGTAAATTTTGCTAGTTGTTTTAAAAGTTTGACATTATTGCTTTTCATGATCTTAGCTATTTTTTAACAAAAAATTATCAAGTTAATCCTTATCAAGTTCATCAGGATTAATTCCTAACTCACGCAACTTTTGTGATAGTTTGGTAATTTCTATTTTTGCTTGGGCAATTTCTATTTTTGCTTGGGTAGCTTCTTCCGTTGGTTCAGGAATTAATTCTCCTGTGAGTGTAAACCACCTTAACCACAATTTGCTAATATCTCGAAATGTACCTTGCCATAATCCTAAACTTAAACCTAATTCTGGCATAGGTAGGCGTTCCTCAATCATATTTATCGGTTCATAATGACCACCTACTAACTGAAATGCCCGAACTTCGTTAGTGTAGCGGCTAAACACAATATAGTAAGGAATTCTTAAAATTCGTTCATAAACTTCCCATTTTGTTGGAGGTTTATCTATCTTACTTTCCCTATTTCCTAAATCTTCATCTTCTGTACCAGGAGATAATAATTCCACAACAACAAAGGGATTTGCTGGTTCTTGCCAAGTCACATAACTTAAACGCAAATCTTGGCCATTATATAATTTGGGGACTCCAACTGCACCAAACCAATCAGGGCGTTTATACCATAAAGGATGTTGGAGATCATAATAAAGATTGATATCAGCAGCACTATAAACTAATTCTGGATTCCAGTTTAGGGGCTGAAAAGTTAAATATAAAAGTAAGGGTTGTAAAAAATGAAAGTCGTCTGGCAAGCCTTTTTCCTCTGGATTTTCACTAGGTAAATCATACATTGTTGGCAAGGTTTCCCAAGGGGGAAGGGGTGGTTCTGTTTGAGGTATGAGGAAAGTCATTTAATTTAAGATTTAAGATTTTGAATTTGTAAGGATTCAGGTGAGGTGATAAGATCCCCGACTTCTTTAATTGATTGTATTCGGAAAGGATAAATCTATCTTAGAAGTCGGGGATCTGGAAACAAGTGCTATAGCTGAATACTTACTTGAATTTTAGCGCAGGTTCGGGATGTTACAAATTGTGGATTGTATTACTATTCTCAGATTCACTGAAATTTTTACTCCATTAAAAGTAATCTTTGTGGGTCTAAATATACATACCAAGGAAAAAGACGATCTTGAAGATTTATCCACTTTTCTTTATAAATTTCCCCTTGCAAATGGTAATCATGAATATCATGAGGGGGAGAATTGAGTTTAATAAATACTGTCATTCTGTGTGGTGTTTCGCTAGTACGGACTAAATAACAGGGAAATGTATTTACTTGCTCAGGATCTTGAGTAAACAGGAGATGATGGGCGCGAATACCAATATGAGATAATTCTGGCGGAATTTTTTCACTCACTTGTAAATTACAACCCCAATCAGTTGCGGTTATTTGTTGATGTGATAAAATATTAGCACGAGAAAAGTTTTTACAGCCAGTAATTTGAGCGACATTTACATTAGCAGGATGTTGAAAAATCTCATATTTAGAACCATGATGGGCTTCTTTTCCCTGGTTTAATACTAATAGATTGGGACATAAACGATAGGCTTCTTCCATGTTATGGGTAACGAATAAAGTTACACCACCATAATCATCGAGAATTTCTGTAACTTGTTGTTCTAATTGACTGCGGAGGTGTGTATCTAGGGCGGAAAATGGCTCATCTAAAAGTAATGCTTCTGGCTTACTAGCTAAAGCCCTGGCTAATGCTACGCGCTGCTGTTGTCCCCCAGAAAGTTGGTGTGGATAGCGATCGCCAAATCCTTGTAAGTGCATGGCTATTAATTGCTTTTCTATCTCTTCTTTAATATTAACTGATTTCGGTATCCCAAAGGCGATATTTTGGGCTACTGTCAAGTGGGGAAATAAGGCATAGTTTTGGAATAAAAAACCGATTTTGCGTTGATGAATTGGCAGATTAATTTTCTTTTCGGAGTCAAATAATACTCGATTATTTAAAATAATTTGTCCTTTATTTGGTGTTTCTATCCCCGCAATACAACGCAAAATCATACTTTTTCCTGCCCCAGAACCTCCCAATAATCCCAAGGGCTGATGATCAGTATTAAAAGCAACTTGTAGATGAAAATTATTTAGTCTTTTTTCAATATTTAAAAGTAAGCCCGATGCTTCGGAATCATCTAATAATATAGAAGATTTCTGTTCTAATTCTCGTTGCCTAATCTGAGTTTTTATAGGTTTAGATTTAGATTGAAATTCTTGCCAAAAATTAGCCGTCAATATTCCTGAAAGGGAAATAATCATAATAGCAATTGACCAAAACCAAGCTTCATTAATTGCCCCAGCTTCCACTGCAAAATAGATAGCCATAGGGATTGTTTGTGTTTGTCCAGGAATATTTCCTGCTAACATCAAAGTTGCCCCAAATTCACCTAAAGCACGGGCAAAAGCTAGGGTGGTGGCGGCGATAATTCCGGGAAAAGCTAGGGGTAAACTAATCCGCCAAAAAATAGTTAATTCCTTCGCTCCTAAAGTTCTTGCTACTCTTAAAAGATTGGCATCAATTTGACTAAAAGCTCCCAAAGCAGTTTTATACATTAATGGAAATGAAACTACTGTAGCCGCAATGGCCGCACCATACCAAGTAAATACAATTGTCAAATCAAAGGGTTCTAATAGTTTACCAATGGGTCCATTTTTACCAAAAAATATCAGCAGTAAAAACCCCACAACGGTAGGCGGTAAAATCAAAGGTGCAACAAATATACCTTCAATTAAAGCTTTAGCTTTACCCCGATATCCTAACATCCAATAAGCGGCAGATATGCCTAAAAAGAAGGTGATAAAGGTCGCTAATAACGAAGTTTTTAACGATATCCAAAGCGGTGATAAATCCTGTGGCATAGGTTTTTATTTTCTCTAATATGAGTAGGCAAAATTCCCATCTGAATCTTATATCTAGTATCTAGTTAAATATTCATAATCAAGAATGAAAATTCCTGGAATATGAAGACCTTCAGCGATATGATCTGTTAAATGAACAGGCATAGATTTACGATTATTCGTTACGAGAACAAAGTTATTTTCCTCACACCAAATCAAAATTTCTGGATCAAGAGTTCCCTTTTGTGGAGTAGTCAAATCTCCCACTGCTAGGATAAACAAATCAGGGTTTAGACGGCGTAGTTGAATTGTATAAATTGGATTAACATTTTCATCAATGAGATAATTAAGCGCCATGACTTTGTAAGAACATTTTTTCAGCTTTTAATTTACGTAATTTTTCTACAACAGGGTTAGGATTGCGACGTTGTTCTTCTCTCATTTTATCACCCCATTCCAACCAATCTTTTATATATTCATCTACTGATTTTTGATTATGCAAGTAGTAGAGAATTGTCGCATAAACCTGTTCTAAGGTTAGTGATGTATAAGTTTTAGCAATTTCTTCTGGAGTTTTAGCATGAAAAAGATAGTCAAATAAAATGGTTTCAATTCCCACTCTTGTACCTTTGAGTCTAATATCATCAGGAGCTAGAAAATTAAAGTAGTCTTCAAGTTGCATAGTTAGTTAAGTCTCAATTGCTGTTACTGTATATTATTTTATTTTAGGATATTTTGGTGATGTTGAGCGATGCTTTCTTTAGGAGATGCTTCGTATTAAAGATACAGTAAGCGTAACTATTACAGCAACAAGTTAATTTATTTTTTTATTATTTGACACTACGCACCTAATTAAGTGTATAATACATGAATTAGTTAATTAACAGATGCTTATTTGTAGGGAATGACCTATTGTATCAACGCGCAAGGGTTGAGCAGCAGGAACAGGAGCGACGTAAAAGAGAATTACTTGGTAATTAGGCTTTTGTAATTTAGTAGGTTGGGTTGACGCAAGGAAACCCAACAATAATCAATAACAGCGTAACGTAAAATTAATGATAATAAACTACAACATACGACACATCAGATAGAATCATGACCACAGATGCAGAATATCAAGGCAGAATTACTACCTATAACTGGGATGATTTAATCAAATTATGGTCAGAAATTGAATCAGGTAATACACCAAATTGGGATGCAGGTAAAGCATTAGAATATCTCGTTTTACGAGCATTTCAACTTAACAACGCCGAAGTAACCTGGCCTTACAGTGTGTATTTAGATGGAGAAGAAATAGAACAAATTGACGGAGTAGTTTATACAGATGACTTATCTTGTATAATAGAATGTAAAGACACAGCAAAACCTGTTAAAATTGAACCTATAGCCAAACTAAGAAATCAACTATTACGCAGACCAGCAGCAACTATTGGGAGTATATTTAGTCGTAGTGGATTTACAGAAGCATCGGAAACCTTAGCGGGATTTGTTGCACCTCAAACTATTCTATTGTGGGGAGGAGAAGAAATTAAATATTCCTTAGAAAATGAGTGTATACGTAGAGCATTAATCAAAAAATATCGTATTTGTGTTGAACAAGGACTAGCTAATTACAGCATTAAAACAGAGGTTCTATCATGACTTTATCTTATATAGTATTAGAAGGTAATAAAAACCAAGAAATCATAGAAAAATTACTGCCCAAAAATTTAATTCAAGATGTGAAAATAGTAGTAGGTGAAAGTCAGTATGAAGTAAGATCATTAGCAAGTTCCCTGATTGCTACTAGACATATTCCTGTAATATTAATTTTGGATGCTAATACAGATAACGAATCTCAAGTATTTGAAAAAAGGGATTTAGTTAATTATTTATTACGTCGTGCTGCGGCTACAACCCCTTTTCAAGTATCTTTAGCTATTCCCGAAATAGAAATTATATTTCTCCAAAATAAATCATTAATTGAAAAAATAGCACAACGTGAATTTAATGATTTAGAATGGCAACTAGCCCAAAGTAAACCTAAAGAATTTTTAGAAACAGTATTAGGAAAAGAACAATCAATCAATGAGAAAATATTTAGTAATATCAATGATGAAGAAATTAAGATATTACAACAACATCCATTAATACAAGAAATAATGGAATTTTTATCATCACTTACTCTGTCTTTTATTGCAATTAACTAACCATATATTTGTAGGTTGGGTTGACGCAAGGAAACCCAACATAATCACTATTTACTAGCAACAGATTAACACAAATACGTTACATCTTCTTATCTGTTATAATGGCGAATGATGAAGTTACCAATAATGTAATGATTAAATTACAAGAATTGAAAGAACAGGTATTAAAATTACCAATCAAATTTGACAGCAGCGTGAAATTTGTCTTTAGCCATTATTTTTATTGAAATATCCAGTAAACTATGATACTTGGCGGGCAAGATGCCCACCCCACAATAGTTTAATCTTAGGCTTCTATTGCCTCATTAATCCAGTTTTGCAATGTATTTACAACTTCCTCAATGGCAATTTCTTGAGATTCATGGTTTGCCCGTTTAACTACTTCCACTTTACCATTAGCAATAGCTCGACCGGTGACAATTCTAAAGGGAATACCGATTAAATCAGCATCTTTGAATTTAACACCTGCCCGTTCATCTCTGTCATCTAATAAAGTTTCTACACCTGCTTTATTGAGTTCAGTGTAAAGTTTTTCGGCAACGGCGATTTGTTGGGCATCTTTAATGTTAGGAATTGTAACTATGGCGTGATATGGTGCGATCGCTACTGGCCAAATTATCCCATCCTTATCATAAGATTGTTCAACGGCTGATTGTGCTAAACGAGACACGCCCACACCGTAGCAACCCATAACTAAAGGCTTTTCTTCCCCTTGTTCATTAGTATAAGTTGCACCCATCGCTTGAGAGTATTTTGTACCGAGTTGGAAAATGTGACCAGCTTCAATACCTCTAGCTGTTTGTAGGGTTTGGGTTGAATCGTGGAGAGAGCGATCGCCCGGTCTGGCTTTCCGAATATCTACGATTAATAATGGTAATTTAAACTGCTCACCCCAATTTGCCCCAACTACGTGAAAACCGTTTTCATTTGCACCAGTAACAAAGTTCTTTAACTCCACCGCAGTTTGATCAACCAACCGCACAAATTGAGAATTTACCTGTTTACTACCAGCAATATAATCATCACTAAGATCCGGTGCTATATAACCTAAAGGTAAAGATTTGGTTGCCCAAGTTGCAATTATTTCATTAGTAGGTACAGTCAAAGAAATAATAGTTTTAGCACCAAATTTAGGAGCTAATTTAGTTAATTCATTTTGTAATTTAACTTCATTAATTTCCTGATCTCCGCGGATATTGATCAATACCAAAACCGTTAAACCATTATCATAAACAGTTTGATATAAAACATTTTTCACAACTTGAGTAGGAGAACATTTCAAAAAATTACAAAGTTTTTCTATTGTATCAGTTCCCAGAGTTTCCCGTTTTTCAAAACTAGTAAAAGGTGAAGTTTCGGCATCTGCTGGTAAAGAAACCGCCTTTTCTACATTTGCGGCATATTTACCGTCTTCAGTGTAGAGAACTTCATCTTCTCCTGCATCTGCTAACACCATAAACTCTGTCGAACCAGAACCACCAATAGCACCAGAGTCAGCTTCCACAGCGCGAAAAGCCAAACCAGAACGTCGCAACATATTACTGTAAGCAGTGTACATATCCTGGTAAGTTTTTTTCAAACTTTCCTCATCAGCATGGAAAGAATAACCATCTTTCATAATAAATTCTCGTCCCCGCATTAAACCGAAACGAGGACGAATTTCATCACGAAATTTAGTTTGGAGTTGATATAAATGTAGAGGTAATTGACGATATGAACGAATCATATCACGGGCGACTGTGGTAATTACTTCCTCATGAGTTGGGCCCAGTCCTAATTGTTGTTCCCTTCTATCCACCAGGGAAAACATAATTCCCTCAGCCTTAGTATAAGTATCCCATCTTCCCGACTCCTGCCATAATTCGGCAGGTTGTAATTGAGGTAATAAACATTCTTGTGCGCCGGTAGCATTCATTTCTTCCCGGACAATTTGGGAAACCTTTTGCAAAACTCGCCACATCAGGGGAAGATAAGCATAAATTCCGCCACCAATACGGCGAATATAACCTGCACGCAACAATAATTTATGACTAGGAATTTCCGCATCAGCCGGATCATCCCGCAGTGTAACAAATAACATTTGTGATAATCGCATTGTTTTTTCCTTTACTTGCTAATTAATGAAAATTAACCTATTTATTTTCCCAAATCTTGCCTAAAGTAGCACGAGTTGAGGGTAAACAGCTAGAATATCTCTTTCATGCTCATTTTATCTATGATCGGGGCATTCCTCTCTGGGCTGGCTTTCATCTGGGTTAGGTAATTTCCCATTTAGGGGGGACTCCCGTTCAACGGGGTAAAGCCGACTGGACTGGGTTGCGTTCAGCGCGGGATTTGTATATTTTCCCTTTTAAGCCACTAATCACAAATCTCTTTCCCTCTTTGCGTGAGAAACTTCTAAAAATCCTCATCATCAACAAAAAATTCCGTATCTTCCTCCGCCATAGACTCAAATTCTTCTTCTCTTCCCCATAAAGGCTGTAAAATTGCCACACTTAACAAACCTACAGCCACAGCAAAAGCTAACATTAAACCAAAGGGAATTTGTATTGATTGAAAAACTAAAAACTTTAAAGATACAGGACTAGCATTTTGCACAGAAATCAGAGCGATCACTACTACCCAAACAGCTATAATTAGTAATATTAAAAAATTGGCCAATATTTTCAACATCATAATTTAAACATATAAATTTTTCACAAATGTAGAGACTTTCTTTCGCAAAAATGTTGTGGAGATGTAAGGATTCAGGTGAGGTGATAAGATCCCCGACTTCTTTGATTGATTGTATTCGGAAAGGATAAATCTATCAAAGAAGTCGGGGATCTGGGTACAAACTTACGTAGAGACGTTCCATGGAACGTCTCTACATTGCCAGATTAAAAACAAAACTAACCTAACTTAGCAATTTCACTTTCCATGAATTTACCAATCTGGCTAAGTTTTTCTGGTGAGTTAGTTTCCATGTACACCCTCACCAAAGGTTCTGTACCAGAAGGACGCAGCAACACCCAGCTACCCTCTTCTAAATACAGTTTAATCCCATCTTTCCTACCCACCTCTTTCACCTTGATTCCTGCCACTTCTGACGGTGGATTTTGGGTATAAGAATTGATGACTGCTACTTTGTGCGCTTCCGTCAGGTGCAAATCTAAACGATTGTTATACAGAGGACCATCAGCTTCCGCAATCGCTTCCTGTACTAACTGACTTAAAGGCTTACCTTCATAGGCGATCGCCTCAGCTACTAGCATATCTGCTAAAACCCCATCTTTTTCAGGAATATGCCCAATGATACTTAAACCACCGGATTCTTCTCCACCGATCAAAACGGTGGTTTCCCGCATTTTCTCACCAATGTATTTAAAACCTACCGCAGTTTCATAAATTTGCAAACCATACTTAGCAGCAAAATTATCTAATAAATGCGTAGTTGCCACAGTCCTAACAATTGCACCGCTCTTACCCTTGTTTTTAATCAAATGCCGTGCTAGAACTAACAACACCGTATTGGGAGTGAGGACATTACCTTGTTCATCAACAATACCAAAGCGATCGCTATCACCATCGGTAGCCAAACCCAAATCAGCTTGATCAGCTTTCACAGCTTCCACCAACTCAACCAACTGCTCCCCTTTGGGTTCAGGCATACCACCACCAAAAAGCACATCCCGCCAGGTGTGGAAACTTTCTAACTGACAACCGCATTGTTGCAGGACTTCATCTAAATAACCACGCGAGGTAGAATAGAGGGCATCATACTTAACCTTTAAATTCGCACTTTTAATTTTTTCCACATCCAGCAAGGTGTAGATAAAATGCAAATAATCGGGCTTCGGATCAAAAGTAGAAATAGAACCAGATGGGTTACTACCAGGTAACTCATCCGATGCCGTTTCTATATTGGCCACAATAGTATCAGTAATTTCTGGAGTCGCAGGCCCAGCATAATCAGGGATATATTTAATCCCACAATAGGGTGCAGGATTATGACTAGCAGTAAACATTAAAGCCCCTGCGGAATTTAGGTGACGGGCATTGTAGGCAATTACTGGAGTGGGGCAATCCCGATCCGTAATTTTTACATTCCAACCCAAATCTGCCAAAACAGCCGCAGCAGTGCGAGCGAACTCGTCAGCCAAAAATCTTGTATCATAAGCGATTAACACTGGTCTGTCCTTACTATAGGCAGTTTCCAGATAACTAGCTATTGCCCTGGTAACTTTCCGCACATTCGGGAAAGTAAAATCATCGGCAATAATTCCGCGCCATCCATCAGTCCCAAACTTGATCTCACCGGAATTGCTAGGGTTACTCATATTGCCACTCTCTCCCGTGCATTATTATTACTATTTACTATTAGGAAGCATCTCGCAAAGCTGTGGAACAGCCATTAAGCCGCAAGTATCCCCAAGGTAATTTCTCTCACTCTACATGAGCAATGTCAACCCCCGATAGACCCTTTGTTAGTTACCACCTTTGGTCTTTATTTGCCCCCAGCCGGGGACAAGAACATTGGCATTGTCAAATGAGAAGAGGATTTATCAAAGCGCGACAACATGAACCCCAAGTCAAAGCTTTATTGGCGACAGCTACCCCACCCCAGCGCATTGGCATTCTTGCCCAAAAAGGTGTATATGAGTTTCATCGTCATCTGCATTGGTTAACTCAGGTTGATGGTGTGGAAAAAGTGGCGAGGTTATTAGGGTTAAGTCAGACTCATGAAACAGTTAAATATCGGGTATTACAAATTTTAAGAAAATATCAAAATGCCCCTTTATTATTAGGTAAGTGCATCCTGGAACTAACTTCCGGTGATGAAGGTTTTCCTAAAGCGATAGTTATTGAAAAACCAAATTATTGCTTTCGGTTATATGCCGCTATGGACTGTATATTTATTGAGTCTGATAGCACCTTACATATTTTAGATTTTAAAACGGGTAGATCGGCTTTTGACCACAGACAGGCATTGGTTTATTTACTTGCAGCCCGTTATCTTTATCCTGGCAAACCCGCAGTTGCCTCTTTTTACAATTTGGAAGTGGGCAAAAAATCGGAATTAATTACTATTAGTAATAGTGAATTTAAAGCTTTAGAATCTGAATTGGCTAATATTGCCCATCAACATCAAGAAGATTTACAACAATACGAAGCTAAAAATAGCAACTTCAGTCAAATATTTCCCCCAAATCCCGGCAACCACTGCCGGTTTTGTGCTTTTAGTTCTATCTGTGAATTCGCTGATTTAAAACTACCAAAATCTTATTCGATGCCAATTACAAAATCTCACCCTGCGTCTACATCTTCTTAAGGCCCCTGACTTCTTGGAGTAGTACAGCACGGCGTAAATAAAACAACCATTCTCAATCACTAAAAAGCTTACGCCATATTATTTTTGACTTTTGACTTCCGCCTTGCGGTACTAGTTTGGGATCTGTTTCCTGCGTTTACGAAAAAAATTTTCATGTCCAATTAGAAAATAAACCTTAATTACGGGTATTATATGGTTGAGGCATTTCTCTTGTTCATAATGTAAATGCCCACTTTTTAATTTTCGGAGCTATTCAATGTCAATTTACGTCGGTAATTTATCCTATCAAGTTACAGAACATACCCTTAATCAAGTTTTCCAAGAATATGGATCTGTTAAGAGAGTCCAAATACCCACTGACCGGGAAACTGGTCGTGTACGGGGTTTTGCCTTTGTAGAAATGGGTTCAGATGCAGAAGAAGAAGCCGCAATTGCTGCACTTGACGGCGCTGAGTGGCTGGGACGTAGCTTAAAAGTTAACAAAGCTAAACCCAAAGAGGAACGTGGTGGTGGTGGACGAGGTGGATATGGTGGTGAACGCGACCGTTACTAAGTTTTAGTTAATATCTTCATAGAAGAGTCGCACCAGAACCCCACACTCACCCGAAGGGGAGTGTGTGGAGTATGTCACCACCAAAACTCAAATAACAATTTTATGAGGACAGACGAAATATCTGTCTTTTTTAATGCCTCTACTTAAGTAGAGCAACAGACCAGGAGGTATAGTATTGTGCAATAGCTTACCATTGCTTTATCCTTTTTAACAAAATCTCTTAAAGAAAGATAAATCCATATTGCCAAAATTAAGACTAAAAGCAATATTTAATTGTTCTAAAGTTCCTACTAACCAGCTAACAGTGCTAGTGGTAGATGTTTCATAGTGATTAAATAAAATTGCAAATTTTCTTTCTAAATATGGTTTAACTTTACGACAAATGAGAACTATTTTTAATAATAGCCCCATGGTGGGGACTGTTCCTTGATTACTAATTAAATCCAAAAACACAAAATGTTGGGGTGATGATTGATTCTGAACAACTAAAAAGTTTAATAAACTACTACAAGTCCTGACTAAGAGTATATCATTAACTTTTTGCTCATCGGCTTGAGACAAAGTATTTTGTAAATGTTTATATAATTTTTGATTAAATTGTTTTTTTCCGTATTGTGTGTCTACAGAAGATACTAAATATTCATATAAATCATCTTTAAAATCACGAAAATTTCTAGCTTGTCCACCATATTTGATAAATTTTTCGGCTGCTTCATGATATGTATTACCATGTTCAACTTTACCAACAAAGTGTTTTAAGGTGGTATATAGTTCACTATCACTTAATAATGTAGGATTATTCACAGGGCGCAAAATTCGATTAGCTTCAGCAGGTGAAGTATTTTTTAACATCTGAATTCGACGCAATTTATAAGTTACATATTGTGATAAATCAATTTCAAATTTTCTTTGAATTTGTGACTGAAAATTTCTCACTGTTTCTTTTTGTTCAAAAGTTGCATCTTCACTAATTAAACAATGTTCATATAAATAAGGATAACGACGAATCAAATTCATTAAGGGTTGGGTTTCTTGGCTTGGTGGTAATATTAGAGGCTGATTTACTACTTGGACAAATCTTTTTAAAATTAGATATTGATCACTATTAATAAAATCTTTAACTAATTCCCGTAGACGATTAATTTCACGGGAACGCAAATTAGTAACTCTATAACTATTAGGGATAAAATCAAATAAATTAATTAATTCAGCAATTGCATAGTGCAATTGGGGTTTCATGTGCCAACGGTTGATGAGAATATGGCAACAGCGATTGAGGAAAAACTTAAATTCGTCTGGTGCAGTTTTGGAGGCGGTAATTTTGTCTAAACTTATCAATATTTCTAGTTCAGGATAATTAGCTCTTTCAATAAAGAGCGCTCGAAATCTATCAATCATTTGTTGGGGAGATTCTTTTTCTACCAAGTGCAATAGATGCTGATAGATTAACTGTTCTTGATGATAACAATCATGAGAGTTGTAGGCATAGTCCAATCTACCGCCGATTATTTTCGCCGAATGTCCCTGCACTACTGTTTTTTCTGAGTCATCACCTGTATGTTTTCTCACTTTTATTACCTATAGCCACATATCAATGTAGTTTTTTCGATTTATCTATTTTTTAATCGCTACAAACTCAGTGTTCCTTAAGATATTTTAATCTAATTGATACAATTTATCCGATATCCTGTATATCACTATCTTACCATGATATATTGACACATAGAACCATACTGAGTGCTAATAATATAAGTTTAAATTTTTTAAGAGGAAACTGTTGTGACTGTAGTCACCAATCAGCAGTAATAATAAAAGTTACGGAAATATGCGGAAATATACGGAAATTTTGACAAAATCGCTATAGCTGTAGCACCACATTACACTTCTCAAAAGTGTTCCAACTGTGGCGTAATTGTCAAAAAGTCTCTATCAACTCGCACCCATAAATGTAGTTGTGGATGCGAACTACAC
>JACCDP010939055.1_pt1 | contig 50674 bp, 37 predicted proteins | sample 7445841 | NCBI WGS metagenome assembly JACCDP01 (sample SAMN15323441, study PRJNA562643) | freshwater metagenome | isolation source: river surface water | place: USA:Blue River Watershed | collected 2017-08-17 | reverse complement strand
TACGGCGCGTTCATCGAGATCGAGCCGGGCGTCGAGGGCCTCGTCCACATCACCGAGATGTCCTGGACCAAGCGCATCACCAAGCCCTCCGAGCTGCTCAAGGTCGGCCAGGAGCTCGATGCGGTTGTCCTCGGCATTCAGAAGGAGGAGCAGAAGATTTCCCTCGGCCTCCGCCAGCTGGAGCCGAACCCGTGGGACATGGTCCGCCACAACTACCCGATCGGCGCCCGTGTCCGCGGCAAGGTCCGCAACATGACCACGTACGGCGCGTTCATCGAGCTCGAGGAGGGAATCGACGGCATGGTGCATGTCTCGGACATGAGCTGGACCCGCAAGGTCAACCACCCGTCCGAGGTGCTGAAGAAGGGCGACGAGGTCGACGCCATCGTGCTCGACGTCGACGCGCAGCAGCAGCGCATCAGCCTCGGCATGAAGCAGCTCGCGACCGACCCGTGGAGCGACATCGACTCGTTCTTCAAGATCGGCGACGTCGTGAAGGGCACCGTGACCAAGATCACCTCCTTCGGCGCCTTCGTGGAGCTCAAGGACGGCATCGACGGCCTGGTGCACATCTCGCAGATCAGCGAGGACCGCATCGACAAGGTGAAGGACGTCCTCAAGCCCGGCCAGGAAGTCACCGCGCGCGTCGTCAAGATCGACCGCGAGGAGCGCCGTCTCGGGCTTTCGATCAAGGCCGCCAACTACTCCGACGCGGAGCTTGCCGCCGAGACCTCGGCTTACGAGGCGCTCAACCGCAGCGCGAGCAACGACATGATGAACCTCGGCGACATCCTCGACGAGGCGCGCAAGAAGGAGTGACCAGTCCGGCCCCGGCCGGTCCAGTCGAACCAATCCCAAGCCGCCCGGCCCCGAGCCGGGCGGCTTTTTTTGGGGCTTTCCCCGAGGGGGAAATCAATTCGCGACGTCTGCGCTTCCGGGGCGCTGATCGACCCGGACTCCGGGTTGATTCGAAGTGCGTGACCGGCCTCGAGGTCTCCTGCCGCCACCGCCGCCGTTCCTCGGTAGCGGTGGGCGCGGATAACCGGATCAAACTCCACGCGAGGACGGGTAGCCGTTCCGCGCCCGCCCGCCAGGTCGGCGCTCTGGTCCGTCCTGTTTACTTCAACGTGGCGCCGGCTGGCTCCAGCAACGGCAGGATCCGCAGCGTCGTCACGTGCACGAGCCCGCGGTCGGTCAGGCGGAGCTCCGGGATCACGGAAAGCGGGAGCAGGTTGAAGCCCATGTAGGGCACGCGGCAGCCGAGCCGTTTCCATGCGCGCTTCAGCGCGGTCGTCTGGCGCGCGACCACCGGGGCGCGCTGGTCTGAGAGAAGACCGGCGATGGGCAAGGCGACCGCCGCCAGCACCCGGCCGTCGCGCACGACGCACACCCCGCCGCGCATCCGCCGGACGGTTTCCAGGGCGAGTTTGAGGTCTGGGTCGTTGGTTCCGGCGAGCACGATGTTGTGCGCGTCGTGGCCGACGCTGCTCGCCACCGCCCCGCGCTTCAGACCGAAGCCTTGCAGCAGGCCGTGGCCAACCCCGCCGTTACGCCCGTGGCGCTCGATGACGGTGAGGAAACAGAGGTCGTGGCGCCGGAAGTGCGCCTCCCAGGAGGAGGCAGGCGCGAGACGGATGGCGTCGTGTGCGGTGAGGATGCCCGGCGGAACCAGTCGGATGACATTCGCAGTCACGGGCGCGGCGGGCAGATCGGGTGAGAGCTTGGGGCGGCGCGGGAGCTTCACCGTGCGGTAGGCGGCGCGCGGGTAGCGGTAGGGGCGTGCCAGTGCGCGCTCGAGCACCGGGGTCACTTTGCGGTCGCGGATCACCAGCTCGCCGCCGTACCAGGTGTTGCGCGGCTCGAGGGCGTCGTTCAGCAGCACGAGGTCGGCACGGCGACCCGGCCCGAGGCCGCCAATCTCGCCGTCGACGCCGTAGCGCGTCGCAGGGTGCAGCGAGCCGCAGCTCCAGGCGGTCTCGCGCTTCAGGCCGGCGGCCCGCGCCTGGCGGACGACCCAATCGAGACCAAAGAGAAACAAATCGTCGGCGTCGCGGTCGTCCGTGCAGACGCACACCCGCTTGGGATTCGCGCCAAGTTCGGTGACGGTGCGGATCGCCTGCGGGAGGGAGTGCCACGGGGTGTGCGGGTTACCGCCGCGGAGGAAAACCCACAGGCCGTTCTCGAGGAAATCGTCGGCGATATCGCGGTCGATCGCCTCGTGCGTGTCGGTGATGCCGCTGGCGGCCCCGGCCGCCACGAACTCGCGGCCGTAAATGTGGCCGCAGACCGGCCGGCCGCGGCGGAGCGCCTGCGCGAGGATGGCGTGGCTGCGCTCGTCACCAGAGGCGACGGCAACGTAATCCATCTTCTCGCCGAGCGCGACCGCCTCGGGCCAGCGATCGAAAAGCCGCCCGATCTTCGCCGGGGTGAGATCGCCGCCGGCGGTCTCGAGGGTGGCGTTGGTGGCGGGTACCGTGCTCGGGACGGTCAGATACACGGAGAGAGGGGCGCGGCGCGCGTCCTCAAGCATCCATTCGACTCCCGCCGCGTCGCATACGTTGCCGATCTCGTGCGAGTCGCAGAAGACGGTCGTGGTTCCGTTGCGCAGGGCAGCCTCGGCGAACGCGCAGGCGGTCATCATGCTGCTCTCGATGTGGACATGCGGGTCAACGAGACCCGGAGCGATGATGCCCCCCGCGACGTCGTGCACGCGGTCGCGCGAAACAAGCCCGGCCTTGGCGGCGGCCCCGGCGGGCTTCACGGCCGCGATGCGCCCTCCCTTGATCCAGACCTCGCGGTTCCGGTGGACGCGCTCCGTGTAGGTCGAGAGCACCCGTGCCCCGGTGAGCACGAGATCGGGGGCGCTCCGCCCCATCGCCACGGCGGCGAGGGCGCGGGTCATCGTGTGGAGCGGGGGGACGGAAAAACGGGTGAGCGGGCGTTTCATGGGGAATCAGAGTTCCTCGACGATCGCGCGCAGCACTCGGGCGGCAACCCCGGACACGGGAGCTTCATGATCGTCGATGGGGTTGGCGCCACGTTGCGCCCCGGCCAGGTCGCTAAGGCCGCGCACGATGAGGATGGGGACCTGGTTCGACCAAGCGACATGGGCGAGCGCGGTCGACTCCATGTCGACGCAGCGGGCCTGCCATACGCGGAACACCCACTCGCGGTAGCCGGCGTGGTCGAGAAAGACCGGGCCCGCCACACCGGCGCCACCCACGCTTACGGTCACCTCGCGACCCGCGGCACGAAGGGCGGGCAGCTTTCCGGTCGCGCGCCGGGCGGCGGCCAGCAGCGCCGGATCGGCGGGGAACGAGGGAATCCGGGCGAAGTCGGATTCGCCCTCGCGTGTGGCGGCGACCTCGTTGGGAAAGATCATGCCGTAGTTCTCGGTTTTCGGCTGGAAAAAACCCGGCAGGACATGGCCTCCCTTGCCATCGGGATTCAGGTACGCCGCCTCCGCATGGTAGGCCCAGCGTTCGGGGATGACGACGTCGCCGACCTGCAGCGAAGGATCGACGCCTCCCGCGACACCCGCGAAGAGAACTGCGGTGATGGGAAAGCGCTCCAGGGCGAGCTGCAGTTGGTAGGCCGCGTTCACCAGACTAACCCCGGTCCGGAAGATCACCACCTCGTGCTTCCCGGCCCGACCCCGCCAGAAAGACAGACCCTTGATGCGTGTCTCCGTGAAGCCGCGGGCCGGGTCCACCCCGAACTCCGCTCGCAGCGCCGCCATTTCCGGGGGATAGGCCGCGCACAAGGCGAGGAGAGGGGGGCGCGCCGGCTCCGCCGCCTTCAGCGCCGGAAGGATGAGCGCCAACGCGATGACGAGGCGCTTGGCGAGGATGCGGATGGAGGGTAGCGGGTGCGGCACGGGCATGGATAAGCAGACGGAGAGCAGCCGCGGTGCCAGCGGACAAAGTTATTTTCCGCGCTGGCATCAGAATAGCTTTGCCCGGCCGCAGCCCGGCGCCTCCGCTCGCCCGCGCCCCCTCCCCATGCTCGACGCCCTGTTCAAACTTAAGGAAAACAACACGACGGTCGGCCGCGAGATGCAGGCCGGTCTCACCACGTTCGCGGCGATGGCCTACATCCTCGCGGTCAATCCGGCCATCCTGGCCAACGCCGGGATGGACAAGGCCGCCCTGGTCACGGTCACGGCGGTGACCGCCGCGCTCGCCACCGCGCTGATGGCGCTGCTCACCAATTACCCGATCGCGCTGGCTCCCGGCATGGGCATCAACGCGTTCTTCACCTTCACCATCGTGTTGGGCAAGGGGGTGCCTTGGACCGAAGCGCTTGGCATGGTTTTTGTGAACGGCGTCGTGTTTCTGGCGCTTTCGCTCACGGGCTGGCGGGAAAAGATCATCGCCGCCATTCCTCACTCGCTGAAGCTCGCGATCACCGCGGGCATCGGACTCTTCATCGCCTTCATCGGGCTGAAGAACGCGGGCGTGATCGTGGCCAATCCCGCGACCCTCGTCGCCCACGGCGACTTCGCCTCGGGACCCGCGGCCCTGTGTCTCCTGGGGGTGGGCATCACGGGTGTGCTCATCGCGCGCCGAGTGCCCGGGGCGATCGTGCTCGGGATGGTCGTGGTCACCCTCGCGGGACTCTTCATGCCCGCTGGGGAAGGTAAAACCGTGACCCAGCTGCCCGCGCAGATCCTGGGCATGCCTGCCTCTCCGGAACCCGTCCTGCTTAAGCTTACCTTTGGGTTCCTGACCAACGCCAACGCCTTTCTGCTCGCGCTGCCGCTCATCCTCACGCTCCTGCTCGTCGACATGTTCGACAACATCGGGACGCTGATCGGCGTGACGAAGCGGGCCGGCTTCCTGCGCCCCGACGGTACCTTGCCGCGAGCGGGCCGGGCGCTGGTGGCCGACTCCGTGGCGACGCTGCTGAGCGCGGTCGGCGGCACTTCGACCGTGGTGAGCTACATCGAATCGGCTTCGGGCGTCGAGGCGGGCGGACGGACGGGCCTGACCGGCCTGACGACGGCGGCGCTGATGCTCGTGGCGCTCTTCCTCACGCCCCTGATTCTGATGGTGCCGGCTGCCGCCACGGCGCCAGCCCTGGTGATCGTGGGTGTGTTCATGATGCAGTCGGTATCGGAGATTGATCTCGGTGACTTCCGCGAGGCGCTCCCAGCGGTGCTCACGCTCCTTTCGATTCCCCTCATGTTCAGCATCGCCGAAGGGATCGGGTTGGGCCTGATCGCCGCGGCCGTGCTGGCCCTCGGCACCGGTGCTCCCCGTCGGGTCACCGCGCTCGGCTACGGGCTCGCCGTGATCTTCCTCGCGCAATTCCTCCACCTCTGGCCCTTCGGTTGAAGATCGGGCGGAGGCAGGCTTGAATCCCCAACCCTGGGTTGGTCCGCGGAAGCCCCAGCGCGGCTCCGCCGGCAACCGAAGCGTTGCTCAGGATGGCTAGCTCCTGAGTCGTGAGGCGTTGCCGAACAGCTCCGCGCGGGGGCAACCACGGATGGACACGAATGGACACGGATAAGGCAGTGCCGTTGTAGCCGAGGCTGTTTGCCTCGGACCATATTTTAGCCCCACGGTCGAAGAAACGTAACGTTTACCGACGCCCTGAGCTCTTGGTTTCCGGATTAATTCTTCCCGGGATGACTCCTTCCGAAAATAAAAAGGCCGGCTCGCGCCGGCCTTCGTTGTTCAGCGGACCGTGGTCCCGCTCAGAAGTTGTACTTCAGGTTGAGCTGATACTGCGTGCCGGGCAGCGCGAGGATCGAAGCGTTGCCGTAGACGGCGTTCGGCGGCGCCCAGTTCTCCTGGTTGGTCAGGTTGCTGATCGTCAGCCGCGCGCTCCAGGTCTTCTGCGTGTACGACAACCCCGCGTCGAGTTGGTGCTGCGTGGGAATCACCAAGGTTCCGGCGAAGTTATTGTTGATCGGGCTGGTGACAACCGCGTTGGCGTTGAGGCCCCAGCCGCTATCAAACGTGTACGAGATGAGCGCGTTGAAGAGGTGGCGCGGCAGGCCCGACACCCGGCCCTCGGTCGACTTGGAATTGTAGAACTGTCCGACGCCGCCGTCGGACTGGAATCCGGCTGAGGACTTCGCGTCGACGGCGGAGTACGAGAGCGTGCCGTAGAGCCGCTTGTCGGGCTGGTAGTTCATTTCCGCCTCGAAGCCCTTGGAGTGGAAATTCTGGATGATCGTGCTGCTGGTGCTCTTGAACGTGCGCCGCTGGTCGAAGACCGCGAAGTTGAGGAACACGCGGCTTTGCATCAGCGCGTACTTGGTGCCGACCTCCATCAGCTCGCTCGGCTGCAGGAAGTTGTCCTTGAAGAGCGCCGTGCCGGTGGCGTTCCAGCCGGTGATGCCTCCGCCGTTGCCCACGGCGCCCGATGTGTTGCGGCTGAAGTTGTACGTGGCGTAGATGCTGGCCGTCGGGGAGGTCTTGTAGACCAGGCTGGCGTTCCAGTTCGGGATCCAGACCGCGATCGAGGCGGTGGGATGGGTCGCGAGCAGGGGCTCGCGCACCCGGGCCGAGAAGCGGTCCAGGCGGCCGCCGAGCACCGCGCTCAGGCTTTCCGAGAAGCGGCGTGTCCCCTGGGTGAAGAAGCCGACGGTCGTGCCGTGGCTGTCGTTGGTGTCGCCGTTGGTGATGCCGTCGGTGGCGTAGCGCCCCGGCCAGCCCGGGATAGGCAGGCTGGTGAAGGGGTTGGGGAAGGTGGCGGAACGGTAGACGTCGACGAACGAGGGGTCTCGGGTGATGTCCCACACGTTGGCGGGCTCGAAGAAGTAGTCGTCGTACGCCTTGGTGCGTTGGTACCGGAGGTCGACGCCCGAGTTCAGCGTACCGTCCTTACCGGTGACGATGACCTCGGTGCGGCTCTGGGCGAACCATGAGGGGTCGATGATCTCGGAGTAGTAGTAGGAGCTGAGGGTGTCGCGGCTCGTGTAGCTCCAGTAGGTGTTGTTCACGACCTTCAAGGACGGGCTGAACGTGCGGGTCTGGATGGCCTGCGCGTTGTACTCGACGCCGCGCGATTGGTCGCCCGGCTTCAGGAGGCGTTTGCGGCGGTCGATCTTCACGGCGGGACCGAAGACGACCCGGTTGCCGGCCGGGAATCCCGAGGTCACCCAGCGGGAGTTCTGGGCGTCGGAAACCGGAGCGGCGGGTCCCCCGATGGTGTTCAGGTTCGCGAAGGTGATCGGATTGCCGCGAGCGTCGGCGTAGCCGAGCGGGTAGCGGGCGAAGTCCGGAGCGGCGTTGCTGTTCACCCCGGTGAGGTACAGTCCTTGGTCGATCAGGTCCTGTGTCGGGCGGTTGATACCCCAGTTCTCGGTGTAGCGGTAACGGGCTGCGGTCGCGCTCAGGAAGATCTCATAGCCTTGCACCGGCCGCAGCGTGAGGGCGCCGTACAGCGAATGGTTGCGGTTGAAGTAGTTCTCCCAATAGCCGCGGCTGTCCTGCCCTGAGTAGCTCACGCGGTAGGCGGCGGTGCGCGACAGCGGCCCGCCGATGTCCACCGTCCACTCCCGCTGGTCATCGGAGCCGAGCGTGAGGCTGACGGATCCTTTGGTGGCGTCGAAGTAGGGCCGTTTCGTGACGAGGTCGACGAAGCCGCCGACGTACATCGAGGCTCCCTGCACGGCGGTGGCGGGACCCTTGACGATGTTGACCGACTCGACCGAGTTGAAATTCAACGGCAGTCCGTTGCCATTCGAGGTGATGCGGCCACGGACGCCGTTGATGAACAGATCGGCGGTCTGGCCGCGGATGCTCGGGTTGGCGGGGGCGCCGAAGTTGGTCGTGGTGTACGAGCTGGAAGTGAGCTTCGAGAAGTCGAGGACACTCGCGATGCTGATGTCGCTGAGTTGCTGACGGGAGATGATGGTGACGTTGCGCGGCACGTCGACGATGTTGTCCTCGGTACCGAACACCGAGCTGAATGGGCGCGCGGTGGGCAGGATCTGCTTCTCGATGGGGACGTCCTTCACCTGGAACTTCTCCATCGTCACCACCTCGCCGGCGGGCGCGCGGGGGGAGGCGGTGGATTGGGCCTGGGCGTTCAGGGCGAGCAATGCGACGGGTAGGCCGAGGCACGCGGCGAGAGGGTGGGGGCGTGGGAGCTTGGTCATCGAGTTCAGACAGCACATTGTGAGCCAGAAGTCCCGCCCGACACTGGAAAGTTTCCATTGTCGCGGGCCGCGGTCCTTGACATGCGCACGGGGCCGAAGTTACTCGCACTTCCCGTAATGGATGCGGTGCTCGACCAGCCGGTGCTCGTTCTGAATCGCCTGTGGCAGGCGGTGAACGTCATCGGCGCTCGCCGCGCCTTTGCTCTCCTGGCCCGCGGTCATGCGCAGGTCGTCCATCATCACGAGGACGACTTCCGCACGTTCTCGATGCTGGACTGGATTTCCTTTTCCACGCACAACCCGCCGGTCGCGGAGCTCGACGCCGTGCGGACCCCGACGCGCACGATCCGGCTGCCGCGCGTGATCCTGCTCACCTTCTTCGACAAGCTTCCCTGCAAGGAGCTTAAGCTCACCCGCAACAACGTCTTCGAGCGCGACAAGGCCACCTGCCAGTACTGCGGGAAGGGATTTCCGCGCGAGGAGTTAAACCTGGACCACGTCATCCCGCGCGACCACGGCGGGAAGACGACTTGGGAAAACATCGTCTGCTCCTGCATCCGCTGCAACACGCGCAAAGCCAACCGGCTTCCGCACGAGGCCAGCATGCGCCTCATCCGCAAGCCGGTGCGGCCGAAGTGGCGGCCAGTCATCTCGCTCGTGCTGGGCAATCAGCTCCACGAGCAATGGAAGGATTTCCTCGACGTGGCTTACTGGAACGTCGAGCTCGAGGACTGAGGCACGCCCGGCGCGCGGAGTCGGAGGTTGCGCGTCACCCGGGGTTACGCAGCTTGCCCCCATGATCGCAAATCTGGTGATGACGGTGATCGGGGCCGACCGCCCCGGTCTGGTGGAAATGGTCGCGGCGCGCGTTGCCGACCACGGGGGCAACTGGTTGGAGAGCCGGATGTGCCGTCTGGGCGGTCAATTCGCCGGTATTTTGAGGGTCGAGGTCCCTGGGGAGCGTCGCGACGGTCTCGTCAACGCCCTCCGCACCCTCGAGGTGGACGGCTTGCGCGTGATCATTCACGCGGAACCGGGGGGCAGGGCCGACGCCGTTCGCGGCGGCGCGCTCGCCACCTTGGAACTCGTCGGCAACGACCGACCGGGGGTCCTTCACGGTGTCGCCGCGGTGTTCGCGCGCCACGGCCTGAACGTGGAGGAGCTCTCGTCCGAGATCATCAATGCGCCGATGGGCGGCGGAGCGCTGTTCCAGGCCCGCGCCACCGTCTGGGCCTCCGAGGCCTCACGACTCGCCGCGGTACGCGCCGATCTCGAGCGGCTCGCGTCCGACCTGATGGTCGACATCCGCCTCGAGCCCGCGGGGGCGTGAGAGGCTCGCGCGCGGGCTGGACAGTCCGCGGCTGGCCCCAAAGAAACCGAGGCGTGAAAACACCCCACCTGTCCCGCCTGCTGGGCGGTCTCCTCTGCAGCTTCTTTCTGGTCGGCTCCGGCCGCGCCACCGATCACGATGTCGTTGTGTACGGTGGCAATAGCGCGGCGGTCATTGCCGCCGTGCAGGCTAAGGTCATGGGCAAGTCCGTCATCGTCGTGAGCCCCGACCGGCATCTCGGCGGCCTGACCAGCGGTGGGCTGGGTTGGACCGACACGGGCAACAAGGCGGTGATCGGCGGACTCGCCCGCAACTTTTACCATCGGGTTTGGAAACACTACGACCAGCCCTCCACGTGGAAGTGGCAGGATCGTGCCGCGTACGGCAACAAAGGTCAGGGCACTGCCGCCATCGACGGGGCGGAGCGCACGATGTGGATCTTCGAGCCGAGTGTGGCGGAAAAGGTATTCGAGGACCTGGTGCGCGAGCACGGTATCCGGGTCGTGCGCGACGAGTGGCTCGATCGCGCCAAGGGCGTGCGCAAGGAGGCGGGAAGGATCGTTTCGATCACCACGCTGGCGGGTCGCACCTATGCGGGAAAGATGTTCATCGACGCGACCTACGAGGGAGACCTCATGGCGGCGGCGGGGGTCTCCTACCATGTGGGCCGCGAGGCCAACTCGGTCTACGGCGAGGAACATAACGGGGTGCAGACCGGCGTTCTTCACCACCGTCACCATTTCGGGGTGCTGAAGGAGAAGGTCAGCCCGTACTTCGTGCCTGGTGATCCGCGGAGTGGCGTCCTGCCCCGGGTGAGCGCCGCGCATCCCGGCGATTTCGGCGAGGGGGATTCCAAGGTGCAGGCCTACTGCTACCGCATGTGTCTGACTGATCACCCTGAAAACCGCATCCCGTTCGCCAAGCCCGCGGGCTACGACCCGCGGCAGTATGAGCTTCTCGCCCGGATCTACGCCGCCGGCTGGACCGAGACCTTTGGCAAGTTCGATCCCGTCCCGAACCGCAAGACTGACACCAACAACCACGGCCCCTTCAGCACTGACAACATCGGGATGAACTACGACTACCCCGAAGCCAGCTACGAGCGCCGGCGCGAGATCCTGAAGGAGCACGAGAACTACCAGAAGGGCTGGCTTTATTTCATCACGACCGATCCGCGTGTGCCGGCCGACGTGCGCGAAAGCCTGGGCCGCTGGGGACTGCCGAAGGACGAGTTCAGGGACAACGGCGGCTGGCCGCACCAGATTTACGTGCGCGAGGCCCGCCGGATGACCGGGCAGTTCGTCATGACTGAAAACCATCTCCGGAAGCGCAAGCCGACTCCTGACTCGGTCGGCATGGGCAGTTACACGATCGATTCACACAACGTGCAACGGTACATCACGCCGGAAGGCTACGTGCAGAACGAGGGTGACATCGGGGTCCCGCTGAAGGAGCCCTACGAGATCGCGTACGGCTCACTCGTGCCGAAGCGAGGGCAGGCGGACAACCTGCTCGTCCCGGTGTGCGTCTCGAGCTCGCACATCGCTTTCGGTTCCATCCGCATGGAACCGGTCTTCATGATCCTCGGTCAATCGGCCGCGACCGCCGCCGTGATGGCCATCGACTCCGGCATTCCCGTGCAGGACGTGCCCTATGCCCGCCTGCGCGAGCGGCTGCTGCGCGATGGGCAGGTTCTCGAGCACCGCGCCCCCGCCGCCGCGCGGCCCGCCGGAGGCGGCTGAACTCAGGGCGCCCCGCCGGCCGGTGCGCGTCCCGTGGCTTCGCCGACCGCGGCGGCCAACTGGGCGAGCGAGAAAGGTTTTTGGAGCACGGCGCGGACGCGCGGGTCCTGCCGCAAAAAAGCGCTTTCCTCGTCCGCCACGGCCCCGCTCGTCACAATGATCGGGGTGTTGGGCAGAAAGCCGCGCAGCGCCTCGATCAGTCCGCGTCCGCCGAGGATCGGCATGTCTAGGTCTGTGATCACGACGCTGATCGGCGGTCCTTCCTCGCGGGCCCGCACCAGCGCGTCCTTGCCGTCTTCCGCCATGACCACCGTGAAACCGAGGTCCGACAGGGCCGTGGAGCAAGCTTCCCGGATCAATTGCTCGTCGTCGACCACGAGGACCCGCCCGCCCATTCCGACTGCGGCCGGCGCGGGCGACGGAGCGGCGTGCTCGACGGCGGCGGTCGCGAGCGCCGCGGGAAAGTAAACTTCGAACCGGCTGCCGCGCCCAGGCTCGGACTGTAGCCGCAGGATGCCGCCATGGCTGCGGACGATGCCGAGGACGGTGGAAAGACCGAGGCCGGACCCCTTGCCCGGCGCCTTGGTCGTGAAGAAAGGATCAAAGATCTGGGAGCGGATGTGGGCGGGCATACCCGTTCCGCCGTCGGCCACGGTGAGGCAGACGTATGAGCCCGGGGTGACGTCGCTGACGCAGTCACTCAAGGAGGCGTCGACTTCGGCGTTGCGTGCGCCGAGCTGAAGGGCCCCGCCGTCCGGCATGGCGTCGCGGGCATTGACGCAGAGGTTGAGCAGCACCTGATGGATCTGGGTGGCGTCGCCGTTGATCCGCCGGAGACCGGGGGCGGTATCCAGCTCCAGCCGGATGCTCCGCGGGAAGGTGCCGCGCACGATCTGGGCCATCTCGTCGACGAGCTTTCGGGCGTCGATCGCCGCGCGTTCGCCGTCGCGCCCGCGCGCGAAGGTCAGCAGCTGCCGCACCATCGAGGCGCCGCGGCGAGAGGATTGCTCCAGCATGCCCAGCAGAGCGCCATCCCCGGGGTGCTTGGCGCGCAGCAGATCGAGGCTGAGCGCGATGGGGGACAGGGCGTTGTTCAGATCGTGGGCGACACCGCTCGCGACCTTACCAAGCATCTCGAGACGCTGGGCGCGATTGCGCCGCTCCTCCAAAGAGCGGCGCTCGCTGATGTCGCGCCCGATCGCGATGTAGCACGGCGTGCGGCCGGCGGGGGCGGAGTACTGCAGGTTGACCTCCACGGGTACCGGCGGACCGTCGCGCCGGAGATGGACGGTGGTGAACTGCACGACCGCGGGGGCGCGCTGGCGGGCGGACTCCAGGATCGAGGGCAGGTCGGCGGCGGCGGAGGCGGCGACAAGGCTGGGGTATGAGGCTCCGAGGAGCGCCTCGCGCGGCTGGTTGAACTGCAGGCAGGCGCCCTCGTTGGCCAAGGTGAGCCGCAGGCTGGAGACCTCCAGGATGAGGGTGGCATCGTTGATGCCGTCGAGGGTCACGAGCGCCTGCTCGATTTCCGAGGTGCGGGCTCGCACACGTTCCTCGAGTTCCGCGGCGTAGTGCTGGAGCCCGAGTTCCGCCGCCTCGCGACGTTTGACCTGCTCCTGCAGGGATCGCGTGCGTTCCGCCACCTGATGTTCCAGCGTGGCGTTCGCGGTGGCCAGCTCGCGTTGAGACTCGGCGATGCGGCCGGCCATGGTGTTGAAGGCCGAGGCCAGCTGCCCGAGTTCGTCACCGGAGGTCACGGGCACGCGCTGCGCCAGCTCACCGGCGGCCATTTTCTCGGTGGCGACCCGCAGCGTCCGGGCAGGTTGGGTGAGCCGTGCCACGAGAAAGACCACCAGCAGCGCGGCCACGACGAGATTGATCGCATTCCTGACGATTGAATCCGACACGAACTCACGTGAGGTGGAGATGTACTCTTGCGCGGGCATCAGGAGCGCGACCGTCGGCGCTTCCGCGCTCGCCTCGAGGCGATGGGGCTGGCGCGCGACGAAGTAATTCGTGTCGCGCAACGCCAGGATGACGGGATCGGTCCGGCCGGGTGAGTCGCGGTGGGACGCGAAATGTCCGGTGAGTTCCGCGTCGGCCGACCGCAGATCCAGGCTGGCCTGGATGACACGCTCGCGACCGAGGATGGCCACCTCCGCGCCGGTGATCTCTCGCAGCTGATTGATCGTCTGGCCGCTGATCTCCGAGCCCACGGTCAGCGCCCCGGTAAGGACTCCATCGATCACCACCGGGACGGAAACGCACGCGAGCGGCCGCCCCGCCCAGATTCTCCAGCCGGCCACGGCGTTGCCGGCAAGCGCCTCCGCAACGAGCGGAGCCGTGGTGCCGGCGAAGTCGCCGGCGGAAAGTTCCGGCGGACGCGTGACGGTGGCGAGCAGGGTGCCGTCCGGCCGGGTGAACATGGCGATCTTCGCGCGCTGCTCGGCGAGCATCTCGCGCAGTTGCGCCTCCAAAGTTGGACCGTCCCCGAGCTTGACCACCGCGCGGAAACGCGGCTCCCGGATGAATTGCTGCAACGACTGGCGGGCCTCCTCCTGCAGCATCGTGTGGGCCGCGCGCAGGGCGGCCGCGCCTTCGGTCATCTTGGCGCGCCCGTGGATATCGATGATCTTCGAGGTGAAGCGGTTGTCCGATACGACCTCGGTCCCCACCTGCAGGAGCATCAGGGCGAGCACCGCGGCGGCGAGCTTGCTGCCGATGCCCCATCCTTTGCCCGCGGAAATCTTCATCGCGCGGTTCCGGCGGGTTCCGGGGTTCCCCCGGGGCCCAGGACGATATCAAGCCGGACCGCGCCAGTCGCCGGCACGGTCACCTTGCGTCGCATGCCGGGCAGGCGCTCATGCCACGCGCGGACCGTGTACTCCCCGGCGGGGAGACCGGTGATCGCGTAACTTCCCCGCTCGTCGGACTTCGCGAAGAACGGGTTTTCCAAAACCAGCACCACGGCGCTCATCTGGGTGTGGATCGAGCAGAGTACGTCGACCCGGCCCGCCCGATTGAAGGTTACCTGGCGCTTTTCCGGATTCTTGTAGAGCCCGAGATCGAACTCCTTCGCCTCCGAGATCGAGAAGACGTTGTGGAAAATGTCGTCGTCGTTCGGCCACTCGACGGTCGTCCCCACCACGATCGGCAGTATCCGCGGCGAGAAAACCGCCCCCTTTTGCGTGACCACCGCGGGAGGTGTCGCGACGGAGACGCCGGCCGGCGTCGCTCCCTCGATGCTGACGACAAAGTCCCGCAGGCTCTCGTATTCGACCCGCTCGACGAACTTGAACTTGCGGCTGGCGTACTTGTCGCCGCCGCTGCCGGACTCCTCTTTGCCCCGGGCGACGACGGTCCCGATCAGATCGCCGGCGTCCGCTTGGGGCGCCGCGAGGGCCAACATGAACAAGGCTGGCAGCAGGCTACGGTTCTTCATCGGTCAGAACTTGAAGGCGGCCTCGGTCGCCAGCTGGTTTTCGCCGTCGCGCCGGGCTCCGCCCGTCCAGCGACCTCGATTGATGGAGTACTCACCCTTGAGCAACAATTGAGGCGTGAGCTGGAATCCAGTGCCCACGCTGAGGCGCCACAGCAACTCGGTCGGGCGGGGGGACGGCTCCAGCCCGTCGCCGGGCAAGTTGAAGCCGCGGTCGGAGTCCGCGAAGCTGAACCGGGCGGCGAAGTGCAGGTCGCGGGATGCCTTGGCGACGCTCTCCACGGAGGCGTAGGTGGCCGAGGTGTTGAACCGGCGCGTGCGATCGTCATCGTGGTACCGGATGCGTCCCGCGCTCGCCGCGATGTGCCCGGAGCGGAAGGTCTTCCGGACGTCCCCCCCGATGGCGTCGGCCCGGAAGTTGGTGGCGACCGAGCCGGACCGTCGCCGGATCCAGTCGTTGCCGAACCAGAGTTCGGCGCGGACGTCGCCCGTCTGCGGCATTCTCCCGGTGCGGATGCCGCTCAAGGAGAAGTGCAGCCCGGGCGCGGGGTCGAAGCCGACGCGCACCGTGGTCGCCTTGCTGGATGAGAAATCGAAGGCGGCGTTGTTGCCGCCGTTCTGCACGGCCAACACGTACTGGATTTTCCCGAGGGTACCGTAGGCCTCTATTCCCTCGTCCACGCCCCAGAAGTCCGCGACCGAGTGCGAGATCAACGGGTTGTCGATGGCGTCGCGTTGCGCGTACTCCTCGCCGAACGGGATGTCCACCCGTCCGAGGCGCAGCGTCATCTGTCCGTCACGACCCCAGAGCCGCGAAACCCCCTCCAGCTCCAGGTAGAGTTCGCCGGTGCGCAGATCCCCGCTGTTGCTGTCGCGGTTGAAGACGTCGATCTCGCTGAAGAGGTAGGCATTGCCGCCGAGCGCGCCCTCGAGGAACAGTTTCACTTCGTCGAGCCGAAGCACGTCCCGGTTGAAGAAGGCATTCTTTTGACCGCCGAAATAGGCGACGGCGCCCTCGCCCGAGAGGTGGAGCTTACCGAGTTTCTGGACGGCGGCCACCGGGGCTGCCGTGGTCCTTACGACAGGAGTCGCCGGGATTGGGGTGGCCACGGAGGGACCCGCCCCGACGGAGGGCGACGCCTCGCTCCGGACCACGCGAAATTCCGCCTGCCGGCGGGCCAACTCCTCGAGCATGATCTGCTGCCGCTCCACGTGGGCCTTCAGGGCGGCGTTTTGTTCCCGCAGCACGCGAAGCTCCGCGGCGAGCGCCTCGAGGTCGGCCGCGGCGGCGGGCGCCGGACGGAAGGCGAGGATCAGCAGGGCGGCGCCCAGGGTGAGCCCGCGGACCCTCGGCATGAAGCGGGAGGCGGAGCGGGGTTGAGAGAGGGGGCGCGGGAGCGGCTGTAGCACGTCGGCGAATACGGGCCAAGGCCGACCCGGTACGCAACTCACTTCGCCTTGCGCGGGTCCCGGTCCAGCGCCCGGGGGCGATTCGCCGGTCCGGCTTTCGGGGCGGGCAGTCGCGAAAGTTGCGCCGCCGCTTCCTGGAGCGCTCCAGCGCGGGCGGGGTCGGCGGCTACGTTCCGGTATTCCTCCGGATCGTCGGCGTGCCAGTAAAGTTCGCGGCCCGCGCGCCCGGCGTCCCATTCCGTGTAGCGCCACGCCCGGCTGATCACCGTGCGGCCGGCCACGTCGCGATTCGCGGCGACGTCATAATGATAGACGAGGCTGTGGGCGTGTCCCGTGGCTTGGCCCTCATTGAAGGTCCCGCGAAGCGAGCGGCCCTCGAGCCCGCCGGGCGCGCGCAGTCCCGCGAGATCCGCGAGGGTTGGATACACGTCGAGCAATTCGACCGGACTTGCGACCGCGACGCCCGCCGGCACGCCCGGGCCGGCCATGATCAGCGGCACGCGCGTCGAGGCCCGGAATGCGCTGAGCTTGGCCCAGAGGCCGCCGTGGTCGCCGAGGTGGAAGCCGTGGTCGCTGAACAGGACGACCAGCGTGTTCCGCGTGAGATCGCGGCGATCCAGCTCACCGAGTACCTGGCCCAGCAGGTCGTCGATGAAGGAAATACACGCTTGGTACGCGCGCAGGGCTCCCGCCCGCGACTCCGGTTGCGCGAAGCCCGACAGTTCCGTCTGAAGCGCGATCGGAGGTATGTCCCGCATCGGCGGCTCCGCGGGCGGAATGATCCCGGTTTCCGGGTACAGGTCGAAAAAGCGTTTGGGCGCGGTCCAGGGCAGGTGCGGCTTGTGGAAGCCGAGCGCGAGGAAGAAAGGGTCTTTGCCGGCCGACTTTTCCGCGATGAGGCGTCGGATCGTGGCGGCATTGATGCCGTCCCGCGTGCGGCTGCCGTCACTTTCCAGCATCTGCCAGCCGGGCCGGCCGTCGCCGTCCCCGCCGCCCCTGCCGTAACGCGCCGCGATGGCCGCCTTCTCGCCTTCGTCCTGCGTGGCCTCGTCCTCGTAGAAGTCCCAGGAGGCGGAGTCGTTCACGCGGCTGTTGTGGAAGATCTTTCCCGCCCCGGCCGTGAAGTAACCGTTTTGCCGGAACAGCTGCGGGAGCATCACCGCCTCGGGCAGCGCCGTGCGCGCGGGCGTGCCGAGGATGTAAACGCCGCTCGTCTCGGGGCGGCGTCCGCTCAGGAACGACACCCGGCTCGGGTTGCAGAGGGTGTACTGGGCGTGCGCCGAGTCGAAGCGCGCTCCGCGGGCCGCGAGGCGGTCGATGTTCGGCGATCGGACCGTGCGGTGGCCGTAAGCGCCGAGCACCAGGTTGAGATCGTCGACGACCACCAGCAGGACGTTCGGGCGCGGCGACGGCGCGGCCGCGATCAGGGTGGCCGCCGCCGGCCAGAGCAGGGCGATTAGTCCGAGGATCGTTCGGTGCACAGACTCAGTCCTCCTCGTTGGCGGCTTTGCGTTTTCCTTTGCCGCGAGCCTTCGTCGCGGTCGCCTCCTCGGGGTCGGCAATCTCCACTCCGGTGATGCTCGCGAGCTGGCGTGGGACATAGGAGTCGTAGCGGTTGTCCGGTGACGGTCCCCTGGGACTCAAGGTGGCGACGTAGGCCTTCAGCGATGCCGCCTTGGGGCCGAGCGCCTCGATCGCGTTGAGCGCCGCCATCGCGATGAAGACCCCGTGCTGCTCCACGGACGCGTAGTTCTTCAGGATTGCGAGCGCGGCCGTCGCGTCGGTTTCCGCGCCGTGCGCGGTGAGCGCCTCCGCGGCGACGATGCGCACCAGCGGGGAGGAGTCCTGCAGCATCGCGCGGAGTTCCGTCTGCCCGGCCGCAATGGCGGCTTTCCCGCGGATCAGCAATCCGAGCGCCGCCCAGTGGCGCACCGCGCTGTCGGGGTCGATGGTGCGGCGGCGCAATTCGGGCACCGCGGCGGGCGTGAGGTTCGAGGCGAGGTCGGCCGTGTCGATGATCCGGGTGAAGGGATACTTCGCGGGATCGCGCGCCAGGTCGTACGGGGCCGTGCCGGGGACGCGCGTGTGCATTTCGCCCTCCGGCATCAGGCCGACGTCGCGGATCGACTCGGCGTGCGCGCGCATCGCCGCGCGCAGCTTTTCAAGCGTCGCGCGGTGCTCCGAGGAGCCGGCGAGATTGTTGACCTCATCCGGATCGCTCCGGAGGTCGTAGAGCTCCTCCGGCGCCTTCGGCACCTGCCAGAAGAGGGATTGCGCCGGGGTCGTCTGGCCGGCGTCGAACGCCGCTCGCCAGATCCGCGTGGTGGGCGTCTGGAACTGGTAATTCACCCGCTGGCCCTGGGAGACGTGCGGGTAAAAATTGCGGAGATAAACGAAGCGTCCGTCGGTCACGCTGCGCACGCAGTCGACGCGTTCGTCCATCCGGCCGCGCGCGCCGTGCAAAAACGGCTGGGGCGCCGTCTGGAACTTTCCGGCGAACGCGTGGCCCTGCAGTTCCGGCGGCGGGCGTACTCCCGCGAGGCTGAGCAGCGTCGGCGCGAGGTCGACGAAGCTCACGAGCCGGTCGGACCTGCCTCCCGGGGTGTACTCCTTCGGTGCGAGGTGGCGCCATTTCTGCGGAAAGTAGACCACCATCGGCACGCGCAGGCCCGAGTCGGACGGCCAACGTTTGCCGCGTGGCATCCCGCTGCCGTGGTCCGCGTAATAGAACACAATGGTGTCCTCCGCGAGCCCCGCGGCCGCGAGTTCGCGGAGACGCGCGCCGGCGTCGGCGTCAGCTTCGCTCACCTTGTCGTAATACTGCGCCCAGTCCTGGCGCACCTCGGGGGTATCGGGATGATACGCGGGGACCCGAACCTTGGCGGGGTCGATGCTGGCCTGGTGCGGCCGGGTGCGGATCTGGCTCTCGTGGCTCTTGGTGGAGTTGAAGATGGCGAAGAACGGATGCCCGGCCGGCCGGTTCCTCCAATGGGCCGTGCCGGAGGACTCGTTCCAAAGGTTCGCCGGCGCGCGAACGTTGTAGTCGGTCTTGCTGTTGTTGGTGACGTAGTAGCCGGCTTCCCGGAGGTGCTGCGGGTAGAGTTTGAACCCGGGGGGCACGGGGACCATCGAGCGCATGTTCAGGCCGCCGCTGCTTTGGGAGTAAAGGCCCGAGATGATCGCGGTGCGGGCGGGCGCGCAGACCGGATGGTTGGACCACGCATGGCGGAAGAGCATGCCCTTGGCGGCGAGGGCGTCCACGTTGGGTGTGCGCGCGACGGTGTCGCCGTAGCACCCCATTTGCTGACCGTGGTCCTCGCTGGTAAGCCAGAGGATGTTGGGTTGCTCGGCGGCGCGGACGACGACGGCGAGGAGCAGCGCGGCGGCGAGGAGGAGTCGGGCGGTGGTTTTCATTGGGGCTTCAAAAGTGGGGTTTTCCTTGGGCCAGGGTGCGGCAACGATGCGGATGGTCGCGGTGAAGGCAGGGTGGTCGCGAGCGGCGCGCCGGGAAGGATGGACTCAGCTGGTGGACCAGGCGGCGGGATTCTGGCGGTCGGCGCGAAGGACGCCGATGACGGGAAGATTCCGGTAGCGCTCGGCGAAATCCAAGCCGTACCCGACGACGAACTTGTCGGGTATCTCGAAGCCGACGAATTCGGCCTCGATCGCCACCTCGCGCCGGGCCTTCTTGTCGAGCAGCACGCAAGTGCGCAGGCTGGCCGGCCGCAGCGCGCGGATGAGTTCGGTCACGAGCTTCAACGTCTTGCCGGTGTCGAGGATGTCGTCGATCACGAGCACGTCCCGGCCGCGGATGTCGAGGGTCAGGCTGCTGATGAGCTGCGGCGTGCCCATGGACTTGGTTTGAGCGCCGTAGCTGCTCACGCGCACGCAGTCGAGGCGCACGGGGTTGTCGATCTCCCGCATGAGGTCGGCGGTGAACATGACCGCGCCGTTGATCAGCGAGATCAGCGTGAACTCGCCGTCGCCGTAGGCGGCCTTGATTTCCCGGGCGATCGAGCGCACGCGGCGCTTGATCTGCGCCTCGGTGAGCAGGATCTCGGAGAGGTCGGGATGGGAGGAGGCGTGCGGGCGGCGGGCTGGCATGGGAAAAGCCCGGAGCGAGACGATCCGCGCGGGCGGACGCAAACCGTTCCGCGGTCTCTGCGGCCTTGACGCGGCATCAACGCGCCGCAACGTGCAGCGCTCCCCTCCTTGCCTGGTGGTGTAATGGTAGCACAGGCGACTTTGACTCGCCTAGTCATGGTTCGAATCCATGCCGGGCAGCCAGTGGGTAATGAGGCACTTAACTCACGAACCGATTGGCTGAAGAAAATGCGTCTTGTCGCGGACTTGACGGATTTCCCGCCCATGGGGCGAGGTCCGGATTCCGGAGATCCCGGGGGCGATGCTGCCGAGCGCGGTAAAACGCTGGGTTTTCCCGCTCCCGCCCCCTGCTACTACCCGGACAGCAGGCGCAGCGCGGCTTCCTTTGGATAGGTGTCCTTGAGCGGCAGGCAGACGAACTCGCCTAACTCCGCGGACAGCAGGAAAGGATCCGCCGAAATCGGCCTGTTTCCGTGAAGGTGCCGCAGGTACTGGACGAACTCGTTGACTGTCCCGATGACCGATCGGTTGGAGGTCTTGGCGATGGCGATGGTGCCCATCGCGGCCATTTCTCTTTCGATGGCCGCTGGCTCCACTCCGATCAGATGCAGCACCCGCGCGAGGGCGGGAGGGAGTCGTTCGGGAACGGTGGCGTAGGGGGCCGCCGGAAGCACAACCGCGAGCCGGGACAGCTCGCTCACGCAGATCACCAGCCTCTGACGGCCAAGGCTCAGGTCCGTCGCGTACCAGTCGCCGAGTCTCGTGGTGGAGCGAAAGTGGGACTCCGCGAGACGCAGGCGGAGCTTGGCGGCGAGTCGGGCGGTGGGACGCAGGACGACCATGGGCTGAAAGCGCGTGATTACCGGGACTGAAGAAAGTGGGAATGACGAGTTCTTCGAACCATTCCGAAGCTCGGCCGGCAGGAGGTGAGGTGCTCCGCGCTACTTGCTCCAGGGAGGAACGATTCGATTCATCCGGGCGTACGCGATCAACTGGCCGAGGTGTTCGTGGGCGTGATCCGCGGGCAGGAACGCCACCCGCATCTTGGGCGCCGGGCTGCCGAAGACATTGACCTCGGGTAATAACTCAGCCGCCGGAATCGCGGCCAGAACGTCGCGGATGAACTGCATCCCCTGCCTCGCGGCCGTCAGTGTCTCCGCCTTGGTCTTCATCGTGCTTCGGATTGTCCGGCGATCGAGTCCGGCGGGCGGCTTTCCCCCGAGCCTCGCGCCGAGGCTGAGATTGGTTTCCGTCACGTGCACGAGGATCTCCTGCACCGAGCTGACGCCTTCCATGGGGCGCCAGCCGTAGTTTGCCTCCGGGATGGCTTCCGCCAGCGAAAGGATCTTGCCCGAAGCATCATTGAAGCTCTTGAGCAGCGAGGTTCGGAAAGCGGCCTCGAAGGGGCTGTCGGCGGCGGTGGCGGCCGGCAGCAGCGCGAACAGGCCGGCAAGGGCGGCCACGGTGCAGGTTATTTTTGAGGTTAGCATGAAGCGCAGCCGATGCCAATCGGACGAAGGGTCAAGCAGTCGGTGGTTGGCGCCGGAGGCCTGAGGGATCGCGCGTCGGTTCGTGCGCTGCCGGCATTCGTTTGTCGTGCGGCCTCCGCGGTCGTAGGCGGGGTCGACGCTCTCTCCCCCGAGCCCCGCGACGGTCGGGGTGAGGCCGCGGGCGACAAAGAGCGCGGTCAGACCTTAAGGCAGGCTCGAAGGGCGACGTGGTTCAGCGGCGGGGGGCAGCGACCGATTTCCGCGTGATGCGGCTGCGCACCCACTCGCCGAGCAGGTCGAGCGCGGTCACAAGCACGAGGATACAGAGGAGCACCGTCGCGAATTTGTCCCAAGCGTAGTATTCCTGGTAGCTGTGCAGCAGGACGCCGAGGCCGCCGGCGCCGACGTAGCCGATGATGGCCGCGGAGCGCAGGTTGTACTCCAGCATCCAAAGACCGTAACTCCATACGAGGGGGCGCGCGTGCGGCCAGACACCGTGCTGAAAGGCCTGCACGGGATGGGCGCCCAAGGCCCGCAGCGCGCGGTCGACGTCGACGTCCACCGACTCGAACGCGTCGGCGAAGAATTTGCCCAGGTAACCGAGGCTGTAGAACACGAGCCCGATCACGCCGGCGAGCGGGTTGGCGCCCACGACCGCGACGGCGATCAGCGCCCAGAGCAGGCTGGGCACGGTGCGGATGCCGTTCATGGCCAGCCGGGTCACGCCCACCACCCAGCGCGGCGCGAGGGTGCGCGCGCCCAGCGCCCCGAGCGGCAGCGCCAGCAGGATCGCGACGAAAGTCGCCATGACGGCGATCTGCGCGGTTTCCGCGAGGGCGGCCAGAATCTGCGGGAACACCGAGAAGTCCGGCGGGAAAAACCGGCCGAGGAAGCGCGTGGTGTTTTCCCAGTACGCCAGCTCGCGGCCGGAGCCGCGCAACGCGGGCAGGGAAAAGAGCGCCGCGAGCACGAAAAGCAGCAGCGTGACGTTGAGAACGTTCAGCCGCGCGTGCCAGGGCAGCGGGGGCAGCACCGGTTCAGCGGGTCGCGCCGTGGGCGGGGAGGCGGGGGCCGGCGGATTCATGACGGGCGGCGCACGGCGCGGACACGCCAGCCTAGGGGGTCGAGCGGATCGAGGCTCAGCGCGAGATCCGCGAAACGCTCGACGAGGTCGGGATTGTGGAGAACGCAGAACACCGTGCGGCGCCGCATGCTCGCCTCCTGCCGCAACAGGCCGAGCACGCGGCCGGTTAGGTAGGTGTCGAGATGGGAAACGGGCTCGTCGGCGAGGATGACCTCCGGTTCCTGGAAGAGGGCCCGGGCGAGGGCGGTGCGCTGCTGTTCCCCACCGGAGGTCTCTCCGGCCCAGCGGTGCGCGTGGGCGCCGAGTCCCAGGTCAGCGAGGATCCGGTACGCCTCCTGGCGTTCGCGTTGCGGGAAACCCGCCAAGGTGCGCCACCAGGGGAATCGGCCGAGTCGTCCGCACAGGACGTTGTCCAGCACGGAGCTGTTGGCCACGAGGAGGAGGTTCTGGAAGACCAGGCCTATTCTCGGCTGAAAATCCCGCGGCTCGATCCGCGCGTCGTCGGGACCGTGGAACCGGACTTCGCCTTCGTCGGGCGGCAGCAGGCCGCCGATCGTGGCGAGCAGGGAGGATTTGCCGACGCCCGAAGGTCCCACGACCGCGACCAAGGCTCCGCGAGGAGCGGTGAAGGTGAGGTCGCGGAAAATCCAGCGGTCGCCGCGCCGCAATCCCAGCGCGTGCAGCGTCACGTGCGCGGCGGTGGTGCGCGCCGCGGGTTCGCGGGATTCCGGGGCTGGCATCGGCGGGTTGTTCCGCGGCGGCCGGCGCTCAGCGGGTAAGGGCCCGCTCGGCTAGCTCCAGCGCTTCCTGCAGGTTGGCGAGGTGCTCGCGCTGGCCCGCCACCACCAGCTTGGTGGTGAACAACCGGTCGCGGAGGCCGGCGTGGGCGGTCTCGTTGAAGGCGAGGAGAGCCGCGCGTACCGCCGCGACCTCGGGGGCGGGGAGCGACGCGCGCGCCGCGATGACATGGCTCGGTACGGGGCCCTGCGCTTGCACGACCCGCAGGCGCGCCCGTTGGTCGGGCGTCAGGTGCTTGTCCTGCTCGAAAACGTAGTCGCTCACGGCCGCGGCCTCGGCTTCGCCCGCGAAGACGCGCTCCACGGCGGAAACGTAGCCCACGCCGAAGAGCACGTTGCCTTTGCCGAAAAACTCCTCGGGGTTGCCCTTCTCCGAGACGAGGCCCCGGCGCCTCAGATCCCAGAGTGGCACGACGAAGCCGGAGGTGCTGGTCTTGCTCGCGAAGGCGACGGGCCGGCCCCGCAGCTCCGTGACATCGCGGTAGGGACGTTCCCGCAAAGTGAGCCAGAGACTCCGGTAGCTCCTCTGCCCGTTCGGGAATTCCCCGGCGAGCAGCAGGCGGGCTCCGCCCAGTTTACCTGCGCGCGCAAAATCGGTCGCGCTGAGGTAACCTAGGTCGACGGTGCCGTTGGCGAAGCCCTCGATGATCACGGCCGGCGTGAGTGGCACGATCACCCTGACGGGGCGCGCCAGTTTTTCCCCGAGAAAACGCTCCAACGCCGCTTTCTCCGCCAACAGGGAGTCGGGATTTTTGTCGGGCTTCAACGCCACCACGAGCTCGGGCGCGGGCGCGGCCGCCGGCGCGGGCGAGGCCAGGAGGCCGCCCAGCAGACAGGCCGCGCCTATTAACCACCTGCGGAATCGGGAGTGCATGCGTTTTCCTGATAGGCCGGAAATTCCCGGCGGCAATCCCGTCCGGTAGTCTGGCCGGGATTCGCCGCTGTTTCTTTCGACCGGTCAGCGCTGATCGACCAGCTGGCGGGCGGCCGGGTGGGCGGGGTTGATCCGCAACGCCTGTTCGGCGGCGGCGCGGGCCGCGGCACGGTCTCCCTGCTGCCAGAGGATGGTGGCGCGGGCGTACGGATAGTCGGCCACGGCGGGCGCCGCGCGCTCGGCCGTCTCGAGGGCCAGGATGGCCTCGGCCCCGCGGCCGGTTTGCGCCAGGAGAAGCCCGAGGTTGTACCACGCGCGGTCGAACGCGGCGTTGCGGCGCAGGGTCTCGCGCAGGGCCAGCTCGGCGTCGTTCAGCCGGCGCGCGCCGGCGAAAGCGAGCGCGGCGTTGAAGGCCGATTGGGCGTCCGCGGGACTAAGCTGCGCGGCGCGCCAGAGCGAGGCGGCGGCATCCGCCGGTCGTCCCATTTCGTTGAGGAAAATGCCGAGGGTGTCGTGGAGTCCGGGCGAGTAGGGGTCCCACTCCGTCGCTTTGCGCAAGTGGAGTTCCGCCTCGGCGTTCATTCCCCGGTTGAAGAAATCCTGCCCGAGGCGCATTCGCCCCGCCGGCTGGTCCGAGCTGGCGGCGAGATACTCGTCCAGCTCGCGCCGCACGCGTGAGTTCGCGGGTAACTCGGCCGACAACGGCCAGGCCGCGTCGAGCCGCACCAGCCGCACCGGATCCTCGAGCATCGGTCGAATCGTGGCGGCCTCGCCCGGGAGTGTTGCCAGCACTTGGACCGCCGCGGATCGGATCATCGGATCGGCGTTCTTCAGGTGCTCGCGGGCGATCTGGACCACGCGCGGATCGCGCGCGGCGAAGGGGCGGGTTAGGAGCAGCAAGGTCGCCCGCCACGCCGGTACGTCCTCGCTCGCGATGAACGAGAGTAGACGGTCGGGTGCGTCGGTCGCGCCCGCCTGCGCCGCGGCGACGACCCGCGTGCGTTGCCGCTGCCGCGAGTCAAGTTTCGGGCCGTACCATTTGTCGGCGGCGGCGATGGCCCAATCGGTGTCCTGGTCGGTATGGCAGCGGTTGCACGCGTTGGGTATGCCCAGCTCCTTGGTGAGCAGTGGATCGGGCTTGGTGAACCCGTGGTCGTGCCGCGGGTCCCGCTGCATGTAGGTGGTGGTGGGCATGTGGCAGCTCACGCACATATTCCCCGTGCTGCCGGGCAGGTGGCGGGAATGAGCCACCGGGTCGATGACGGGGGCGTTGCCGCGCGGCGAAGGGCCGTGGCACTGCATACAGATCGAGTTGTCCTGCACGGGAAGCTTCATCTTCCCGCTGTGGGCTTCGTGGCAGTCGAGACACGTCACGCCGGCCTTTCCACCCATGCGGCTGGTGAGGAGCGACGTGTAGTTGAAGTCCTCGTCGCGCACCTGACCGTCGGGATAAAACACGTTTGCTTCGGTGGGCAGGGTGAGCCGGTAGAAGTCGTGGTAATGCCCTCCCGGCTCGAGGCGACCGGTGAGCAATTCGTTGCGCGCGTGGCAGGGTGCGCAGGTCTCCGCCGCCTTCTGGATCTCGGCCGCGGTGAGGCCCTTGCCCGGCCCCTTCGCGGGGCCGCGCGAAGGATCAAAGTGGCTCGCGGGCAGGTCGCCGTGGCATTGGTGGCAGCCGACGCCCTGCTCCCGCCACGTCGTCGCATAAAGGTCCTTCACGGGATCGTAGTTCTTCCGGTAATCGGTCATGTGGCAGTGCGCGCACATCGAGTTCCAGTTCATGCCGCGGCCGCGCCAGTGCCCCCACTCGCCGGGCCGCCGCCGTTCGTCGCTGAACACGTTGAACCACTCCTTGCGATGGGGGTCGTACGCCAGTTCCGCGGCTTGGTGCCGGCCGCCTTCCTTCGGCACGAGATACTGCAGCAGCGGGGTGTGCCCGAGGATGAAGTCGGCCGTGTAGGTGAAGGGCGCTTCGCCCGGGCGCTTCTCGGTGAAAACCGGTTTCCCGTCCTTCCACTCGACCCGGTAATCCACGCCGTGCAGCGAAAACTCCTGCGGCTGCGCGAGTTTGGTTCCCTCGATCGCCGGATCGACCGGGCGCTGCGCCTTGGCGTGGTGCGAGTCGAGCCAGGCCTTGTGGATGTCGGCGTGGCAGGCCTGGCAGTCCGCCGACTTGGCCGCGACCGTGGCCGTCGCCGCCGGCGCGGCCTTCTCCGCGGGCCGGCAGCCGCCCACGACCCCCAGCACCATGCCGGTCATGCCGATGGCGGCGGCAGCCAGACCGGCGGGCCGGAGGGAGCGGAGCAAGCGGTCGCGTTTCATCGCGCGGAAAAGCGGTAGATCGTGGTCGAGCGCAAGGTGCGGCCCGGCCGCAGGATGGTCGTCGGAAACGCGGACTGGTTCACCGAATCGGGGAAGTGCTGGGTCTCAAGACAGAAGCCGTGCCGGTGGCCGTAGGCCCGGCCGCTTTTTCCGCTGAGCGAGCCGTCGAGGAAGTTTCCGGTGTAAAACTGCATTCCTGGTTCGGTGGTGAAGGTTTCGAGCACGCGCCCCGTCGTGGGCTCGAAGACCTCGGCCGCGAGCGTAGGACCTGAAGGCGGCCAGGCGGGGTGGTCGATGACCAGATTATGGTCATAGCCGAGGCCGAACCGCAGTTGTTCATGCTCCTCACCGATGCGGTCGCCGATCGCCCGGGGGTGGGTAAAATCCAGCGGCGTGCCAGCGACCGGCGCGAGGAGGCCCAGCGGGATCAAACCGGCGTCCACCGGGGTGAATCGGCTGGCATGGAAGCGGGCCCGATGGCCGAGCACGTCGCCGGAGCCTTCGCCTGCGAGATTGAAGTAGACGTGGTTGGTGAGCGCGACCGGCGTCGGCTCGTCGCAGGTCGCCTCGTAGTCCAGACGGAGTGCATTGTCGTCCGTCGCGGTGTAGGTGGCGACAACGTCGAGTTGCCCGGGGAACCCCTCGTCACCCGCCGGGCTGCGGTGGGAGAAACGAACCGCCGGACCGGCCGTGGAGTCGACCTGCTCGGCCCGCCACACAGCGCGGTCGAAGCCGATCCGGCCGCCGTGCAGGCAGCAGGGCAGGCCAGCGGGGGAGTTGTTGGTGGCGAGACGGTATTCCCGGCCGTCGAGGGTGAACCGCCCGCCGGCGATGCGGTTGCCCACCCGGCCGATCACGCAGCCGAAGTACGACGTGTGCGCGGCGTAAGCGGCCGCGTTTCCGAAGCCCAGCACGACGTCGCCCGCTCGCCCTGCGCGGTCCGGCGTGAGGAGGCGCACGATGGTGGCGCCGAGGTCCGAGAGGTCGGCGCGCAGGCCCCGGCCGTTGTCGAGGGTGAAAAGGCGCACCGGGCGTCCGTCGGGGGTCTGGCCGAAGCTGTCGGGCATGGGTGCTCGGAGAGAACGCATGCCCGGGCGGATGACAATGCCGGCGTGGTCGGAGCGCGACATCCGGTTTGCACGCGTCGCCGGCGCGCGCGAACGTGCCTCATGGAAATCGACGTCGCGCGACTGAAGCCCCGGGACGCCTACGCGCTGCTCATCAGCGTGATCCTGCCGCGCCCGGTCGCCTGGGTGTCGACGCTCTCCGCCGCGGGCCGCGGCAACCTCGCGCCCTATTCGTTCTTCCAGGGCGTGACGGCCAACCCGCCCACGCTGCTGGTGGTCGTCGCGAACAAGCGCGACGGCGGGATCAAGGATACTCTGCGCAACGTCGAGGAGACGCGGGAGTTCACGGTGAGCCTCGTGCCCTTCGCCCTCGCGGAGGCGATGAACGCCACCTCGGCGTCCCTGCCGCACGGCGAGAGCGAGTTCGAACGCTTCGGCGTGGCGGCGGCGTCGTCCGTCCGCGTGCGGCCGCCGCGCGTCGCCACCTCGCCGGTCGCGCTGGAGTGCGCGCTCGACCGCGTGGTGACGGTGGGCGAGGGGCCTTTGGCGGGTAACATCGTGCTCGGGCGCATCCTTCACGCGCACGTTGACGACTCCGTGCTGGACGCCGACGGCCGGCCCGATCCCGCCAAGCTGGACCTGATCGGTCGTCTCGGTGGCGAGGGCTACGTGCGCACGCGCGACCGATTCGACCTGCGCCGTCCCGACTGACGGCCGGCGAGCAAGCGCTTGCTTAGGCACCGGGGGCATGCGTTGCTCGTCGCACCCCTTCACCCCATGCAACTCGTTCCCCGTCGTTCGTTCCTTCGCACCGGCGCGCTCGCCGCCGGCTCCCTCGCGCTCCTGGGCGGCACCCGCTCCGCGGCCCGCGTCATCGGCGCCAACAACCGACTGCGTATCGCGGTCGCCGGACTCAACGGCCGCGGCAAAAGCCACATCGCCGGCTGGCTGGAGCAGCCGAATGTCGAGATCGCCTACCTGATCGATCCCGACCAGAAGGTCCTCGATCGTTCGCTGAAGGCGCTGGCGGAGAAGACCGGCGGCAAATACGCCACGAAGGGCGTGCGCGACGTGCGCAAGGCGCTGGAGGATCCCACGCTCGACGCCATCTCCATCGCGGCGCCCAACCACTGGCACTCTTTGATGACCATCTGGGCCGCGCAGGCCGGGAAGCACGTTTACGTGGAAAAACCGATGAGCCACGACGTCGCCGAGGGCAGGGTGGTGGTGGCCGCCCAGCGCAAGTACGGCGTTGTCATCCAGCACGGTACGCAGCGGCGGAGCGACCCGAAGCTCGCGGGGCTCCATGAGGCGATCCAGGCCGGGAAGTTCGGCCGGCTGAAGGTTTCCTACGGCTACTGCTGCAAGCCCCGCGACACGATCGGTTTCAAGCCCGCCGGCTCGGCGCCCGACAGCCTCGACTGGAATCTTTGGCGCGGTCCGGCGAAGACCGGGTTTCACGCGAACCTCGTGCACTACAACTGGCACTGGTTCTGGGCGACCGGCAACGGCGACATGAACAACCAGGGCACGCACCAATTGGACGTGGCGCGCTGGGCGCTCGACACGAAGCTCACCAATCCCGTGCGTGTGATGGCGCTGGGCGGGCGCTTCAAGTGGAACGACCAGGGGGAGACGCCCAACACGATGTTCGCCCTCGCCGAGTATCCGAACGGCCAGCAGGTCTTCTTCAACGTCCGCAACGTGAACCACCAGGGGTACGTGCATCAGGTGAAGAACGAGTACTACTTCGAGGACGGTGGTAAAATCATCGACGGCACCTACTTCGCGAAAGGCAGTTCCAAGGGCGACAAGCTCAACCTTCCCCCCGGTAACGTCACCCCGGGCGGCAATTGGACCTCGTTCATCACCGCGTGCCGCGCGGGCAAGCCCGAGATGGCCAACGGCAACGCCGAGGAGGCCCATTACGCGAGCGTGCTCGGGCACCTGATGAACAACTCGTACCGGCTCGGGAAAAAGGTGCCCTTCAACGCGAAGGCGGGACGCTTTGGCGACAACACCGCGGCCGCGGAGCATTTCCTCAAGCTGCACGAGATGATGCGCGACGGCGCCGGCGTGCCCGAGAATGGCGCCGAGTACATCGTCGGCCCGTGGCTCACGTTCGACCCCGCCGCCGAGCGCCACACGGGTGAGTTCGCCACCGAGGCCAACGCGCTGCTGCAGGACGCCAACGCGCCCGGCTTCGAGATCCCCTCGGCCGCGAAGGTCTGATGTCCGGGTGACTCCGCGGTTTCGAGGCCGCGGGCCGGGTCCCGCCCGGCTTTAATCCTGTCGGTATCGTTGCTGCTAGCGCCGCGACGGAATCAGCGGGCGGGCGGGAAGGCGTAACTCCGGTTTCCCCCGAAGTCCCCTCCCTGCCGGCGCCGGCTGGACGAAGGAAGACGGGCCCGGTTTGACCTGTCACGCGGCGGATTCACGTGACGCGTCGCGTAATTTTACTCGGCCGGCTCCAGGTCGGTAATTTCTCTTAACCAAGCACCCCATGTCCCATCGCACCCCGCTCAGCGCCATCCTCGCGGTCTGTCTTCTGTTCTGCCCCGCCCTTCTGGGGCAGGTCACCGCTCCGGCTTCCCCCAAGGAGGTTGCAGCCGGATCATCACCCCTGCAGCTGTCCGTGTTCGAGGTCACCTCTGATCGCGAAACGGGTTACGCCGGGCTCAACACCATGACCGGCACCCGGACCAACGAGCGTCTGGCGGATCTGCCGAACTCGATCTCCGTCATGACCCGCGAGCTGCTCGACGACCTTGCGGTCAACAACTTCATGGAGGCGGTCGAGTACGCGACGAACACGGAGAACACCTACAACGACCAAGGCACGCGCGGCGCCGTGGCGGGATCGCGGTCCGGAAATTCGTTCCTGATCCGCGGCAGCACGTCCACCCGCCAGCTGCGGGACGGCTTTCCGTGGTACATCGCGCAGGACATGTACAACACGGAGCGCATCGAATGGGCGCGCGGCCCGAACGGCCTCGCCTTCGGCGACATCGATGTGGGCGGCATCCTGAATGTCGGCACGAAGCGCGCGCAGGCCCAGCGCCGCTACTCCTCCCAGGTCCGGTACGACAACTGGGGCAGCCAGCGATTTTCGATAGATCTGAACCAGCCGTTGGCCGGCACGGGGCTCGCGTTGCGCCTCAATGCGATCAATGGTGAGAACGACAGCTGGCGCCAGCGGGCGGGTTCGGAGTTGAAGGGCTACGCCGCGGCGATCCGCTGGGATCCTTTCTCGCACCACCGCACGATCGTCGACTTCACTTACGAGCATGGCCGGCAATGGGAGGGCTTCAGCCACGCCGTGCTCAACGACCAGACCGCGGGCTATGTCCGCGGTTCCGGCACCAATGCGATCGACGCCAATCCGAACCTCGCCGGCCTCCAGACCAACGGCGTGGGCCGCAGCCTGCTCGCCGGAGCCTCCAGCACCTCGCACCCGCACGTCTGGATCGACGGCCGGGTCTACAATCTCCAGTCCACGGCCACCACCGCCTTCCGCAGCTCCTGGCTCGCCCAAGGCGCCGCGCTGACGGTCGCCGAGGGCGCCGACCCGACCAATCCCCTGCGCCTGCCGCTGATCGGCGCGCCGGAATCAATTGTGCCGCGCGGCCAGGACTGGGGTGGTCCGGACAATAGTTTCCGCACGCGGTTCTTCGCCTACACGCTCGAGATCCGGCAGACGGTTTCCGACCGACTCCATCTCCTGCTCGCGCACAACGCGCAGAAGGACGACACGTTCCGCGGCAACTTCTTCAACGGCAATCCGGGCACTTACGGCACGCGCGACCTGATGATCGACGTCGATCCGTCCCTCCCCGATCCCGCCGACCCCACGCGCACGAAACTCGTTCCCAATAAACGGTACGAGCAATACTACGTGAACCATTACCCGGCCACGATCATCGACGGGCACGAGGTCACCAACTTCCGTTCCGCGGCCGTGTACGACGCGCCGACTTTTTTGGGCGTCCAGCAGCGCCTGATCCTCGGCCTGAGCTATCGGATCGAGAGCTATTACAAGGACACCTTCTCCCGTTCCCTTTCGCGGGAAGAGATCCTGCGGCGCGGCTACTCGGGCGTCGACGCACGCTATTCCAGCAACTTTTTCTACTACCGCCATTACCTCGGCGACGGAAACGGCGACGCCGCGTTGGCGGACCCCAACCTCCCTGGTGTCACGCAGGACTTTCGTTTCACCCAGGAGGGCGGGAGCTCGCGTTTCAGGCAGAACCTCGGTTCCGCCAACCTCAGCATCCTCGGGGCCTATTTCAAGGGACGCCTCCGTACTAGCGTCGGCATCAGCCGCGACTACTTCAAGCAGCGCGCCTACAAGCCGCTGCGGGCCGACCCGGTGACGAACGAGCAGAAGTTCGTCGACCTCAATGACAACCTGATCGACAACCGCGGACTTGATCGGATCGACCCTCCACTGGTCCCTTTTTCCGCCCAATGGGTCACTAACCAGACCTATGGCGCGGTGTGGCACGTCACACCGTGGGTCGCGCTGACCGGCGGCTATTTCGAGTCCAGCCAGTTCAGCGACAACTTCGCGCGCGATCTGAACGGCAATCCGCGGCAGCCCAAGACAGGGGAGGGCGCCGACTACAGTGTGCGTTTCAACCTGTTCGACCAACGGGTCGGACTCAACGTCACCTATTTCCGCAATCTGGCCGAGAATATCGCCAGCGGGGTATCGGCGCAGTCCGTCAACGAGCTCAACGCGGTGCTTCCGGTGCCGTTCTTCAACAACACCGACTACCGGGACCAGACCGCGCGCGGGTACGAGGTGGAGCTGGTGACCAACATGCTGCGGAACTGGACCGTGCGCGCCTCCGTCGGGACCAACTACCTGATCTTCACGCGCTTCTTCCCCCTGTTGGAGGAGAAGCTGACGCTGGCGAGGGAGGCGGCGCGGCAGAAGGGGTTGAATGCCGACGATGCCACGATGTTCACCCGGGAATACCTCGAGGACCAGGCGGCCGCCGCCACGGGGCGGGGACGCAAGAGCGTGAACCTGACCTCGCGGTATAGCTTCTCGGAGGGCCCGCTGCGGGGTGTCTCCATCGGTGGATCGGTCCGCCACCTCTATTCGAAGGACCGCGCCGCGGTGAGCGTGGCAGGCCGGGAAGTTCTGCCGTTCGCGAAGACGGACGCGCTCACCGTTTACAGCCCCTTCGCCAGCTACCGGCAGCGGCTGCAGCGGTTCTCGTGGACCGCGCAAGTGAACGTGAACAACATCCTGAACCAAGTCTCCGACCAAGGGAACTCCTGGCGCTACACCCGGTGGACGGATCCGCGGCAGATCATCACAACGGTCACCGTCACGTACTGAGCGTCCGGGTCGGCCCCTCGCTCCGGTTCCCGGTCGTTTTTCACCCGGGCGCGCTGGCTTTCTCACCATCAATTCCGTGCCTTTGAACGCGTTCCCCCGCTTTTTCATCGTATCCCTCCTGCTTGCGCCGTCGGCGGCAGTGGTGGCTGCGGATCCCGTCGGCAAGCCGCCCGCCGCCTGGATCGATCCTCTGATCGGTACCAATGCCAGCCGCGCCCATGGCAATCTGGGGAAGACCTTTCCCGGACCTTGCCGTCCGTTCGGGATGGTCCAGCTGAGTCCGGACACCGATACGACCGGGGATCAGACCGCGGGATATTCCCACCATAACACCACGATCGAGGGATTCAGTTTCACGCACATGAGCGGCGTGGGCTGGCACGGGGATTTCGGCAACCTCCTCGTCACGCCCGCGCGCGGTCCGCTCCACGTGGTGCCTGGCCGGGAAGAGGTTTCCGGCAGCGGTTACCGCAGTCGATTCCGGCATGAGACGGAGGTGGTTCAAGCGGGTTATTATGCCGTTACCCTTGAAGACCACGACATCCGCAGTGAGCTGACGGCCACGGCGCGTGCGGGGATGCTCCGGTTCTCGTTTCCGGGGGAGGGTGACGAGACGAACCGGGTGCAATTTGATCTCGCCCACCGCATCGGCGGTACGTCCACCCGGCAGTTTATCCGCGTCGTCGACGACCGCACGTTCGAGGGCTGGATCGCCTGCGATCCTTCCGGTGGTGGCTGGGGCCATGGCGGCGGGAGGGTAAGCTACAAGCTGCATTTTCACGGACGCTTCAGCGCGCCCTTCCGGGATTCCGTCATCTGGAGCGCCGATCTCACCGGCGTTAACCGCAAGGAAAGCTTCTCGAACCAGGAGGCTTACCGGGAGCGCATCCGGACAACCGCGACGCTGCTCCGGGGACGCCAGGAGCACGAGGGGGACCACCTCGGATTCAACGCCGAGTTCGCGCACCGGGATACCCGCCGCGTGCTGCTGAAGGTCGGGATTTCGTTCGTGGATATCGAGGGTGCCCGACGTAACCTCGACACGGAACTCGACCACTGGGACTTCGAACGCGTGCGGCGGGAGGCGTGGGAAAGCTGGAACCGGGCGCTCGGCGAATCCGGCCTGACGGTGGAGGGAGGCACCGATGACCAACGGACCATTTTCCACACCGCGCTCTACCATACGATGATCGATCCTCGCTGCGTTTCGGATGCGGATGGCCGTTACGTCGGCGCCGACCGGCGGGTGCATGTGGCCAGCGGTTTCACGTACCGGTCGATCTTCAGCGGTTGGGATGTGTTCCGGAGCCAATTTCCGCTGCAGACGCTGATCAATCCACGGCTGGTGGATGACGAGATCAACACGCTCATGCAGATCGCGGAACTTAGCGGCCGAGGGTACTTCCCGCAATGGGAGCACATGGGGGCCTATTCGCCGATCATGCTGGGCGATCCGGCTCTCGCCGTGATCGCCGACGCCTACCGGAAAGGTATCCGCGGGTTCGACGCGGAGAAGGCGTTCGCCCTGTGCCGCGAGACCTCGTTGCGCGGCTGGCGGCCGCAGGCGGATTTCTACAACGAGCGCGGTTATGTGCCGGGTTCGATCTCGTGGACGCTCGAGTCCGCCTACTTCGACGCCTGCTTGGCCCGGTTCGCCGGACAACTTGGTCGCGAAGAGGATGCCCGGTTTTTCGGCCAGAGGGCGCTGAATTACCGCCACCTCTTCGATCCCGAGGTCGGCTTCATGCGGGCGCGTGACCGCGACGGAGCGTGGCTGCCGTGGAAGGGCCCGACGGTCTTCGGCCAAGGGTGCGCGGAGAGTAATCCATACCAGCAGGGCTGGTTTGTGCCCCACGACCCCCAGGGGCTGGTCGCGTTGATGGGGCGCGATGAATTCGAGCGGAAGCTCACCGCCTTTTTCGAACTCACCCCACGGGACCTCTCGTACCGGAATCCGTACTTCAGCGTGGAGAACGAGATCGTTCACACGGTGCCGTATCTCTTCACCAGCATCGGGCAGCCGTGGCAGACGCAGAAATGGCTGCGCTTTGCGCTCGCGAATGCGTTCCGACCGGGGGTGTACGGCTTGCCCGGCAACGACGACGTCGGGCAGATGTCGGCCTGGTACGTCCTGAATGCCATCGGTCTCCACCCTTTGGATCCGGCCGGCGGGGTGCTGATCATCGGTAGCCCGATCTTTGATCGCATCACCCTGGCGCTCGACCGCCGCTATTACGCCGGGGAGCGCTTCAGCATCACCGTCCGGAACAACGGACTGGAAAACATCTACATTCAATCCGCCCGGCTTAATGGCCGGCCCATTGAGCGGGCGTGGCTTCACGTGGAGGAAGTCACGCGCGGCGGGGAACTCGAGCTGGTGATGGGAAGGGAACCCAATCGGGATTGGGGGGCCGACCCGCGGAACTTCCCGCCGTCCTGGGGTCGCCCGTAATCAGGAGCGATCGATGGCTTTGGAGTGAAGTGGCGGACGGTGATCCGTAACGAAGGACCGCCGGTGTAGCCGCGGCTGCGGGACAGGGCTCGTTCCGAACGGATTTCGTCAGATCCGCGGGGAGCGCCCGCGGCTACATCGGACGGATTCTATCACGTTCGGATTTTCGATCCTTCCTGCGCAAGCCGGGGCTGTTCGCGTTTTTGCTCACGCTGCGGTGCAAGGAGTCCGATCCGTCCAGTCACCCAGAGCAAAATCCGCGCAGCGCGGTGGGCGAAATGGGTTATCTTCCGGCGGACGCAAGGTGGCGCCGGTCGCCGGCTTCCGTCCGGTGGTGATGACGATTCCCGAAATCGAGCCCGGTGGTGACCTGCACGAGCGGATGGGTCCGAGGGAGGACCGTCGCGTGTGGTTGGAGCGGCTTGCGTTCGCGCTGTCGTGCCGATGCCCGTTCGATGGCGCGAACCCAAGCGATTGCCCGCTGCACGGCCTGCGCTTCCTGGGTGAGATCGAGCGTCTGGAGTGGTTGAGTTGCCTGACGGACGACGAGCTCGATTACCTCGCCGCCTACCACTTGTGTTGCATCAGCGATAGGATCCGGCGGCTCGAGGCGGCGGCGAAGGAGGCGCGTCGCGCCGACCGGCTTGAGCGGCGGCCGGAATAGGTGGAGCCTTCAGTCGTCGGCGTCGCGGGTCACGGCCCACTCAGGGTACGGGACGCGGGATCCCTTCATGGCCCGCCAGAGGATGCGGTTGAGCGCGTCCTCCGGTGCCTTGTCGACCTCGCGGAAGTTCATGGCGGCGGAGGCGATCGCGTCGGCGCGCAGCACCGGATCCACGATGGCCTTGGCGGGCGGATTCATCTGGTCCAGCGGGATGTTGGCGGGCACCGCGCTGAAGGGCGTGAAGTCGGGAGACTCGGTGAAGCAATCGGCCATCGGCGCGGCGCTGGCGTCGAACTGGTTCATGGGCGGCAGGCCGAGGATCTGGCCGATCGTGCGCAGCACGCTGGTGGTGTTGTACTGGGTGCTCACGATCGCGCCACGCCGGGCCCACGGGCTGATGCAGTAGGCGGTGGTGCGGTATCCGCTGACGTGGTCCCAGCCGGCCTGCGGGTCGTCCTCGAGCGCGAGGATGGCCATCTCGGGCCAGAACCGGGAGCGGCTGAGCGCCTCGACGATGCGGCCGAAAGCGAGATCGTTGTCGGCCACGCACGCCGCCGGCGTGGGCGTGCCGGGCTTCGTGCCGCTCGTGTGGTCGTTGGGCAGGCAGATGAGTGTGAGCCCCGGGAATTCAGCGCGCGCCTCGAAATCCTTCAGCTCTTTCAGGAAAAAATCCGCGCGCGTCTGGTCCGGCACGCTCATCTCCCAGCCGACGTAACCGGTCGGCGAGAATGCCCGGATGCTCTCGAGCGCGGGCTTGCTCGCAAAGACCGCCTCGTTGGTGCCGTCCCTCCACGTGCGGTAGCAGGCAAGGAAATCAGGGGTGCCCTTGCGGCCGTCGCGCCAGGTCACCGCGGGGATCATGAATTCGCCGTAGTTGCGCACCGTGACACCGCGGCGGCGGGCGCTGTCCCAGATAAATCCGGCCGGCGAGTAGGCGAGGGCGTCGGCGCCGTCCTCGGCCATGCCGTCGGGGTAGCTGCGGGGGAAGCCGGCGAAGCTTTTCTCGAGGTAATCGGTCGAGAAGGCGGTCGTGCTCCACTGGTGGCCGTCGGCGCTGAGGATTCCCGCGCAGTAGGTGTTGTCGAGGAGGACGAAATCGCGGACGAGCTTGTGTTGGTTGGGCGTGATGCGCTCCCCGAAGATGCAGAGGGAAGGGTCGCCCTTCCCGCGGCCGAGCGCACCGAAGACCTGGTCGTACGTGCGGTTCTCCTTGATGATGTAAACCACGTGCTTGATCCGGCTGGGCTCTCCGATGCGCTCCGGCACCGCGCGCGGGGCGACGCCGGGGCGCGGCGGCAGCAGCGCCTCCCGGATGCGCTCGCGGCGGAGATTGCGACCCACGGTCTCGGACAGCGCCGGCAGTTCGGAGTCGGCTGGAACGCGCGTGAGCGTGAGCGAGCCCGAGAATTGCCGGGAGTTGAAACCCGTGCCCCCGCTGGTATCGCCGGCCCGCGCCGGTTTCTCCGGCAGTCCCTTCAGGTTCCCGGTGGCGAGTGTGCCGCGCGCGGCGTCGAAAACCAGCGCGCCGGGGTACCAGCCCACGGGGATGAGGCCGACGAGCCGTGACTCGCGGTCGGCGGGGTCGAAGCGGATCACGGCGATCGCGTTCTGCGCGCCGTTCGCCGCATAAAGCCGGCGGCCCGAGGGATCGAAGGCGAGCGCGTTGGGGGAGGCTCCGAGCAGATCCGACGGACTTGGCTTGCACCAGACCGTCTCCACGAGTCTGCCGGTGTGCGTGTCGATGACGCTCAGGTTGTCGGCGCCGGCGTTCGCGCACACGAGGTGGCGGGCGTCAGGTGAGAGCGCGAGCGCGGAGGCGTTGCGGCCGGTGACGATCTCCGTCGCGACTCCCGCCTCCGGCCCAAGTGGAATCACGCTCACCGAGCCTTCGCTCGCCGCGTGGGTTTCCGGATCGATGCGCACCACGGTTCCCCGGCCCGCGGGCCCGGTGAGATCCCCCGGTCCGGGTCGGCGGCCGCCCCAATTTGAAACGTAGGCGCGAGAGCCGTGCAGCACGACATCGTAGGGGGCGACCCCGGTTTCGAAGGTCCGCTGTACGCGCCCGGTCGCCGTCTCCACCTCGAGCAGCCGGTTGGAAAGGTTGGCGCAGACGTAGAGCAGGGTTCCGTCGCGGGAGAGCGCGAGGCCGCTGGGGATTTCCTCTTTTCGCCGCGGCGCGTCGGCCGGAGGCAGGGGGATGGAATGCGAGGGCGCGACTCCGCCATCGGGACCGATGGTGAAGACCTTGATGCTGCCGTTCACATTGCTGAGGTACACTCGTCGGCTGTCGGACGAGACCACAAGGCCGGTGAAGCTCGCCTGTCCCTTGCGGTCGGGATCGAGGAAGTTGGCGGACGCCGTCTGTGGCTGTGGCTCCGCCTGTTTCTCGTTGGGCAGCGCCACGCGCTGCCGGATCTCCCCGGTTACCGGGTCGAGCACGAGCAACTCGCTGGTCTTGCCGGAGACCAGCAGTGAGCGGCCGTCGTGGGTGAGCGTCAGCGCCTGAGGCCGGAGGCCCGGCAGCTCGACGACGCGTCCGAGCGGTGTCACCACTTGGTTGACCGGTGTGACCGTGCGTCCGCCGGCTTGGCGGCCTATGCGCTCCGTGTCGGAACGGGCGGCCGCGGCCTCGACGGAGGGCGCGGGTGAAGTCACGTTGCAGCCGGCGGCAAGGGTAAAACAAGCGGTGGCGAACGTGGCGATGAAACGGAGCGGCCGGGGCAGGGCGGGGCGGATCATGCCTCGAGATTGAGGAACGGGTTTTTCGGTTGTCACTCCCTTCCGGCGTTGGCGCGATTGTGGCGCACGGCGCACCCGCCGATCAGTCACGTCCGAGCCCCAACCGCGTTTTCCATCATGTCCCGCCTTCCGCTTGCCTTGCTCACCCTGTTGCCGCTGCTGGCCGTCGAACTCCTCGCCGCCGAGGCGGCGCGTTGGTTCAAGGGCAACCTTCACACGCATTCCCTGTGGAGCGACGGCGACGATTACCCCGAGATGATCGCCGACTGGTACAAGCGGAACGGGTACCAATTCCTGGGCATCTCCGACCACAATGTGCTGCAGGAGGGCGGGAAATGGTTCGAGCTCAAGCAGCCGGTCTCGCTCAAGGGCGAGGTGGTGCAGCGCGGCGGCGGCGCGGTCCTCGAGAAGTACCTCGCGCGTTTCGGCCCCGATTGGGTTGAACAACGCATGACCGGCGCGAAACGCGAGGTGCGCCTCAAGCCGCTCGCCGAGTACCGCTCGCTCCTCGAGGACGCCGGAAAATTCCTCATGATTCCCGCGGAGGAGGTCACCGGCGCGTGGAAAGTGGCCCGCACGGAAACGAGCCCCGAGCGCGGCGGCCCCGTTCACATCAACGCCATCAACCTCCGGGACCTGTTGCCCGGGCACACCGGAGCCTCGGCCGTCGAGGTGATGCGCCGCACGCTCGACGAGCTCCACGCCCAGCGCGAGCGCACCGGCCAGCCGATGTTCGCGCACCTCAATCATCCCAACTTCCGCTCCGGCGTCACCGCCGAGGACATCCTGCAGGTGGAGCGCCAACGCTTCTTCGAGGTGTACAACGGGCATCCCGGCGTCGTGAACGACGGCGACGCGCTCCATCTCTCGATGGACGCGATGTGGGACGTGGTGCTCACCTTCCGCCTGGCCGACCTCAAGCTCGGGCTCGTCTGGGGCATCGGCACCGATGATTCTCACCACTACCACCGGATCGCACTCGGGCAGAGCAACACCGGCCGCGGGTGGGTGATGGTGCGTGCCCGCCACCTCACCGCGGAGTCGATCGTGCGCGCGATGGACGACGGCGATTTCTACGCGAGTAGCGGCGTCACCCTCGCCGACGTGCGCCGGGCCCCGGGCCGGCTGTCGGTCGAGATCCAACCGGAGCCGGGCGTCACCTACGTCACGCGTTTCATCGGCACCCGTCGTGGTTTTGATCGCGCGAGTGCGGAGTTGCTACCGCCCGCGCCTCCCAAGGGCGGTGTCCGCACGGTGCCGCACCGGCGTTACAGCGCCGACGTCGGCGCGGTGCTGGCCGAGGTCTCCGGCCCCCGGGCCGAGTATGTGTTCAAGGGCGACGAGCTCTATGTGCGGGCGAAGGTCATCTCGTCCAAACCCAAGGCCAACGGAAGCGTCGCGGGCGAATTCGAGACCGCGTGGGTGCAGCCCGTCACGGGTAGCACGCCCTGAGTCCATCCAGCGCCCTTGGCTTGCACCTTATGCGCATTCTCGTGGCCAAAGTGTATGGCCGCGAAAAGGCGTGAAGGGCGCAAAGGACTGAACCACTCGAGGATGTTGGCCTAAGCTGAACAAAAGGCGCGCAGGTTGGAACTGGGTCGGGTTTGGCAGCCCGTCGTATCCTCCGAATCCGTGTTTATCTGCGTCCATCCGTGATTGTCCCGAGTCGGGATGCTCCCGGTTCGCGACGCCGGAAAAATCGTTTCAGGGCTGGACAACGCTAATTCGATGGCTCTCACTCCGCGTCCCTTTTCGGGTTAATGCTCAGGTGGTGGAATTGGTAGACACACACGTTTGAGGGGCGTGTGCCGTAAGGCGTAAGGGTTCGAGTCCCTTCCTGAGCACCATCCCAATTTGCAGGCGGTATTCCGGGCCGGGGCTCGTGTTGGTTTCACGCTCGGATGCCCCGGATGCCGCGGATAGGAAAGTCCGACCAATCTCGGGACACAGAGCACACGGAGGACCGAGCCGAGTTCACCGAGGTTACGGGAATCGTGTTGAAGCCCGTCTCGGGTAGCCGCGGCCGCCCTCGAGGGTCGCAAGCACGCCTTCATCCTCGAAAAGCCCTACCGTTGGGAGTCGTGGGCCGCGCCCAAGGGCAAGGACGGCAAGATCGACCATAACGTGGCCGCCACGGGCGATGACCTCGTCGGGTTCGTGAACCAGAAGCTCTTCCCCTACCTGCAGGGCTTCAAGGCGCGGGCCGCCGGCCCCAACACGATCGAGTACAAGATCGGCGAGATCTTCGGGGAGATCAAAAACCGCATCCAGAGCGGCTACAACCTGCGCGAGATCATCGACCACGTCGACGAGCTGCGCTTCCGCTCGCAGACCGAGAAGCACGAGCTGTCGCACCTCTACGAGGCCAAGATCAAGAATATGGGCAACGCCGGCCGGAACGGCGGCGAGTACTACACGCCCCGCCCGCTGATCCGCGCCATCGTGCGGGTGGTGCAGCCGCGGATCGGCGAGCGCGTCTACGATCCCGCCGTCGGCTCCGCGGGCTTCCTCTGCGAGGCCTTCGACTACCTACGCGAGACCAACCCGAAACGCACCACCGCGCAGGACCGCCTGCTCCAGGAGCGCACCTTCCACGGCAAGGAGAAGAAGTCCCTCGCCTACGTGATCGGGATTATGAACCTGTGCGCTGATCCCCTGAAATCTGGGCCGGTTGCGATGTTAGTCCGCGGCTTTAGAAAGAGCCCAGACCATGAAAGGCAAACGACACGCGACGGAACAGAAGATCCGCATTTTGCGGGAAGCCGACGGCGGCAAGAATATCGTGGAGGTGTGCAAGGAGCATAATATCTCCGAGGTCACGTTCCACCGTTGGAAGCGGCAGTTTGGCCAACTCGACGTCAACGAGGCGAAGCGGATGAAGGAATTGGAACGTGAGAACGCCGAGCTGAAGAAAATGCTCGCGGATTCGCTCCTGAAGAACCGTGTGCTGGAGGCGGTAAACGCAAAAAAATGGTGAGCCCGGAGCACAAACGACGGATGGTCACCTTCGTGGTCGAAGGCGACCTGTGCTCCGGGCGGGCCGCGTGCCGGGCTTTGGGCCTGGCGCGGTCGACCTTCCAGTATCGGATGCGGCCGCCGACGGCGGAGCGCACCCGGCTGGTGAAGCGTCTGCACGAACTGTCGCGGAAGCACCCCCGTGACGGTTTCCGCCGGATCGCGGTGAAGCTGCGCCAGGAAGGCTTCCAAGTTGGGCGCAAGCAGGTGCAGAACCTGCGGCGAGCCGAAGGCCTGCGGGTGCCGCCGCCCCGGCGGCATGTGCCCCGCCGAGGCAGATCCACCGGGCTACCCACGCAAGCGAACCATCGTGGCCATGTGTGGACTTGGGGTTTTATCGCCGATACCACGGTGCATGGCGGTGCCCTGCGCATGCTCACCGTACTCGATGAGTATACCAAGGAAGTGCATGTGCTGCGGCCCGAGCGTCGGATCGGTTCGGCCGACGTCATCCGACTGGTGCAGGCGGCCATCACGCAGCACGGCGCGCCTGAGTTCATCCGCTCCGACAACGGCCCGGAATTCATCGCGAAGGAACTCCAACGCTGGCTGGCTGCGCAGAACATCAAGACCATCTACATCACTCCGGCGAGCCCTTGGGAAAACGGCTTTGTCGAGTCGTTCCACTCCCGCTTCCGCGACGAATGCCTCAACCGCGAGCAGCTTTGGACCCTGACCGAGGCCCGCGTCGTGATCGAAGACTTCCGCCTCGAATACAACACCGAGCGGCCACACAGCTCGCTGGGCTATCTTTCTCCGCAACGCTTCGTCGCGGAAAAATGCTCATCAATCCCAGGCTCCGGGCCGGACCGCCAAGCCGGTCCGTCCCTCCGCCTGGGATTGCCAACCACCACCGCAGTCATCACATCCACCAACGCCGTGGACTAACATTCCACCTGGCCCAGTTTTTGGGATCCGCGCAGGACACCTCGAACGCGGGCCTTTCCTACATCCGCGACGGGATCACGGTGCGACTGCAATGGAACCACCGTGCGCGCTATCTCACGACCTACAATGCGGTCGACTCTCAGCTCGTCTACCGAATCCGGCGCGACACGCTGGACCTTAAGACGCAATACCAGCTCACACGGCGCCTGAGCGTCTATCTCGACATCAACAATGTGCTTCGGGAGTTCGAGACGGGACAGGATCGCGGACCGCGACCCTCCCAGCGCCGCGTTCTCACACCCGGCTTCTTCGGCGGCATCAACGCCCGTCTCTGAAGGTACGCCTCCACGCGACGCCACGCAGGCGAGGTCGACGGCGGCCGGCTTGGCGGGGCTCTGCCGCAAGGCGTTAAAAATCCTTGGGGCGCGGTCGGTTCCCCGCGGTGCGGCGGCACCTGCCTTCGCTTAACTGATTTGCTCGGGCGTGTAGTGGTTCCACAGCTCCTTGAGGTCGGGGTCCTCGAGGGCGGTGGTTTTCCAGTCCGATTTGATCCGGCAGGCGCGTTCGAGGCGGCGCTTCGCCGACCGCAGGTCGCCCAGCAGGCAGTGGTAGCAGGCGAGGTTGAAGTGGATGACGCCGACTTTGGGGTGGAGCGGCTCGGCCTCGAGCAGCACCTGCAGCGCCTGTTCGACGCGCCCCAGTTCTCGCAGCGCGTAGGCCCAGTGGATCCAGCCCTGCGGCGTGCCTGGGTGCCGGCGGGCCAATTCGCGTCCGATGGCGATCAGTTGTTCCCACTCCTTGGCCTCCAAATGCAACTCCGCCCGCGCGGCAAGCACGGCGGGGAGATGGCGATCCTTGGCCCGGATCGCGCGGATCTCGGCGGCGGCCTGCCGCAGCATGCCCAGGCCCAGGTATCCCTCGACGAAACGCACGCGAACTTCCGCGGTGAGAGGACTGCGGGTGTTCCTCCTTTTTTTCCTCAGGACGGGCATGGCGAACGGGAAAACGACCACGGGTCGCGGCGCGGCTCCAGAACTATTGCGCGCTTCTCACGCCCCGATCGGGGCGACGGACCCGAGCGCGAGGACCACCCGGCCCGAGGCCCGGCTGGCGTTTATATCCACGGTAAAACGCGCCTCCCAGTCGTTGGCTTCCTCCGGATCGACGAGCACCTGCGCGATCTCGAGATCGCGGCCCGGCTCCCCATCCAAGCCGTGCGTGTGCTTGGTTGAGCGTCCTTCCGGATCCAGTCGCAGCCGTCCACGGGCGTCCTCGAACCCGGTGAAAAGCGTCTCGGCGCGTCGCGCCTCGATGGCGGGATTATCCGAACGCAGGCGGGCGGTGAGCGACTCCCAGTCGCGCGCCGCGGCGTCCTGCAACACGCCCAGCACCGCCACGCGCACGAGCCGTCGGAACGCCGCGCGGTCGCGGGTGATGTCGGGCGGCGGCCGCGGTGTTTCCGGTTTCGCCTCGGCGGCCGCGTCCGGGTGGAGCAGGTTTTCCCACTCCTCCAGGAGGCTGGAGTCCACGCCGCGCACGAGCTCGCGCAGGTGGTCCTCCACTTCGAGCAGTTCCTCGGTCTTGGCGCCGACGGGGACGGTCTGCGCGAGGACCTTCCAAACCTGTGACAGGTGGCGCAACAGCAGGCCCTCGGAGCGCTGCAGGCCGTACTCGCGGACGTAGTCGTTGAAACCGAGGAAGCGCTCGCACATCTCGCGGACGATCGACTTGGGGCGGACGTTCTCGCCCTCGACCCAAGGATGGGCGGCGGCGAACGCGTTGAAGGTCTCGTAGAGAAACTCCCGCCGCGGCTTCGGGTGCTCGATCTCCTCGAGCTTCTCCATGCGTTCGGCGTAGTCGACGCCCTCGGCCTTCAGTTCGGCGAGTTTCTCGGCCTTCAGTTTATCAACCTGCCGGCGCAGGATGGCGTCGGGGTCCTCGACGATCGCCTCGCAGAGCGTGAGCACATCGAACGCGTAGGTGGGGTCGGCCGGATCCAACCTCGGCAGGGTGTCGAGCAGGTACACTGAGAGCGCCTGGTGGAGAGAAAAGTCGTCCTGCAGCTCGATGTTGACCTGCACCTTCCGGGAGACCGCGGGGCGGGCAGCGGCCGCCGTCTCCACCCGAGAACCGCGCGGGGCCAGCTCGACGATGCCACGCTCGACCAGCGCGCGGAATAATTGCCACCCGCGCCGCCGGAGCAGGTTCCTGCGGTGTGGAGTCTCGTGGCAGTCGCGGATCAGGCGCTGCAGGTCGCGGCAGCCGTCGCCCGGCCGGCTGAGCATGAGCAGCAGCATGCCGTGGGTGAGGCTGAAGCGTGACTGCAGCTCCTCGCAGGGTGCGGTGCGCAGGCGCTCGAACGTGCGGGCGTCCCAGCCGACTGCCCCCTCGGGGGCGCGCTGCTTCACGACGGAGCGCTTCCGGCCCGGTTCGGCCGCCGCCTTTTCATCGGCCCGCTTGTTGGCGATCACGTGTTCCGGCGCCTGCGCGATCACGTAACCGCGGTCGTCGAATCCGCGACGTCCGGCGCGGCCGGCGATCTGCCGGAAATCACGCACGCTGAGGACGGCGGCCTTTTTGCCGTCGTATTTCCAAAGCTGGGTGAAGACGACGGTGCGGATCGGGACGTTGATGCCGACGCCCAGCGTGTCGGTCCCGCAGATGATCTTGAGCAGGCCGCGCTGCGCGAGTTGCTCGACCAGGATGCGGTAGCGCGGCAGCAGGCCGGCGTGATGCACGCCGACCCCGTGGCGGAGCCAGCGCTGGAGGTCCTTGCCGAACGGGCTCGTGAACCGCGCGCCGGACAAGGCCCCCTGCAGCGCCGCCTTTTCCTCCCGCGTGCAGACCGGGAGGCTCATGAAATCCTGCGCGCCATCGCTTGCGGCGCGCTGCGTGAAGTGAACCACGTAGACCGGCGCGCGCTTTGTCTGGAGGAGCTCGGCCAGTTTTTCGGCAAGAGGAGTCTCCGACCACTCGAATTCGAGCGGCACGGGACGCCGGTCGCCGCGCACCGTCACGCATGGTGCCCCGGTGCGGCGCGCGATGTCCTCCCCAAGGAATCCCGTCGCGCCGAGCGTCGCCGACATCAGGAGAAAGCGCGCCCGCGGCAAGGTGAGGAGCGGCGCTTGCCAGGCGACGCCGCGTTCCGCGTCGCCGTAGTAGTGGAACTCGTCCATCACCACCGCGCGGAGATCGCAGTCGGGACCGCGGTGGAGGGCGATGTTGGCCAGGATCTCCGCGGTGCAGCACAGGAGCGGAGCTCGCGGGTTGACGCTCGCGTCGCCGGTCATGAGGCCGACGTTGTCTGGCCCGAACTCGCGGCAGAGTGCCAGGAACTTCTCGTTTACCAGCGCCTTGATCGGGCAGGTGTAGACGCCGCGTTCACCGCGGCAGAGGGCGCGGAACAGTATCGCGCTGGCCACCAGCGATTTTCCGGAGCCGGTCGGGGTGCAGAGGATGACGCTTCGATCCTCGAATAATTCGAGGATCGCCTCCTCCTGCTCGGGGTAAAGCTCGAGTCCGCGCGCGGCGATCGCGGCGAGAAAGCGCTCCAGGATCGCGGAGGTGTCCGGCGCGCCGCCGCTCGTGCCGGCGAAGGGTGCGAGCGGGGGCGGGGCTTCGGCGCCGGGCGGCATCGTGGCAGGGTGCCGCGGGGCGAAGCTCAGAGCTCCGAGCAAGCGGCGGGCTTCAGGAAGCGCGCCGTGTTGCGCGAGGTGTTGCCGGCGTAGCGCGGATCATCCTTCAGCTTCTGCCAGCGCGGGTCGGGGCCGAATTTCTTCCAGCCGGCCAGGTGCGCCGCGAGGTCGGGGCCGCTGGTGATGTAGCGCAGGTGGGGCAGGTTGGGACCGCTGAGGGCCTGGCCGAAGAACAGCGGCGACATGCCGAGGTCCCGCATGATCTGCGTCTCGCCGTCGTCGAACATCGCCATCTTGTTGAGGGCCTTCAGCTCGCTGTGACTCTCGTAGTCGCGCATCTCGAATACGCGGCCGGGCGCGCGGGACTTCGAGAACGATGGGATCTCCATGCGCGGCATGCTGCGGAAGGCGCGGAGCAGCCAGCTGTCGACGCGCTCGAAGGCCGGGGAGGCTTTCTGGGCGTTGAGATAGGCCGCGCCCGCGGATTGCACGGCGGGGTCGGCGTTCAGGTCGGCGCTGACGTCGGCGTAGCTCTCGAGCGACGCGTAGGGGATCAAGAGCCACACCGGAGAATCCGCTACCGGCTCGGAGGTTCCTTTCTGCTTGTCGACCTTCAGCTCGGTGAAGACGCCGACGTTGCGCACCCCGCGCTTAGCGAGCGCGGGCAGGAAGGCCTTCTCGAGGTAGGACTCCAGCGGGTCGCGCGCGGCGCTGGTCTTCAGGCGGGTATCGGCCTTCAGGTGGTAGCAACGGACGTCGTAGTGCTCGCGGGAGCCGCCGGCCGGCGAGGCTGGTGCGGCGTGCGCGCGGGTGGCGGCGAGCGTGGCGCCGGCGGCGAGGGAAGTGGCGAGGAAGTCGCGGCGGGAGGTTGTCATGGTGGTTGCGGGTGACCGTGGTTAGCGGGGCGCGGTCGCGCAAGAATTGGTTCGCGCCGCACCGGCGCCGACCCTTGCTTCGCACTCCCAGAATTTTTCACCTCATGTCCTCCCCGCTCCCCTCGATCGCATTCATCGGCACCGGTGTCATGGGACGCAGCATGGCCGGCCATCTCCGCGCGGCGGGTCACGCGCTGCACGTTCACAACCGCACGCGGGAAAAGGCCGCGGAGCTCCTGGCCGCGGGCGCGACCTGGCACGACTCGGCGGGTGCGGCGGCCGCCGCGGCCGATGTGGTGATCACGATGCTGGGTTTTCCGAGCGACGTGGAGACGAGTTATCTCGGCGCGGGTGGCATCATCGAACGGGCCTGTCCGGGGGCGCTGCTCATCGACATGACGACCTCGAGTCCGCTGCTGGCGCGGCGGATCGCGGAGGCGGCGGCGAAGCGCGGGCTGGAGTCGCTCGACGCGCCGGTATCCGGCGGCGATCTCGGCGCACGCGAGGCGCGGCTGGTGATCATGGTGGGCGGCTCGGAGTCTGGTTTCGCGCGGGCGCGGCCGGTCTTCGACCTGATGGGCAAGAACATCGCGCGTCACGGAGGTCCGGGCGCGGGGCAGCATTGCAAGATGGCCAACCAGATCGCGGTGGCCGTCGGCATGGTGGCGTGGGTTGAGGCGCTGGCCTACGCGCGCAAGGCGGGGCTCGATCCGGCGGCGGTGCACGCGAGCATCAGCGGCGGCGCCGCCGGCAGCTGGGCGCTGACCAATCTCGCGCCGCGGGCGTTGGCCGAAAATTACGCGCCGGGCTTCTACGTGAAGCATATCATCAAGGACATGCGCATCGCCCTCGATAGCGCGGCGGAGCTGAAGCTCGACCTGCCCGGCCTGGCCGAGGCGAAGCGCCTCTACGAGAAAGTGGCGGCGCGCGGCTGGGAGGAATGCGGCACGCAGGCGCTGTACCGCCTCTACCTCGCGCCGTGAATGTCCCGGCCCCCGCTGATTTTTCCCCATGAAGCTTTCCCCTGATTTCCGTCGCCGGGTGCTGGCCCGGGAGTGGCTGGCCGGCACGTTCCTAAACCTCGGTTCGCCGATCACGGTCGAGTTGGCCGGGCTGGCCGGCTTCGACTGGCTCCTGATCGACCATGAGCATGGTCCCGGCGGGCAGGACACGCTGCTGCACCAGCTGCAGGCGGCGGCGGCCACGCCGGCGTTCGCGGTGGTGCGCATTGCGCAGAACGAGACCGCGCGTTTCAAGCGGGTCCTGGACATGGGCGCCTCGGGCGTCATGGTTCCGTACGTCAACACTGCGGCTGAGGCACGCGCGGCGGTTTCGGCGATGCGTTATCCCCCGCACGGCGTCCGCGGAGTCGCGAAGTTCAACCGTGGAGCCGGTTTCGGCGGCGACTTCGAGGACTATTACCTGCACGCCCACGAGCGGTTGCTCGGGGTGCTGCAGATCGAGACCCCCGAGGCCGTGGCGAACGCGGAGGAGATAGCGGCGGTGGATGGCGCGGATGTGCTGTTCGTGGGTCCGACGGATCTGTCCTACAACATGGGCATGCGCGACCAGCTCGAGCGCCCGGAGTTCGTCGCCGCGCTGAAGCGCGTGGCGGACGCAGCCCGGAAGCACGGCAAGGCCGCCGGCATCCTGGTCCACAGCGCCGCGCTCGTGCCGATGCTGAAGGATCTGGGCTACACCTTCATGGCGCTCGGCAGCGACGGCGGCGCGGCGCGGGCCGGGCTGCTCGGTTTCGCCGGTGCGCTGAAGGGCAAGTGATCGTCTGGGGGCACGACCATGCGCATCACGGAAATGCACATCACGCCGATCGCGCTCGGCGACCCCCCGCTACTGAACGCAGCCGGGCTGCACGCGCCGTACTGCCTGCGCACGGTGGTGGAGCTGCGCACCGCCGACGGTTTGACGGGCCTGGCCGAGGTGCCTGGCAGCGCGGCGGTCGACGCTGCGCTGGCGGCGGCGCGCGACGCGGTGATCGGCGCGGATCCGCGCAACTGGCACGGACTCCGGGCGAAGGTGGCGGCGCAGGGTGCGCCCGAGACCTCGCGGGCACGGGGTGACAAACCGTGGGATGGCCGCACCCGGGTGCAGGTTTTTAGTGCTTTGGACGTCGCTTGCCTAGATCTGCAGGGCAAGGCCTACGGCGTGCCGGTGGCGCAGCTGCTGGGCGGTGTGGTGCGCGAGCGCGTGCCCTACTCGGCGTATCTGTTTTACAAGTACGAAGGTGCCGGCGGGGAGCTCGGCTTCGGGACGGATCCCCTGGCGGCCGGCTGGGCCAAGGCGCGCCAGGCCGCGGCGCTCGACCCCGACGGCGTGGTCGCGCAGGCGGAGGCGATGGTGGCGGAGTTCGGCTTCCGCTCGATCAAGCTCAAGGGTGGTTGCTTCGAGCCCGCGCAGGAAGTGGCCGCGATGAAGGCGCTGCGGAAGCGATTCGGCGCCGGCGTGCCGCTGCGGCTCGACCCGAACGCGCTCTGGACAGTCGAGAGCTCGATCCGCTGGGGTCGCGAACTCGAGGGCGTGCTGGAGTATCTCGAGGATCCTTGCCGCGGCCAGGAGGGCATGGCGCGGGTGCGGCGCGAGGTGAAGCTCCCGTTGGCCACGAACATGTGCACGACCTCTTTCGACGATCTGCCGGGCAGCGCGCGGCTGGAGTCGGAGGACATCATTCTAACCGACCATCATTTCTGGGGCGGCCTGCGGTCATCGATGGAGTTGGCGGCGCATTGCCGGACCTTCGGGCGCGGGGTGTCGATGCACTCCAATAACCATGCGGGCATCTCGTTCGCGGCGATGACCCACCTGGGTGCGGCCATGCCCAACCTCACGCATGCGCTCGACACGCATTACCCGTGGCAATGGGAGGAGATCATCACCGGCGGCCGCATCGCGATCGAGGACGGGAGCGTGGCGTTGCCCAAGGTCCCGGGGCTCGGGGTTGAGCTTGACCGCGCGGCGCTCGCGCGGGCGCACGCGGCGTACGTGCGCTGCGGGCTGAAGGAGCGCAACGACGAGATCGAGATGCGGAAGAAGGTCCCGGGGTGGAAGTTCGCCGCCACGCGCTGGTGAGGGGATTCCACGGATGAGCGTCGCCCCCCATCGTTTCGCCGGACGCACGGCGCTCGTGACGGGCGGGGGCTCGGGCATCGGTCGAGCGATCGCGCTGCGGCTGGCGGGGGAGGGGGCGGAGACGCTCATCCTCGAGGCACGGGCTGAACCGGGCGAGGCTGTGGCGACGGAGATGCGTGAGGCGGGCGGGCGGGCCCGGG
>JACCDP010058228.1_pt1 | contig 50753 bp, 26 predicted proteins | sample 7445841 | NCBI WGS metagenome assembly JACCDP01 (sample SAMN15323441, study PRJNA562643) | freshwater metagenome | isolation source: river surface water | place: USA:Blue River Watershed | collected 2017-08-17 | reverse complement strand
AATTGGGTGAACAATTATTCACCTGAAACTATTAGCTTCATGTATGATGAAATCGTGGATTATTTCACAGATCAAGTCATCAATGAAGTGTTGTCAAAGTATGACAATTTTGTTGACTTAAACCCTCAAACAGTATAAAATAGCTTCGTAGTTTCTTACACTTACAGGACATCAAACACAATGCAAACAATCAACGACAAAGTTACGCGCTACAGAGTTACTCTTGACTTCACAGTTGATGCTACAAATTGTGTCAGTCCTAAAGAATGGAATTGGCGTGAGCTTCTGGAACTCAAAGGTAACGAAAGTGTCAACGAGGTTTATGTAGAGAATCTCGGAGAATACAACACCAGGAGGAACAAATGAACGAGGATCATGTGTTTGACTTTGAGCAAGAGATCATGGATCACTATGCGAATCACACAGAGGATGAGCTGTTCTATGATGATTATGCTCAAGGTGCTGTAGAGTTAGAGAGTTATGACCCATAAGCTCTCAACGGAAACAACACCTAGAGAGGAGTGGAGTTACATACTCTTAGTGCTCCGAGAGTTGCTAACAATGAGTTATGATAGCTTTTCCACAACGCTGTGGAAAAAGCTGTGGAAAAAGGGCTTAAAATAAATGGCTAAAAAAACATGGCTTTGTTAAAGCTTTCTTTCGCAAAGCCATGTGAGTTTAGGGTGCTTCTAGAGTCTTAAAGCCCTCTGAGACCTTGTGATCTAAGCGGGCAGGCTATCACACGACCGCTAAAATGGCAATGGCACCCGGACATTAATCTCAGAACCCACACAGTTTGCTACACATAAGGTCTCACAGTTCTTATAAGTTTTCCACAGCACTTGTGGAAAAAGTCTATAAGTTTTCCACAGCCTTATGAGCACTCTAAGACCCCACATCTCGGAGCTTGACATAAGCCCCCTCTGAGGCCTTATAATAACTCTGTGGGAGTGCATAAAGGGGCTGAGTGCTTAAGCTTACTTAAGCGGCTTATGTTAAGCTCAAGCCACAAAGGATCATGAGCCTACCATAGAACCTTGACAACTGAGAGAATAGTGGACAGCTTAATAACTGGCCACAGATGATGCCATGGGGTAGCCAGATGGGGTATCTTAGCCATGTTGAGAGGAACACACATGACCAACACCCAAACCACTCAAGCTACCTACAACGGCTGGAGCAACTATGAGACCTGGAATGTTGCTCTGTGGATGCAGAATGATGAGTTTCTCTATAACACTGCCAAGGCTTGTGTTGAGTACTGCAATGATGATGAGACCCCTTGGGCTAAGTTTGTTCGTTGTATGATGAATGGACAGATTGGCCGCCATATGGTTCAGACTCGTGACGGTGTTCGTTGGGATGATGAAGCAATCAATGAGGAGGAAATGATTGAAATGATGCAAGCTCTCTGATTCGTCTACACTCACTGCACACCTTTACTAACAACATCATGAGCACCATTGACATCGCAAAGGCAAGCAAACTGGATCTGCTGGTTGCTGATACACTCGGACAAGTTAAGTACACTGTGCTTAAGCCCTCCCGTCGCGGTGTGAAAGCACTCACAGGTCAGAGGGCTTGGGCGAATGCTGCTCCTAAAGGGGCATTCCTGCATGGTGCTATCAGTGATGCAGCTGCCGTCACCAAGAACAACAAATGTTCTAAGGCTGTGTGAGGGTTTATGTTGTGTCCCCTCTGAGGCTTATGAGTCATCGAAGGGGACACGAATACGACTAGGAGGAGCAGCGCATCTTCGTGAGCTTATGGGCAGTTTGAGCAGTTGTTTGTGCGCCCGTTTGTGTTAGCGCGGGGCGCGGTGGCCCCCGTTTGAAAAAACGCTAACTACCCTAATCTATAACGACCCCAAAAAGCGCTCATAAAGCTTCACCCAATCAAAAATTTTTTTGCCGGCAACAAAACCTCCATAAGATTCATTCACCCCCCTTTGGTAAATTCAATTTATATGATATAATAAATTGTATCTTTAAATAGGGAAATTCATATATAAAAGTTGAACCGAATGGAATATATGGAACTTAAATTGGATCACTACGAAAAAGATTTACTCATTGATTGCATTCAACATCGTCTTGATACTGATAAGGTTTTGGTAATTAATGAATCCCTTAAAAATGAGATAGAAGACCTACTGACAAAAATTGAAGATGAATGTATATAAAATTTTAGTAGATGATCACATTGTTGCAGAAAATGTTCAACAATGTGACTTGAATCATAAGATAGAGATTATCAGAGCATACTGTAGTTTAGAGAGAGATCTTTGGAATTCTCGTATTACTTATGTTCTAAATAACACAGAAACCATTGCATAAATTGATTTGTGGTGGTAAAATAATTACGTTGCTATTCTAAGTTTATGTCTAAAGGATTTACAATTAAAGCTACAGCACCAACTCCAAAGAAAAATGAAGATGAATTTGATTTGCAATCTGCTAAAGATATGATTCGTGGCAAATCAATTATTTTTTGTTTGCCTGGTAGGGGATGTTCATATATCTTTCTGAAGAATTTTGTTCAGTTGTGTTTTGATCTTGTGCAAAATGGTGCAAGTATTCAAATCTCACAGGACTATTCTTCCATGGTTAACTTTGCACGTTGCAAAGTTCTTGGTGCAAATGTTCTTCGTGGGCCCAAACAAGTACCTTGGGATGGAAAGTTGAATTATGATTATCAACTTTGGATTGATAATGATATTGTATTTGATACTGAAAAGTTCTATCGTCTTGTTGCAATGGATAGAGATATTGCAGCAGGTTGGTATATGACTGAAGATGGTCAAACCACCTCTGTTGCTCATTGGCTTGAAGAAGATGACTTTAAGAACAATGGTGGAGTCATGAACCATGAGACTGGTGAGACGATGCAGAAGCGTCGTAAACCCTTTACGGTTGACTATACTGGTTTCGGTTGGGTTCTGATTAAGAACGGAGTCTTTGAGTCTCTGGAGTACCCCTGGTTCGCTCCTAAGATGCAGGTATTTGACTCTGGAGAAGTTCAAGATATGTGCGGTGAAGACGTATCGTTCTGTCTTGATGCAAAGGCAGCGGGCTTTGAGATCTGGTGTGATCCTAAGATTCGTGTTGGACACGAAAAAACTCGTATTATTTGATTCTCGGCGCGTTTTGAATGTAAATTCGGCGCGCTAACAAAACCCTTTAAACTATTTGAATCTATTTGAGGTATAAACTATGGCAGTAAAAGCAAAAGGCGGTCTGACTAAATCTGGTTATATTCCTGGGTCTCCAAAGAAGAGTCGTCAAGGTCAAGGAGCGGGAACTAAGTATGCTGCAACAAGTCGTAACAATGCTCGTAAACCTTATAGGGGTCAAGGAAAATGAGTAAAACACAAAGAACTGTTAGAGAAGGAAATCTCTGCAGACCGGATAAAAGATATAAAGGTATTCACACACAAGCAAAAGCAAATAAAGGTAAAAAGTCTAAATAATTTAAGTTTTATCATAAAAAATATGGAAGAATCAACAACCCCAAAAGTTGGGCCAAACCCATCAGATGCTCCTACAAATCCAGACCCAGAGGTTAATGTATTTGGGTATGATGTTGCTTCACAAGCAAGAGTAGGTTCAAACCCAAATAAACCAAATCCCAGTTCCCCATTGGCAGCAGGTTGATATGAACGAAAAGGAAGCATATATTCATGAATGGGCTAACGAAGTAGCCAGAGAAAGAGAAGAACTTGGTGGTTTTTCTGTTTGCCCATATGCTTCTAAGTCAAATACTAAAATTATAGAATGCCCAATTGATGAGATTGTACCCGAACCAGGGTATGATGTCATCATTTTTATTGTAGATGACTTTTGGAGACTTGATGTTGTTAAAAAATGGGTTGAACTTTATAATGAAAAGTTCCCCTATTATACATTTTTTGAAGATTGCGCCTCTCAACCAACGTTTATCAACGGAGTTCAGACAAATAATAAGAAATTTAACTTGATTTTATGTCAATCTAAAGTAAAATTAAGTAAAATTCGTAAAAAATTATCAAAAACTGAGTATTATACGTATTGGAACGAAGATTATTTGAAAAAAATACTGGGGGATGAGTACGAATCGGTAATGACAGATGAAATTTCGGGATAGCAACCCCGTAAAAAGTTCTGATTTTACAAATCAGGAGCTAAAATGTCAAATTTACCAGTGGATAGAGACGCAGAATATATGAAAAGTTCATGGGGAACTACGAAATTGGTTACAGATTATAATTCTTTGAAAGAAATTGAGAAATTGGAAGTACCTCCTAAGACTATAGAGGGATCTCACTTTAGTCATGGTCATGGATTTTTTGCTGGTAGAGTATTAGACTCTAAAAAATCTAATTTTTCGGAAGAAAATAAACAATTCTTTCAGGAAATTACGAATCATGAACACAATCATGATTTAAAAAAACAAACTGAATTACACGAGCAAATTCGTAATGATGATGATTACGATGATTGGTCGTATGGCACTGAGCCAACCTATGGTAAAAAGTGGTAAAATAGTCTTATACATATAATAAATACCCTTAGTTTGAGTAATGGTCCTCATTTCTCGCAAGTTTAAAGATATCAGTCTCTCATTTGTGAGAAATCCTGTTACTAATGATATTTTGTCGTTAAATGATTCCGATTCTATTAAAAAATCTGTAATAAATTTGGTAAAAACAAGAGTTGGTGAAAGATTTTTTAATAGTTTGATAGGTACACAAACAGAAGACTCTATATTTGAACTTCAAACACCAGAACTGGCGAGTTCTTTGGAACTAGAAATTAAAACTTTGTTAAAAAATTTTGAACCTAGGATTCAATTATCATCAGTTCTGGTTACTTATCCCGAGGATTCTAGTGAGTTGAACGTCAATATTTCATATAATATTGTTGGATTACCATTTCCAATTCAAACTATAGATTTCGTATTACAACCTAGTAGAGTCTAATGGCATTCAATCAATTTACAAATTTAGACTTCGGGGATTTAAGAACTCAAATCAAAGATTATTTGCGTGCCAACAGTAATTTTACTGATTTTGATTTTGAGGGGTCTAATTTTTCTACTTTAATTGACGTATTAGCATATAATAGTTATTTGACCGCTTATAATACCAATATGGCGGTTAATGAAGCTTTTTTGGATAGTGCATCACTCAGAGAAAATGTTGTTTCTCTTGCACGTAATATTGGATATGTGCCGAGGTCTAAAAGATCTTCAAAAGCAAAGGTGACTTTCAGTGTTGACATGAGTCAAACCAATGCTAGAACAGTAAAAATATTTGCAGGACAAGTCGCTCTCGGTGCAGTAACGAATGGAAATTATATTTTTTCTATTCCTGAAGATATTACAACTCCAGTAGATTCTAATGGAAAAGCTTTATTCAGTAATTTAGAAATATATGAAGGAGTGTACCTGACAAGCACTTTTATATTAAATTCTGATCAAACAAATCAAAAATTTATTTTACCAAATGCAAATATTGATACATCAACAATAAGAGTTAAAGTTATTGATGAAGTTGAAGAAATTTATGTTGCTTATAATAATATTTTAAATATAAATTCAAATTCTAGAATATTTTTAATACAAGAAATAGCTGATGAAAAATATGAAATTCTTTTCGGTGATAATATTTTAGGAAAAAGACCAAATAATGGAAGTAGAGTTGAAGTAAGTTATATTGTAACAAATGGATCTTCTGGAAATGGTGCTAGTAACTTTACTTTTTCAGGAAGATTGGTAGATAATAATTTATTTGATGTAACTTCTGGAATATCATTATTGGTAACAGAATCTCCATCTCAAAATGGTGATGAAATTGAAAGCATAGATTCCATAAAATATTTGGCACCAAGAATTTATGCTTCTCAATTTCGTGCAGTAACGTCTAATGACTATAAAGGATTAATTCCTTACATTTATTCAAATGTAGATTCTGTAACTGCTTACGGAGGTGAAGAACTAGATCCTCCAGAATATGGAAAAGTTTTTATATCAATTAAGCCAAGAAACGGTACATTTTTATCAGAAATAACTAAACAAGATATTATAAGAAATTTAAAACAATATTCTATTGCTGGAATTAGACCGGAGATTATAGATCTTTCTTATCTTTATGTAGAAGTTGACAGTACAGTTTATTATAATGTCAATTCCTCAACAAGACCGGAATTAGTTCGTACAAAAGTATTAAATACATTAACAACATATTCAAATTCTTCTGATGTAAATAATTTTGGAGGTAGATTCAAGTACAGTAAAGTTGTTTCTCTTATAGATGAATCTGATAAATCTATTACATCTAATATAACTAAAGTTAAGATGAGAAGAGATTTGACTCCTGCTTTAAATACTTTTGCTACTTATGAAATATGTTTTGGCAATAAAATTCATATTAAGAGAGATGGGTATTCAATTAAATCAACAGGATTTACTATTAATGGTATTTCAGATGTAATTTATATGGCAGATATTCAAGTTTCCGAAAATACTGGAAAGATATTTTTCTTTAAACTTGAAAATAATGTTCCAGTAATTATAAAAAATACTGCAGGATCTGTTGATTACGCAAGAGGCGAAATTCTTCTTGATGTGGTAAATATTACATCATCTTCCTTATCCAATGGTTTTATTGAAATTCAAGCAATACCAGAATCTAATGATGTTATAGGATTGAAAGATTTATATTTACAAGTTGATATTAAAAATTCTGTGGTAAATATGATTGAAGATACTATTAGTTCTGGTGAGAATATTTCCGCTACACAATATGTTGCAACATCAAGTTATTTAAACGGTAAGTACGTAAGATAAGATGACAGAAATCAAAAGAGTTAAAATTGATTCTCTATTAGAATCTCAAATTCCAGAATTTTTATCTCAGGAAGCTCCACTTTTTGTGGAATTTTTGAGACAATATTATAAATCTTTAGAGAATCAATCTGGTGCTATTGATTTAGCGGTTAATCTTAAAAAATATAAAAATATAGAAAAATTTAATTCTATTGATTTAAAAAAATCAACAACTTTAACATCGGATATTCTTGCATTTGATGATATTATACCAGTAGAATCTACTCTTGGTTGGCCGGATTCTTATGGACTTTTAAAAATTGACAATGAAATTATTACATATATTTCCAAAAGTGATAATACATTTAATGGATGTATAAGAGGATTCAGTGGTATTGATAGAATTGAATCTTTAGAAAAAACTGAATTTTTAAATTTTTCAGAAACTGAAACTTCAGAACATGAGAGTGGAAGTATAGTTTTAAATTTAAGTAATTTATTTTTAACTAATTTCTTTGAAAAATTTAAAACCGAGTTTTTCCCTGGATTTGAAAATAGAGATTTTTCGGAAGGTCTTTCTATTGAAAATATATTAACAAGTGCTAAAGATTTTTATATTTCCAAAGGTACAGATTCCTCATATAAATTACTATTTAAAATTTTATATGGTACTGATATCGAAATTATAAAACCACAAGATTATACTTTAGTTCCATCTTCAAACTCATTTTTTTCTACCAAAAATATCTTAGTAGAAAAAATTTCAGGAGGAGATCCAATAAGTATTAGGGGTAATTTCTTATATCAAGATGTTGCTGGGATCGGTACTGTAAGTGCATCTATTTTTAATGTAGAATATAGACGTATTAACAATAAAACTTTCTATGAAATTTCATTAGATTCCACATCCTTAAGTGGAAATTTTGAAGTTTCGGGAAAAACCAAAATAATGGAAGATGTTAATGTTGGATCAACTAACATTTTAGTTGATTCAACTATAGGATTTTCAAAAAATGGTAAAATTTTAGTAAAACCAGAAAATTCTGATTTCATTGAATTGACTTATGGAGATAAGACCACAAATCAGTTTTTAGATGTTAGTGGAATAACTAAAGAACTTAAGTATGGATTAGATATTGTTGAAAATAAATTTGCTTTTAGTTACGTTGGCCTTGGAAATACAACACCGGTAAATTTTAGAATTATTAATGTTATCGATAATGTTGATTTTTCATCTACATCCAACATGAGAGTTGCTGATAGAGTTAAACTATCTGGATTTGGAAAGAATTTGATAAATTCAGTTCAATTTAATAGTTGGATTTATAATTTACCAACAACACATAATATTCAATTAACTTCTCAAGTAGACACAAATAAATTTAGAATTATTCTGTATGATTTTGTTCCTTTTTATCAAAATGAAGTTGTAGAATTAATTGATGAAAATGATAATGAAGTTGAAGTAAAAATAATAACTGTAGAATTCGATACTGGAGATAAACTAAGAAGATTTTCAAATAGAATTTTGATTCAAAATTTAGATGTAAATTTTGATATTAATAAATCAAAATATTTAAGAAAAAAAATATATAAAACCAATCATTATTCAAATTATTTTCCTGAAGCCAATATAATTCCAACAGGAGTTCAAAATACATATATTGATAATACTGGTTCAAATTTTTATGTAACATCTACCGGTACTCCTAATTATCCAATTTTTGTTACCGATAATAAAAAAAATGTAATTACTCAGGGAACAGGAATTACCACAACTTTTTATTCCCAATCACATAATTATATTTCTGGGGATGTTATTTACTATAATGCGTTGTATCCAAATTCTGGTATTTCTACTGGTTATTATTATGTTACTAAAGTTGATTCTAACAATTTCAAACTCTCTTATAGTAAATCTGATATTTTTTCTAAAAAGTATATAAGTGTAAAATCTGGTATAACTTCAGATATATCAGTAAAATCTGGATTCGAAAATAAGACTTTAAAAAATCAAAAAATTGTTAAAAAGTTTCCACTATCAGCTAATTCCAGGTTATTTGATGATCCAAATAAAAGAACAATTAATGATAGATCTATAGGTTTATTAGTTAATGGCGTAGAATTACTATCACCTACATTATTTGATGAAAACATTTATTATGGTTCATTGCAATCAATAGAGGTAATTAATAATGGCGAAGATTATGATGTTGTAACTCCACCTCCCATAGAAATATTAGATGATAATGGTAGATTAGCCAAAGCACATCCTAATTTGTCAGGAAGTATAAAAAGAATAAAAATTATTTCTCCAGGAGTTGGCTATCAAAGTAAACCAAAAATTACAATCAGTGGAGGTAATGGAAGGGGTTGTTCTTTAGAATCCAATTTAGTTAAATCCAGAATTGAATCTGGTTTTAAAGCGGATAGTGATGTAAGTATCTTAAATAATACCATCACATTTTTAAATAGAGTTCTTTTTGAGGATGGTGAAGAAATAATTTATAATTCTAATACAAATTCGGCTGTTCCAGGATTTGTAGATGGCGCACATTATTATGTGGGAATAGTAACAGGAAATGTAATTAAATTATATACTAATATCAACGACTCAATAAACAAACAAAATGAAATTAATATTTCTGGAATTGGTTCTGGAATTCATTACTTAAGTTCTTTAAAGAATAAAAATACAATTACCGAAGTTTATGTAAAAGATTCTGGTCAAGGATATTCTAATAGAAAAATTAAAGTTCCATCAATATTGTCTGCAAATAATAAAACTATTGGAATTAATACTTTTGATTCTTATTTCTTTGCTAAAAATCATGGATTTTTAGATGGAGATTTAGTTGAATATTCTAGTACTAATACTCCCATATCTGGACTATCTACTGCAATCTATTATTATGTAAATGTTATTGATTCCAATAAATTTAGACTCGCTTCCGCTGGAATTGGGACTACATTGAGTAATTTGAATTTTATTGAAAAAAAATATGTAAAATTTAATAATTTAGGGTTAGGTACGCATATAGTAGGATATCCACCAATTAAGATCGAAATAGAAAGTACTTCTGCAATTGGATCCACAACAATAATTGAACCAATTTTAGAACCTATTGTTCTTGGAACAATTACAGATGTTTACCTCGAAGATGGTGGAGTTTCATATGGATGTACTGATATTATTAATTTTCATAAGAGACCAAATGTTGGTGTTTCTAGTATAAAATCTCAAGCTATACTAAAACCCATTGTCATCAATGGTACTATTGTTGATGTTAAAATTATTAATAAGGGTAGAGGATATAGGAAAGATTCTGATATTGTAATTTTAGGATCGGGTTCTTTTGCTGAAATAGATCCAATTGTAGATTCCGAGGGAAGATTATCATCTGTCAATATTTTAAGTGGTGGTATTGGATATGGATCTTCTGATACTCAACTCATTCTTGCAAATAGGGGTATTAATGCAAAGTTTTTGGGTAATGTAACTGAGTGGAAAATAAATCAAGTTGTAAAATTAAAAAACGAAATTCTTCCAGAAGATGATGGATTCATTTACCCAAACAAAAATGTAGATCTTGGATTGCAGTATATAAATTTTTATATACCCAAAAAATTAAGATATTCTCTTTCTGATAATTTTACCGAAACTAATAAAGAAATTACCGGTAAATTATCACATTCCCCCATTTTGGGATATGCTTATGATGGTAATCCAATATATGGTCCATATGGATTTGATTCAACTCTTGGTGGACCTGTAAGACAAATAAAATCAAGTTATGTATTAGATTTAGTCACAGATAGCCAATTAAGGCCACAATCCTTTGAACCAGGTTATTTTATAAATGATTACACTTACAACTCATCAAATGATTTAGATGAAAATAATGGAAGATTTTGCGTAACTCCGCAATATCCTAATGGAACATATGCCTATTTTTATTCAGTAAGTATAGATGCAACTAATATTGCTACTCCCGTTTATCCTTATATAATTGGAACAAGATTTTATGATCTCCCTATTGAAGATAATTTTATTCCAAAATTTAATCAAGATTTCGATCTTTTTGATACTACTTTGAGTAGAAATGTTGCACCTTATTATTTGGAAAATACAAATTCTTTTTATGAACTTATTGATAAAGTTTCTGATGAATATAAACAAGAATTTAGAGTTTCTGAAATTGAATCTTCGAGTATTGAGGGAGTTTCTATATTTTCTCCAGGAAATGGTTATAAAGTAAATGATTTTATAATTTTAGATAATGATGATACTTCGGGCACTGGTGCCAATATTGTAGTTTCTGAGGTAAAGGGGAAGGATGTTTCCCAATTTTCTATTACTTCACAAAAAATTGAAAATATATCCTTTATAATAAGAGGAACAAAAGTCACTGGAATTTGCGATTCCCCACATGAGTTAGTAAATGATGAAATTGTTTTAATTTCTGGCATATCTACTATTACATCTTCATCATTAGAGGGACTTAAAAAAATACAAGTCACAGATAAAACCGTAGAACTTTTGGGTAGTATTGATATATTAGCTAATACTGGAATATCTACATTTATATCAGTAAAAGATGTGAGTGGATTTAGAGATAATGATTTTATTGGAATAGGTACTGAAAAATTGTTAATAACAAAAGTATCGTCTCAAAAATCTGGATTTTACGTAAATAGAATCGAAAATACTGGTGTTCATACAGTAGGAATAGAAAGTGTTAAATTATTGCCAAAAATATTTGAATTTGAAATAGATGCTCCATTAAATGATTTTACTTTAGAAAATGTTGTAACATTTTTTGATCCAAAAGAAACTGTTGGAACTGGTACAGCTGGAGTAATTAGAAGTATTGTTGGTTTAGGAACTTCATCTATAGAATCCAGATTTATTCCACCAAAAAGCATTTATTTGCCTGGTCACAAATTTTTTACTGGTCAAGAACTGATTTATAATCCCGGTGTTGCCTCTACATCTTTGTATGTAAATAATGTTGGTTCTGGGTTATCTTTTAAATTAGAGCAAGATCAAAAAGTTTATGCCGTAAATCTTGGTAAAAATTATCTCGGATTATCAACACTAGGATTTACAACTTCTTCTGGAATTGGAACGAATTTAAACTCCTTAGAATTTTGGGATTTAACAGAAGCTTTTGGTGTAATAGGGTACGCCCATTCGTTGAAAACTATAAATCCACAGATAACTGGAACATTAAAGCGATCATTAGGAATTGTTACAACTACACATAGCCACGAATTACAATCTGGAGATAATATAGAATTTAATATAACCAGTACTTCCACCAATGAGGTTAAAGTAAAATATGATATTATCAACAGAAAAGTACTAACGAATGAGATATTATTTTCTAATTCTAATGTTTTGGATGGAACGGATAGTACGATTAATCTCAGTTCTTCAAATATCAAAATAAAAACAGGTGATAAAGTAGTTTATTTTGCTTCTACTCCGATAGGTGGTTTGGTGAACGGTGGAATCTATTATGTTTTAAAAGAAAATGATGATAAAATAAAATTATGTGATTCGCAAACTGACGTTAAAAAATCAAATAATATTATATTTTCTTCAACTGGATCATCATCTCAACAATTATATTTTGTAAATCCTCCATTAGAATTTTTTAAAGGTGGTCAAATAAAATTTGATTTATCTGATTCAAGTCTTCTGGATATGGATTTATATTTTTATTCAGACTCTCAGTGTTCAAGAAGACTTGATATTATTGGATCCGTGGACGATACTTTTGCTATTTTTAGAAGCGGAACTCCGGGAAACAACCAATCTTATGTTTCTTTAGATACTTCCAATAAACATTTTCCCTCAGTTTTTTATTATAATTTAATTTCCAAGAGTTCTATTGAAGAGTCTAAGCAACAAATAAGTTTTGATACTAGTGTTTTAGGTAACAATAAAATAAAAATTGTTACTCATTCATTGAATTCCAAATTTATCATAAATGTTGTAGATAATAAAAAAATATCATTTAATATTAATAAAGAGTTAAATTATTTTGAACTTTTAAGTTTAACTTCCAGTAGTTATACATATACTACAAACTCTTTATCAGCTTCTGGACCTATTCATGATTTAAGAATAAATTTTGGTGGTAGAGGATATAAAAAACTACCTTACATTAGAAGTATTAATACTTCTAACGGTAGTGATGCTGTTATCCAATTAATATCACCAAAAGTTGGAAGAGTTGCTTCCTATGAGAGAATTAAAGATGGGTTTGATTATCCTACAGATCCAACTTTATCACCAAGACTTAGTATTCCTACTGTATGTGGAATAAAAGATATTAGAACTATTGAAAAAATTAATATTACATCTGGTGGAAGAGGATATAATAATCCTCCAGAATTACTAGTAAAAGATGATACTAATATAAAACTTTTAGGTTACTTAAATAATGGATCGGTTTCTAAAGTTGATATATTACAAAACTCAACATCTCTTTCAGAGCCCTTAGAGATTATTTCTATCAGAAACTCAAACGGATATGAGATTGATAATATTACTTATCTTTCTTCTTTAGTAACATTAGAATTAAGTAATACACCGGGTTCAACTCCACTTATTTCTGTTGGATATGGATCTACAGAAATTTTATTTCCTTTTTCTATAGGAGATGAAATTTTTATTGAAAATTGCAGATTGACATCTGATACCCAACAAAATGCTAATTTCAATTCTTCCTCATATAATTATTCTTTTTTCCCAGTAGTTGGAGTAAATACATCAAATAATACTATAACATATGATATGACTGGAATATCTACTGGATCTTTCGGTACATATAGTGATGAACTTAATTTGGGCATGGTAATTAATAAAAAAGATATGCCCGTCTTAGTAATGATATTGAATGATGATACTAGTTACAAGTCTACAGAAAGAGTTGTATCTAAGACTTTTAGTGCTAATGTGATGGAAAATGGGTGGGATAATAAATTAAACCAACTTAGATTAAATGATTGTTTCGGAACATTAAATATTGGAGATAAACTTTATGGAGAAAATTCAAAACTTGAAGGAATAGTTGAATATTTTAATACATTTGATTTAAATTCTACTTTGGGTCCTTTCCGTGATAAAGTAGCCGCTATTGATAATGCTGTCGGCATATTAAATGATTATCAACAAAGGATCTCAGATAATTTTTATTATCAAAAATTTGCTTATTCAATAAAAAGTGATATACCATATAGTAAATGGAGAGAATCTGTACGATCAACAGTACATCCTTCTGGATTTAAGGAATTTTCTGATCTTATAATTTACACTGAACCTACAGTTGTGGGATCTTCAAATTCCACTAATATGAGACCAAAAATTTTGCAAACAGATTCTTCTCTGAGTGTAAATATAGACAATGAAGTTTCTGTGTATGATAGATCAAATTTTGTTAGAGTTTATGAAGATACGACTTTAGAAGATGGTTCTGTGGAGTCTGTTTATTTTAATGATGGTATCAATTTAAGGCCATTTATTCTCAATAAAACAAATAAAGTTCTTAGGATAGATGATATATCCAATCAATTTGATGGATCTTCGTTACAAGAAATTGATGGCAGATATGCAGATGCTTCCGATTTATTACAATCAAATAGAGATTTTATCATGGAGGAAGTCGTTGGATTTATTACAGCCACTTATCCAGGAATAACAACTAATATTGATTGGGATAGGGACATTTGTAAGAGAGATGTAGGTTATATTGTTGATGCGGTTTCACATGATGTTAAGTATAAATCAAATAATAAATCAATTGAAGCCGGATTAGCCTATTGGAGTGGTGTGGGTACAAGTTATGTAAGTGGTGAAACTTTAGAAACAATATCTGGATTTAATTATATTGTTGAATTATCAAAATACATTATTAATAATGTCGGTGTAAAAACTTCATATCAACTTGGATCCACAATTGGAATATCTTCGGTTGTTTACAACAACGTTACCGGTATAGCTACAGTTGTTACTAGTACTACTCATGGACTTTCAACCACAACAAAAGATTATGTACTTTTAAAAAATTTAGTATTTTCTTGTGATTCTGGTGGAGGAATAAATACTGCAATTTTTCCAAATTTAGGTAATGGTCCAGATGGTAATGGGCCACTTTCACCAAAAGGATTTGTCTATGAAGTTGAAATTATTGATGCAACTAGATTTAGGATAAATCCAGGGCCTTCAACTATAACACATAATTATGTAAATGGAGGTACTATTCAAAAAGCCTTTATTTCTACTACACAATATACTGATCCTAGAATTTTATTTGATGAAACTTGTAGTCCTACTTACAGTGAAAACTGTTGTGCAGATGTTTGGACCTCTATAGGAAATTATGTTGGAATAATAACTTCTATAATAGGAATTGGGACAACATCGGCACCAAGTTCTATTGTATATCCTTCTTTGACTAGAGGTGGCCAAATAGTTGGATTAACTACATTTAAATTAAAAAATAAGGGAACTTCACTTTTCAGTCATAGTATAAATTCTTCAAATTCTGAACAAAATTATATAACTTTATCAGAAGATTTATTTATAATTCCCAATCATAATTTCCAAACCGGACATGAATTAATATATGAAACCACTGGAACTCCCATTGGAATTGCTACGACATCTTACGTTGTTGGTATTACTTCTGTATTAATGAAGATTGATAATACAAGTTTAAATGGTACTGCTATATTGGAACAGGGGTATCCAGTTGCAATACAAACATCAATAACCGGAGTATCTACAGTCCTTGTTCCCGCTGGACCAAGCTTTAGAGAATATTTACAAGTTATTGGATTAGCTACTAATGGAATAGGGACAGATGCTAAATTTAATGCCTTTATTTCATATAGTATTTCCACTGGTCAACCAATTTCAACTTCATTAGTTTTGGTCTCTGGTGGTAGTGGATATTCTGTTGGTGATACAGTTTCAATAGCTGGTACATATTTGGGTGGAACTTCCCCCACTAATGATTTAACTTTTGTAGTATCTAATGTAGGTCCAACTGGTATTCAAACTAGAGCCAATGAGGTATATACGAATGTACCTTCCAACGATTTTACTGGGTCTTTGTTTAATGTAACTAGAAATTCTTCCGGATATGTTTCAAACGTTGATGTAGTTTATAGTTCTTCGGGATATGCTTACACGTCCACAATATCTATTGCGGGTACATATCTTGGTGGATCTACCAATGATTACATTTCTTTTGTTCCATCAGAACTTGGAACAAATGTACTTCCAAAATCTTTATTTGTTTATAAATTAAATGATAATTCATTTAGGGTTTTTGGTTTATCCACTTCTACCAGAAGTTTAAATATAACCGGACTTGGTAGTGGACAACATGTATTAAGTTACAAAGATGCAAATTCTAGTTCAATAATATCAATAGATGGAGTAGTTCAAAGTCCTTTAACTAGAAAATCTTTAATTGTAAGTTTGGGATCATCTGTTTCAACAGCAACTACAAATATTATTCATGTAACAACTGGTATTTCATCATTAAAAAACGGAGATATTTTAAATTTAAGTGAAGAATACCTGTTAGTGAAATCAGTGGGCATAACTTCTTCAAATTTTGTAAATGTTGAAAGAGCATTTTTGGGAAGTACTTCTGGAGTTCACACGGTAGGAGTTTCCGCAACTGTCTTAACTGGTAACTTTAATATAATTAAAGATGTAATTTATTTCACCACTGCACCATACGGAAACATAGGTCAAATTGGCCTTCAAACTGGTTCCATTTTTTCTGGTAGAGCTTTTTCAAGAGCATTCGATGCTTCTCAACAAAAAAATAAAAATATTATACTCGATGACATATCATTATCATTTACGGGTATTGCAGCAACAGAGTTTACATTAAAAAATAATAATCAAAATACAGAAGTTTTATTTAATGATGTAAATAATGCAACAAATATTAGTAACAATCCATTTGTTTTTGTAAATAATGTTTTCCAAGTTCCACAATCAGACTACACGATTGATGGAACTCCAAATAATGTAATAAGATTTTTATCTGGAACTCCTGCAGCAGGCAAAATATCAAAAGTTGCAATTACTACTGGATTTGGATATCAACCAAGAATAGGTGCATCAGCTACAGTCAGTGTTTCGCCTTCCGGTACTATTTCCACAATATCACTCCTTGGTAGTGGTAGTGGATATAGAAATCCCCCAGTAATTAGTATTGCCTCTACAATTGGAACTGGGGCTAGTTTTACTGCTATAGTTGGAGCTGGTGGTAGTATTACTGGATTTACTATTGTGAATTCTGGTTTTGGATATACTTCATCATCTTTACCAGTTATAAACATTGGAATACCAACTGGTTATAGTAATTTACCTGTCTCATATATCGGTGGAAGTTCTGGAGTCGGACAAGGAGCAAAAGTTACCGTAGAAGTTGGAATGGGATCTAGTATAATATCATTTAAATTTGATGAAGTTGGTAAGGGATATAAAGTTGGGGATATTCTTTCAGTTTCTGGAATAACTACCAATCCTAGTGTTGGAGTTGGATTTAGTGAATTTAGAATTACTGTAGAAGAAGTTGAAACTGACAAATTTAGTTCTTTTTATCCTGGACAATTTATATTATTTGAAGATATTTCTTCTAATTTTAATGGATTTAGAAAAAAATTCAGTCTTTTAGTTAATGTTGGTGGAGTTAAACAAACTCTAAGTTTAAAGACTCTTACTGGATCGGATTTGGATATTACAAATAATATTTTTATTTTTGTAAATGACATATTACAAAGTCCTCTAGATTCATATACATTCCAAGGTAGTAGGGTATCATTTAAAGAAGCTCCAAAAGCCGGATCAAAATGTACTATTTTGTATTACAGAGGATCATCAATTGATGTCGAAGAAATAGATCCACCCAAAACAATTAAAATAGGAGATGAAATTGTTATTGAAGAAAGTACTGAAGATTTATTTGACATAACACAATTCGAAAGAGTGGTGAAAAAAATAACATCCTCTGATCAATTGGATACGTTTACATACAATAACATTGGAATCAATACAGATTCTACAAAAAATAGACCGTTACTTTGGAAAAAACAAAAAAGAGATAGAATAATAAATGGAACTTTATACTCTAAGGCTAGACCCAATTTACAAAGTTTAATAAAGCCAAATGCTTCATTAATAAAAGATTTAAGTTCAGATGACACATCAATTTATGTTGACACAGCATTTCCATTTTTTAGTGGTACTGATACTTTGACGGAAGATTTGAGAGATGTTGTTATTTTTGATAATAAAGATATTGAATCTGCTAGGGCAACTTCTATAGTATCTACTTCATCCACTGTTTCATCTATTAATATTGAATATCCTGGAATTGGGTATGGCATTTCTCTATCTCCTGTCGTTAATATATCACTTTCTGCAATAAAATTAAAAGATCCCATTTATGAATGGCAAGGTTCTAATATAATTGGAGTTACAACTTTCTCCAAGTTTAACTCTGTAATTTCAGGTAAAAGAATATTGGCTGTAGGCAACAGTTCTCTATATGCAGATAGTGTAGATGGTATAGAATGGCAGGTTGGAAATGTGGGACTTGGATCTACAACTAATTTTAAATCTGTTCACTCTATAGGTGTAGGAAATTCCGATATTATTATTTCAGTGGGATCTTTAGGTAAAATTGCAAAATCAGTTGGATATTCAAATACTATTTCAAATTGGACTGAAATAGACAAATATGTTGATGTTTCAATTCCTGGATTTGGAGTTGCAGGACAACAATTAAGTGGATATTCCGGAACTCTCAATGATATTACTTATAGTTCAAGATCAAATACTTGGGTTACTGTAGGAGCTGCTGGATCAATTTTTGTTGGTTCTGGAATACATACTGATAGATTTATTAATAGATTTTCTAGAACTCTTAGGGATCTTAACAGCGTTGCTTTTGGAACAGATTATTTTGTTGCAATTGGAAATGACGGTACAATTGTTTCCTCCAACACTGGATTAATTTGGGAATTGAACCAAAGTCCAGTTGTTACTAATTTGAATAAAGTAATATATGCAAATAATAGATTTATTATAGTTGGAAATAATGGAGTTGTTTTGAGATCTGTTACTAGAGATTCTTATGAAGTATTATTAACTAATTTAATTGATGATTTAGTTAATGTAAAATATTATTATGGTTTTTATGTTGTTGTTACTTCATCTGGAAACATATTCTATTCTTTTGATCTGTTAAATTGGGTTCCTAGATCTACATTACAAGGTAATCAAATTACAGATTTGATTTTTGATAATTCTTTGAGTATCAATGGTAGATATATTGCTGTAGGAGCATCAGGTACAACAATATATGCAGACCCAGTAATACACAGAGCAACGGCCATATCTGGGGTAAATTCATTAACCGGAATAGTAACTTCAATAACAATTATTGATGGGGGATTTGGATATTCTCAGTCTGAACCTCCTGCTGTAATGATAGAACCAGACAAATTTTTATCTGAAAGTATAAAATCTATTAAGGTTAAAGGAGATCATGGAGTTATTATTGGAATAAACACATTTATTTCAGGAACTCCTGGAATAGGAACAACATCACCAAAAATAGAATTTGTTTTGAAATCTGAAAGTTATGATAATAGTACTTTGGGAATAGGATATTCTGCATTAAGTTCTTTTGGAATTAATAATAGTCAACTAGAAAAAGGAGATTATTTTGTAATTACTGATAGTAATGTTCTAACTGGATCTGATTTAATTGGAATAACTACATTTTTGGGAGGTATGAGCAATTTTCCCAATTCAATTGTTGGAATTGCAAAAAGTTTTATTGATGGAGTTTACTGCGTTGAGAATGTAACTACCCCAAATTCCGGAATAGTGACAGTTACCTGCCATTTTGCTCCAATGGTAGATAATTATATTAAAGTTTACAAGAGAGGAGAAACTAATTCTGGAATCGGTACTAATGATTTTTATGGTAGGTATAGTTGGGGTAAAATTTATGATTTCCAAAATAGAACTCTGTCTGCTATAGGCCCTCTTAATTTCTATGCACAAACTCAAAATGGAACAACAGGATTATCAACTTCACCTAAAGTTATTAGAACAAGAGGACTATTAAGTAACTAAATAAATAAAAGTCTATTTATAAAATGCCTGCTATTATATCGGACCAATTTAGAATATTAAATGCGGAAAACTTTGTTAAAAGTGTTTCTGGTGTTGGAGACACGTCCAATAAGTATTATACTTTTATTGGACTACCCAATTGTTTAAATCCAGCTACAGGTGGATCGCCAAATTGGATTACGAATACTCCATCGCCTCTAGATGGATTTCAGGAGGAAAATCAGATAAAGGAAAATATTATTGCAATGAAACAAATTACCAATCAAGATGTTAGAAGATTGGTAAGAAAAGTGACTTGGACTGTGGGAACCACATATGAAATGTATAGACACGATTATAACATTTATAATCCATCTCCAGTTTCAAATTCATCTTCATTATATGAATCTAATTATTATGTAATTAATCAAGATTTAAGAGTTTATATATGTTTACAAAATGGAAGTGATCCAGAAAATCCAAAAGGAAGACCTTCTTACGATGAACCAACTTTTATAGATCTTGAACCGAGGGAAGCTGGAAGCAGTGGAGATGGTTATCTTTGGAAATACTTGTATACTATAAAACCTTCTGAAATTGTAAAGTTTGATTCTATTGAATATATTCCAGTTCCTGATGAATGGGGGATTAGTGGAGAGAGTATATCAACAAAAAATAATGCTGTTGATGGAAAAATAGAAGTAGTCTTAGTAACAAACCGAGGATCAAATTATCAACCAATTTCAACTTCATTTTCAAATGTACCTATACTTGGAGATGGGTCTGGAGGAAAAGCGACTATAACTATCGATTCTTTTGGAAAAGTTTCTGAAATTTTTGTTACCGATGGTGGTAAAAATTATACGTATGGTACAATTGAATTTAAACCCGGAGCCCCTGGATCTGAAACTAATGGTCCATTAAATCAATTAACCAATGTTGGCATAGGAACTACTTCTTTTGCTTCTTTTAATGTAATTATTCCACCAAAAGGTGGCCATGGATACGACATTTATAGAGAATTGGGAGCATATAGAGTTCTTCTTTACTCTAGATTTGAAACTTTAGAATCAAATCCCGATATTATTTTAGGAAATGATTTTGCTAGAGTTGGGATTATTTTAAATCCAAAAGTTATTGGAAGTTCTACTGAAGTATTAAATACATCCTTAGTTAGTGGACTTCAGGCATTAAAACTTTCCGGAATAACTACAAATACTACTTATGGAATTGATTCCATTATTAAACAAACTGTTGGATTGGGATCAACTGCTATTGGATTTGTTGCTTCTTGGGATTCAATTACTGGAGTTTTAAAATATTACCAATCAACTGGATTAGCCTCAAGTGAAACTGGATATAAAATAATTCCATTTACATCTAATCCAGATCCTGGTTATGGAACAACTATTAATTGTTCTTCTATAATTGGTCCAGCATTATCGATTAATACAAATTTTAACGGCATTACTACAACAATAAATAATAGAATATATCAGTTGGGACTTGATTTTGTATCTGGAATATCATCAGCTGAATATAATAAAAAGTCTGGCGAAATTATCTACATAGATAATAGACAACCAATTCCAAGATCGTCTAGTCAAAAAGAAGATATTAAAGTCATACTGGAGTTCTAACTTAACATGGCACAAAATACTAATTTAAATGCATCTCCATATTTTGATGATTTTGATGCAAAAAAAGGTTATCAAAGGGTTTTGTTTAAACCTGGAACTCCAATACAAGCAAGAGAACTGACTACTCTACAGTCAATTTTACAGAATCAAGTTGAAAAATTCGGAAAACATTTTTTTAAAGAAGGAGCTGTAGTTGTTCCCGGAAGTATTGCATATGATTCCGAATATACTTGCGTTCAAATTGATCCAACTCATTTAGGTATATCAATATCATTATATATTGATAGATTAGTTGGGAAGAATATTAAAGGTGAAACTAGTGGAGTTATAGCGAAAGTAGAAAATTATATTACCGATTCACAATCTGATAATGAAAATTATACTCTTTATATAAAATATCAAAGTTCAAGTGATACAAATTTTACTACCAATAAGTTTGTAGATGGAGAAAATTTATTAGCTTTAGAAAATATTGATTATGGGTTATCAATAATTAGAGAAAATACATCTTTTGCAACTTCTATTGTATCTGGATCAACTTTAACTGGATCTGCCGCTAAAATAGAACAAGGTGTTTATTTTGTAAGAGGATTTTTTGTCGATGTTTTTCCACAAACAATAATTTTAGATCAATACTCAAATCTTCCTTCATATAGAGTAGGATTACAAATTCTGGAAGAAATAAGCGTTGCTTCTCAATCAAATTCTGATTTATATGACAACGCTAGAGGATTTTCAAATTTTGCTGCTCCTGGTGCGGATAGATTAAAAATAACTGCTACATTAGCTAAAAAAACTTTAGATGATTTTAATGATGAGAGTTTTATTGAGTTAATGCGAATTGAAAATGGAGTTTTGAAAAAATTCATTAAAAAGGAAGAAACTAATAATTTAATAACTCAAGAATTAGCTAGAAGAACTTATGATGAATCTGGGGATTATTATATTAAGCCTTTTAATGTAATTCCAAAAGAATCTCTAAATGATGGCATTGGAAATAATGGTGTATTTAATTTAAATCAATTAACGAAACAAGGAAATATTCCATCCGATGATATTTTAACATTACAAATTTCTCCGGGTAAGGCTTATGTTCGTGGATATGAAGTAGAGACTCTTAATACAATTAATCTTGATGTAAAAAAGCCGAGAACAACAAATTCTGTACAAAGTACAACTATACCATTTAGTTTAGGTAATCAATTTGAAATAAACAATGTTTATGGTGGATTGAAAGTAGGATTTGGTACAACTAGTCAAATAAATCTTTACTCGAAAAGAACCTCCACTAAAGGATCTGCATCTGGTATTCCTATAGGTATTGCTAGAGTATATGATTTAAAATTAAAAAATTCTGAATATTCCAATGATTCAACTTTGTTTGAAACTTCTTTATATGACATACAAACTTATACATATTTAAATTTAAATTCAACAATTACATTAAATACTCCTGCTTTTATTCAAGGTAAAAATAGTTCAGCTTCTGGGTATTTGGTTAATAATGTTAGTAATTCAAATCAACTTGTTTTATATGAAGTTTCTGGGACATTTTTAAAAGATGAACCTTTAAAAATAAATGAACAAGATATTTCCAGAACTATTACTTCTGTTAGAGATTATTCTTTATATGATGCAAGACAACTGGTAAGTTTAGATGGATCATCATTTACTGCAGATTTAATATTATCTCAACCACTACTCTTAGCTCCTCAGGGATCTACTTTTACAATTTCAACTTCTGTTGGTGGAATTAGTACCATTACCTCTTCAAGTTTAACTTTTGGAGTTGGTATTAATACTGGAGATATTATTTCATATACGAAACCTGGTGAAGTTTTACCAACTTATAATATAGTTTCTTCTGTTAATACGACATTAAAATCTATAGGTATTCAATCAACAACTTCAGTTTCTAATGTATCTAGTGGATTCTTACCTGCATCCTCAATAAGCTCTTCCGATGTTGTAAAAGTAGTTCCAGAACTACTTAATTTTAAACAGTCATATTTCTTTACTGAATTTGAAAATACAAATATATCATCGGTTGATGTTAGTGATGGTGAAATAATTTTTAAAAAATCTTATGATGTTACGATTAGTTCAAATAGTTTGACAGCAACGTTAGAGACGGGATTGGATGTTACTCTCGAACCATTTGATGAAGAAGATTATAGTTTGGTATATTCGAATGGAAATATTGAACCTCTTACTTCTTCCAAATTTTCCATTACTTCAGCTAGAACTATAAATTTGATTGGATTGACTGAAAATGGATCAGCAACTCTTACCGCAACTCTCAAAAAGAAAAAATTAAAACCAAGAAAGAAAGTATATAATAGAGCATCAATTTTAAATATCACAAGATCATCAAATCCTTCCTCTGGAATTGGAAACACTACACTTTCGGATGGATTGACTTATAGTTCAGTTTATGGAACAAGAGTTCAAGATACGAATATCTCTCTTGGTTTCCCAGATGTTACATCTTTACTTGGAATATTTGAATCATCGGACTCAAATGAACCGGATTTGCCAAAATTAGAATTGACAAATTTTAATGCAAACATATTAAATTCCATAAAAGGCGAATTGATTCGTGGAGAAAGTAGTAATGCTGTTGCTACATTGGTTAATAATAATGGAAGCAATCAAATAGAATTTGTATATGTAAATGAAAATACATTTATTAAAGATGAAAATGTACTTTTTACAGAATCCAATGTTAGTGGAAAAGTAGTTTCAGTGATTGAAGGTGATAGAAATATCGTTAATGATTTTGTTTTTAATTCTGGACAAGAACTTGAGATTTCCAATTATTCTTTTATTTCTAGGAAAGAAAATATTATTCCTCCTACCAAAAAATTAAAAATTATTTTTAATAATTATTATATTGATCCTTCTGATACTGGAGATTTTGTTGCAGTAAGTTCTTATGATAAAGAAAGATTTTCTAAAGATCTTCCTTTTATTGATATTTTTAGAGCTAATGATATTATAGATTTAAGGCCAAGAGTTTCTCCGTATGATAATTCTACTAGCAACTATTCCCCATTTGAACATAAATCCAGAACTTTTACTTCATCTACAAATTCAACTCCTTTCAATTTGTCAAAAGATAAAAATCTCTTATTATCTTATGAGTATTATATTGGTAGAATAGATAAGTTATATGTTAATAAATCTGGCCAATTTTTTCTAAATGAGGGTATTCCTGCTTTAAATCCACAAATTCCATCTGAAGTAGAAACTTCTTTAGAAATTGCAACAATATTTTTGCCAGCATACGTTTATACTAGTAGAGATGTGAGAGTTCAACTAACATCTCATAAACGTTATAGAATGAAAGATATAACAAGGATTGAAGATAGATTAAAAAATGTAGAATATTACACATCATTATCACTATTAGAATCTGATACAAAAAATTTGACTTTAAAGGATTCTCAAACTGGTTTAGATAGGTTTAAAACCGGATTTTTTGTAGATAATTTTAAATCCGATGCTTCAGGATCATTGGGAGATCCAATGCACAAGTGTAGTATTGATAGTGAGAATGGTAACCTCAGACCACAACATTATACAACTTCAATAGACCTTCTTTTGGGATCTGAAGCCGTTATTGGTGTCGCTAATACTTCAAATCCAAATGCAGATTTGAGATTTGTAAAAGATTTGGGAAATCCAAATACCGTAAAGGTTGGTGATATAGTTTGTTTAAAATATACAGATGTACAATGGTTGCAGAATAAATTTGCAACTAGAATTGAAAATGTTAATCCATTTAATGTTGTTAATTGGATCGGTACAATAGAATTGAATCCAGCCACAGATACTTGGATTGAAACAAAGGGAACTAAAAAAACTGTTGATCAAGAAGGAAGTTACAATTTAACTATTCAACAATTGGGAGTTGATAGTAATAGTGGATTATCTCCTATATCCTGGGGTTCTTGGGAAACTACATGGACTGGTAAAAAAGAAGTTGGAAGAAGAAACATGGGTTCCGTGTTTATTAGTTCAAATGAACTAAGTTCTACAACTACTAGAGGAAATTTCCAGGGCGGTAGAGGAATTCCAATTACAACTAGAACAAACTTTAGAGATCAATATACAGATTTTACAAATATAACTACGTTAACTACAACAAAACAAAATAGACAAGGAATTCAATATAAAGTTTCCGAACAAGTTGATACTGTAAATTTGGGATCCAAGGTTGTATCTAATGAAATAATTCATATAATGAGATCTAGAAATATAGAATTTGTTGCTAGAAGATTAAAACCAAAAACTCAATTATATGCATTTTTTGATAATGTTGATATGAATAAGTATGTAATACCCAAATTGATTGAAGTTCAGATGGAAAGTGGAACTTTTATTATTGGGGAAACTATTCAAGGATCTTCTGGTACAAGTTCTATAAGAGTAAGATTGGCAAGTCCTAATCATAAATATGGTCCATATAATCAATCGACTCAAGTATATGCAGAAAATCCATATACTCCAACTGAAACTATTCCAAATTCATACTCAAGTACATCAACTATTTTAAACATTGACACTGCAAGTCTTGAATTACAATCTTCCTCTGGTTTTTATGGAAACATCGTAAAAGGTATGCAAATAAAAGGTGAGACTAGTGGGGCTGTTGCAAAAATCAAAGAAGTTAGATTGGTTACCGATTCTGCCGGAACACTAATTGGATCACTATATATTCCAAATTCAAATCTATCATCAACTCCTTCTTTTGAAACAGGAACAAAAACATTTACATTAACTACTAGTTCAACAAATGTAACAATATCAGGTGCTACAGATAGCACTGCAGAAACAAGGTTCACTTCTTCCGGAACTCTCAATAATGTTGAAGAAACCACTTTGAGAATTAGAAATGCAAAAGTTGAAAGATTAGTAAAGACTGACGAACGGACTTTAACTTCAGAAAAAACTGAAACTGTAGCAAGCACTTCTTTTAAAGATAGAACTGTCGTTCAAACTAGATGGGTTGATCCACTTGCTCAATCATTTGAAGTTCCGGATGAAAAAGGAATTTTTATTACAAAAGTTGATGTATACTTTAAAACTAAAGATACTAAGAATTTGCCAATAACAATGCAGGTAAGAACCATGCAAACTGGCTTACCAACTCAAGAAATTCTTCCATTTGGTGAAGTAATTCTAGATCCGTCTCAAGTTATTCTTTCAGATGATGCATCTAAACCAACAACTTTTACATTCCCATCTCCCGTTTATTGTGAAACAAGTAAATCCTATTGTATAGTTTTACTTTCTGCTTCTGATGAATACAGGGTTTTCATTTCCAGAATGGGTGAAGAGGATGTAAGTACAACAAATAAAATTGAATCTGAAAAAATTATTGTTTCCCAACAACCACTTTTAGGATCCTTATTTAAATCTCAAAATGGTGCTACTTGGGATCCAAGTCAACTTGAAGATTTGAAATTAACTATCTATAGAGCTAATTTTTATAATGGTTCTTCAACTGTAAGGTTTTATAATCCCAATTTGGATGTAGGTAACAGACAAATAATAAGTTTGAGACCAAATCCCCTTGACTGCATTTCTAGATCTATTATTGTAGGTTTGGGTAAGAGCTTAACTTCTTCTGAAGTTTCTGGTCTATCTAACGGAGTAACTATTCTGCAAAACAATAATGGAAATTTCCGTGGCAATTTGAAAAGTGTAGTTGGTTCAATAGGTATAGGAAGCGTATTGACATTAACTTCTGTTGGTTCGGCATTTACATCATCTTTTAGAACATATTCTGACGTAAACTTGATTTCTTTGACTGGTAATGGTGTAGGGGCAAAAATTAATTTAAGTGTACAAAATGGGGTTGCTATTGCAGCAACAGTCTCTATTGGTGGAACTGGGTACGTATATGGGGATGCATTAACTATTGATTATACTCAAACAGATAGTCTTGGTAAAAACCTAATACTTTCTATTCCAAATAATATTGGAGTAATTTCAGCATTTAATTCTTTATTAATAGATAGAGTTCAGGGAGCGCCTCAACAAAATTCAACAGACGCTTTATTTTATGTTGGGACATCTGGTACAAGTTCCTTATCAAATGCAAACGTTACGTATGTCAATACCATTACAGATGGATTGCACTTTAAAGTTTCTCACAATAATCATGGAATGTATTCATCAAACGATAGAGTGACTATATCCGGAATAGAACCAGACTTAAAACCATCAACTTTAAGTGCTTCATATTCTTCTTCATCAACTTCTAATATTGTTTTAAATTCTGTTGGAATATTTACTAGTTTTGAAAATATTCCGGTATCTTCTTTAAATCCTGGATATATTTTAATTGATTCCGAAATCGTTAAGTACACTGGAATTGTTACTTCTACAAGTTCTTTGACCGGTATAACGAGAAATATTGATGGATCTATTGCAGGAACATATTCTATAGGTGATTCCGTTTATAAGTATGAACTTAACGGAGTTTCTTTAAGAAGAATTAATAAAACACATACTTTGTCTGAAACAGACCAATCAAAATATCCAGAAGATTTGGATTATTATTATATTAGAGTGGGAATGAATACTGGTGGAGTTGATAGATCTTCCGGAAACTCGAATAATTTTCCAGAGTTGTATTTCAAACAAGATAAATCTTGTGGATCTTACGACATTGTTCCTTTAGTTGGATCAGTAAAAGGTCCAAAAGCCACTCAAAATATTCCATTTGTTTCTATACTACCCAATTTCCAAATAATGTTACCTGAAGGAACTTCAGTATCCGCAAAAGTTAGAACATTTTCTGCATCCACTCCAGATAGTGATTTGATTCCGTTTGTTGATCAAGGATTTGAAGAAATTACTTTAAATCAAACAAATGATTTTAGTAGTCCTAGACTCATAGCCTCAAAAATTAATGAAACAATCCACCTTGCAGATTATCCAGGAAACAAGTCATTTACAATTGAATTGGAAATGAGCACGGAAGATAGTAAGGTTTCTCCAATGATAGATTTGGATAGAATTAATTTGATTACTATTGCAAATAGAATAAATTCTAAGGTTTCCAATTATTCTACGGACTCTAGGATTAATTCTTTGAATGAAGATCCTACTGCTGCTGTTTATTTGAGTAAAATTGTAAGGTTGGAAAAATCTGCAGATAACATTAAAGTTTTATTTGATGCATTTAAACATTCTACTAGTGATATAAGAGTTCTTTATAGGTTATTCAGATCAGATTCAAATTCAGAACCTTTATGGGAATTATTCCCTGGATACGATAATCTAGATACAAATGGTCAGATAATTAATTCTTCAAATAACACTGGACTTCCGGATAAGAAAGTCTTATCCGCTTCTTCTGAGGATGATTTTAAATCTTATGAATTTACAACTCCATCTTTACCACAATTTAAAGGATTCCAAATAAAAATCTTAATGACAGGTACAAATTCTGCATTTGTTCCTAAAATTAGAGATCTAAGAGCAATTGCTTCTATCTGATATGAGTTTAATTCCAGTAGAAGGTCATAATGGATTGTATAGAGATCACATTTCTGGGGCTATTGTTAATTGTTCAGATAAAGACTTTGATGCATATTTGACTATGAAACAAAATAAAATTAGTGATAAGAAAGAAATTGAGAGTTTAAAAAATGAAGTTAGTGAGATAAAAGACATTATGAAACTTATTCTTTCTAAATTAGACTCTAACTCATAAATACTTAAAAACGGATTCTAATAATGGCGGCAAGGAATGTAAACTTAGTTCTTGAACAAGGGGTTGACTTTCAAGCCACCTTTACAATCAGGAATACTAATAATGCACCATTAAATTTGACTGGGTACTCTGGAATTTCTTCCATTAGAAAACATCCAACTTCTTCTACTGCATACCCTTTAACTCTCTCTTTTGTTGACAGATTAAATGGAAAAATTGCGGTTTCGATGGGATACACTGCAACAGACTCAATTGAAAGTGGTCGTTATGTTTATGATGTTATTCTTATTTCTCCTAATTCTTACAGAAGCAGAGCTGTTCAAGGAAATGTTTTGGTAACTCCAGGAGTATCATAATGACAGATTACTTAGTAACGTTAAATGAACCCGGTCCATACCGAATTGGTGTTGATTATGAAATTCCTACTAAATCTATTCAGTATGGTAATATTATCCTTGATAATATAAATTCGCAATTTACTGGAGTTGCACATACTTTTGGTCTAAATGCGAGTGGAAGTTCATATGTTCCTATAAATGATCAACAACTTATTGTTGTTAAAAATAATCTTGTAATGGAGCCCATCGAAGATTATACAACATCAACAAATAATATTATTTTTGCAAATGCTCCAAATCCTGGTGATGATGTTTTTATAATTGCTTTAGCTACTACTGCGGATTTAACAAGAACTATTAATTATGTTATAGATAGTGGTTCAATTGCGATGCTTGCTGGAAATAAAGGATCCGTAACTTTAGATGTCAGTGGAGTCATTGAATCATTAGTCATCTTATCAGATCAACAAGGGGATTTAACTATTGATATTAAAAAATCAAATTATACAATTTTCCCAACATTTTCTTCAATAGTGGGTGGAACTTATCCCCAAATGACAAATTCAAGAAAAGTGAGAGATGATAGTTTATCAAATTGGGATAAAACACTTGTTTCTGGAGATATTCTAACCTTTGATGTTATTGCCGTGAATAATATCAATAGATTTTTAATATCTTTAAAATTAAAATTATAAATAAAGATAGTTACTAAAAAATTATAACCTGTAGGGGAGTTGTTTAAATGGCACTATTAGTTCCAAATATTGGAGAACTTGAGTCACTCAGATACTTGGTTGCACAGAACAACCACACTGCAAGTCTTGCTGACCAGTCTCCTAGAAATCTAGTTTTAAAACTTTTTACAAGTAACACGACTCCAGCTGAGTCGGATGTTCCTTCTGCTACTGCATATTTTGAACCATATGGAATTGGAAACACCAATGCTTATGGATTTGCTCCTTATACAGGTTATCCATATTGCGTAAATAATAGATCTGATCAAACTTATACATCACAAACTGGAATTCTTCTTAACGGTTCTCGTTGGAGAATTAATCAGGTAGGTTCTGGCACTACTGCTACATATCCAGAACAAACATTTACATTCACTGGTGATGCTGGAGATATCTATGGTTATTATGTAACTCGTGCAAACAACATGCCTGTCGCTGTTCAGGGTGTTGTACACGCTGCTTCTGTTGGTGTAGGAACTACGGTAACTAAAGGTGATAATACTGACCCAGTAATTGGAGTTGTAGGTAATCTTTATGTTACTGTAGATCCAGATCAAAGTGTTGATGATCTTACTTTGGGAATGGTTGTTGGCGGAAATGCTGGCATTCAAACTGGTACTAAAGTTATTGGTATTGACAGAGCATTAAAAGTAGTATACTTAGACAAGGCTTTAATTGATAATATTCAAGTTGCCACTGATCCCTCTGTAACGTTTAGTTATGGTAAGATCGTAGCAAATGGACACCAATTAGTAGCTGGAGATATTCTTTATATTGCTGCTGGTACAGGAAATACTACATTGTCCTCTGGAACTTATACAGTATTCTCTGTTCCTAATGCTAATGAATTCTACACATCACCTTCCTTGACCCCAACTCCAAATGCAACTGCAGGTCTCAGTACTGCAACTCTTTATAGTTCTATTATGTATGCTGAGAGATTTACAAATGGTCCATATTCCATTCAAAATAATGGAGACCAAATCAAAATTACTCTAAATGTTGCTCTTGATTGATTTTATTTAAAAAAAAATAATATTTTAACTGTAGATGTGGGGGATTGCTTTTTTATGGCGATCCTCCTTTTTATTCGTATTCATATTTGTGGGTAAGCTCCAATGCGGGTATTTACATACAACACTATTAATGGAATAAATCCCTTTTCCGGTGAAGATTATGGGAGCATAACTTCTGCAGCCGTAAATGAGTTAGAAGATTATTCTTATATTTCCCCGCAAACATCATCTGAAATACCTTATGGGGATATTTTGGGAAGTGAAAATAACTTTTCATCCACAAATATTACATTTGATGGTAATTTAGTACCAGAAACTTTTGATAATTATTTTATACAGAGGGAAGATTATAGTTATATAATTAATTCGGAAACGTTACTTCCTTTTGGATCAATTTCAATACAACAATCTGAGGTTTCTTCTGCAGAAATAAATTCTTATTTGGGAACTGGAACTTTATTTAATACTGGAGCTATAACTGAAAATGTAATATTTGTTTGGGATGGTAATGGAACAGTATTTGAAATTGGCCATGGATTAGATAGAACATTAAGACCATACGTAGCTTCTGGTACTCTGCGAATGGATCAGACCGTCGCTGAGACGGCTTTAGAAAAGGTATCATATTCTTATAATATTTTCTCTACAGTTCCCAGTAATCCAGATTATGGATTTATTGTAAACATAACTACTGAAATTGGTACTGATTATGGACAATTAAGTGAAGATTTTGGATCATCTATTGATGATTATGCATTTATAATTAATCCTGTTTTACTTAGTACTCTTACACCTTTTGGGAAAATTTCTGTCAGTGGTTCTGCAGAATTTTATCCAAATTATAGACTTTATTTTGACGGGCAGGCACAAGTCAAAATAGTATATTCTGAAGTTTTTGTTGGTACAATAACTTTCTCTGATTATGGTATAGAATCGAGAACGTATGTTTATGATAATACTAGCACTTTCTCTGCGTTTGAAGATTTAGGTTTAATCTCTACTCCAACAACACTTGATCCTGAGGATAATGGATTTGTAGCTTCAATCCACGATCCTTTTGTAGACAATGGTTTAATTTCTACACCTATTGAACTAGTTCCACTCAATCCATTTGGATCCATATCGATTTCCACTTCGTTTGCGGAATCGAGAGAGATTCAGGTTTATGGATTAAACCCTGGCGAGCATTTATATCCACAACCTGCAGATACTAGTAGTGGAACTATATTCCTTTCTGGAAATCTTGTTCATCCCGATATTGATTATACTCCATCTTATTCTGGAAACGGAACTATTGAAGTTTCCGGAACTGCAATTGAATCTTATATTGCTCAAACTCCAGAGGATACTCAACTTTTAATTATTTCTGGAACATCTATAGAGAGTAACACTGAATCTTACGTTGGAATTGGTGCTGGTTATTTCTCCGGAACTGGATTAGAAGTTTATTCAGCACAAACTCCAGAAAATACACAACTCTTCACAATATCTGGAACACCTATAGTACATCCAGAAGTGGATCTGACCCCACATTACGGTATTGAAAAAAATATTGGTATTGGAACAACTGCCTTTATCTTTACCGGATTTTATACTAATCTTCAAGCTTCATTTGCTTGGCTTGGAACTGGAACTCTGTTTAGTCTGGATTTTGGTAGAGAAAGTAGAACTTATGTATATAATGAATTTGTTGATATTAATGCAGAAGATTGGCAGTTAATAACCGGTATTTCGACTGACTTTGCTGATTACGGATTTATATCTAATATTGCAAATAATTTTGAAAATTATGGTGAATTAAATGTTACTTCGGGACTCAAACCATTTGGTACTATTAATCTTTTAAATGGTTTAAGTCCACAAGAACAATATCCATGGTTACCTGGACCCGGTGTTGGCAGATCTTGGAACTATACAAGAAAAGGTTATATTGGTGATAATCCTGTTTACACATTATCTGGAATTGCCTCTACAAGAGAAATTGCCGTATATCAAGATTTTGTACCTTCTGGACTATTTACAATATCTGGAAATCTACTTCATCCAAACATTGATTATACTCCTCACTATGGTATTGAAGAGAATATTGGAGTTGGAACTACTGGAATTCAATTAACAGGAATTTCTAGTGCGATAGAGAGATTTATTGCAGAACCTGCAGTAAGTACTCAATTATTTGTTTACTCTTCCGGATTATTCATATCAACTTCAAATGTTGATTCTAGTGACCTTAAATTTACTTATTCGGAAGTTGGTATTGGAACTCTCACATTTGTAGGAGAAAAATTAGAATCTGATATTGACTCTTATATTGGTGATGGTACAATTACTATTTTCGGAACTGGATTAGAATCTTACTCTGCACAGACTCCGGAAGATACTATATTATTTGAATTTGATCAAAATAAAACTGCAACATATAATCGTAATTCTGAATATGTAAGTGAAAATCCAGATCCAATTGTCATTACCAATACTTCTTTAGTTCACCCAGAAGTTGATCTTATTCCACATTATGGAATTGAAAAGAATATTGGAGTTGGTACAACAGGAATTAGATTCGTACCAGGTGCAGGATTTGAACCTGATGGAGATGGTAATCCTCGTGATGCTAAAACATATTCAAACAGATATGGATTCCAAGTTGGAGATTTCAACTCTGGTTCTGGTATTGGTACATTTAAGTTTGATCAAACTAATGATATTGCAAAATACAGTCCATTAACTCCATATACTGGAACTGGATTATTTAATATAATTACCGGATTTAGCCCACAAGTCCAATATCCATATGCTCCTCTTGGAATAGGTAAGTCTTGGAGCTTTACTAGAACAACTTATATTTCTTCCGGTATTGCAACGATTTCTGGAATTTCATCAACACGAGAAATTGCAGTATATGGTTATTATGGAAATGATAACAATCCAGGAACTTCTGGAACGATATTTATATCTCAACAAACATCTCCAACTATTGAGAAAGAGGTTGATAATTATGTTGGATCTGGCCAATTAAATCTTAGTGGAGATTCTGACATAAGAATTACCAATTCTTTTGTTGGATTATCAACCGTCCAATTCTCTGGATCTGCTTTAGAGTCGCTCTCTTCACAAACCCCAGAAGATACACAACTCTTTACTATTTCCGGAATAAGTCTCGAAGTATATTCAGCACAAACACCAGAAATTGAAGTACTTTATATTATTAATGGATTTATTGAAGAGTCGATTACTAATAGTTACACTGCATTCGGATCTGTAACTCTTAATGGATCTTCAAGTACGTTCTATGTTCCAAATTATCCGGCTAGAGGATTCTTTAGATTCGTACATCATAATGTCGATAATGATTATGATACATGCGATAACGAATCAATTACATGTGATGACCAAGATTCATCACATGTAAGTTTCACCGCAAATCCGGTAAAGAATACGGTTCTATTTGATTTTGATGGAAGTGCATTCACTTCAGAAATTGCCACATACACTGGAATTGGGTCTGGTCTTTATACATTATCTGGAACATATGAAAATATCAAACTTACTCATTCCGAATATGGAATTGGTACAATATTCATTACACAGACTTCTTCTCAAAGTGAAGGAGATGTATATGTTGGATCTGGAAATCTCTTTACAATATCTGGTGGTTCGGAATCTTATTCTACACAAACTCCAGAATCTACAATTCTCTTCCAGATTTCTGGATCTGCAACGACATTCATAGAATCGGATTATCCAGTTGTAGGTATTGGATTATTCACATTGAGTGGAAATGCAATAACTTCGGAAATTGCAACATATACTCAAGTTGGTTTTGGAACCATAAGTCTTTCAGCTGAACTTGTTTATCCAGATGTTATCTTTATTCCATCACCAGATGGTTCGGGTACAATTAATATTCTCGGATCTTCGAATGAATCTCTAACAAGAATATATGATGATACTTCAGGAACTCTATTTGGATTTTCTTCAGCTCTTGAATTATTTGCAAAATCTACTTATATTGGAATTGGAACAATTTACATTCAGCCAAATTCAGCTTCTACGGTTAATAATCCATTCCAAATTCCAAGAACTTATGTAGTTATTATTTAATTTTTTATCTGATAAATATATCAGAAGAAATAGTAATTTGAGTCCTATAGTACTATGACCAAGCAGGTACAGCTTAGAAGAGGAACTACAGCAGAACATCAGGTTTTTACGGGAGCGGTTGGAGAATTAACCATTGACACTACACAAGATGTAGCTGTTGTTCACGATGGTGTTACAGTAGGTGGCCACTATTTGGTTGGAACCGGTTTTGGTTCTACTGTACAACAAGCAATCGTAAACAAAAGTTTTATTGGAATTGGTACTACCAGTAATACTGTAAATCTAAATTCCACCCAAGTATCTGGAATTTTTGAGTTTATTGTAGTTGGGGATTCATATTTTGTTGGTGATATTGATGCTCGTAGCTTATTTGTAAGAAGTGATCCGGGAGTTTCTAGAGAAGGTACTTTAAGTGATACCAATCCATTTTTTATTACAGGAATTTCCACAGATAATATTAGACGTGGATATAATGTTTCCGAAAATATCAATAACCTTATTGGTGTTGGGGCAACTGTAACTGTAATTGGAATAAACAGTATTGGAATATCCAGTGCTCATAGCCAAGTTGGAACTGGTTCTACATTAATAACATTTACTAATCCATTTGGTGGTAGAACCCAACTAGTTTATCTTAATGCGTATCAATCAATTTTAGAAGAAGTTGGAATTATTACTTCTTATAGTCAAGATGCATTTATTAATTCTGGTATTATAACTGCTGCAGGAATTAATACTGCCTCTATAAACAATGTATATATCAACACCGGTATTCTTACAACGGCTGGAATTGTAAATGCAAATATAAATGAATTATTTGTTAATTCTGGAATTATAACATCTGCTGGAATCAATACGGCATCAGTTAATACCATTTACATTAATGCTGGTATTTTAACAACTGTTGGAATTACTAGTGCAAGAATAGATAATTTATATGTTACTACAGGAATTATAACAGGATTAACTGCTGATACTTTACTTTCGTCAAATGCTTACATAGCTTCAGGTATTGTTACTAATTTATATACTACTACATTATCTGCATCTAACTTATATTCCGCTGCTGGAATTATTACTAATTTATATACAACAAATATATCTGCATCTAACTTATATTCCGCTGCTGGAATTATTACAGATTTATATGGAACAAATTTATCAGTTAATACTGCATATGTAAATTCTGGCATTATCACAAATGCTAACATTACAACCGGTAATATAAACACTGCAAATATTGATGTTGGAATTTCAACTAGTTTTAATATTGGAACTAGTTCTATCAATAGAGCTTATATTAATGTTGGTGTAACTACAGAACTTCATATTCAGGATACCGCATGGGTCAACAACGCTAAAATAAACTCCGGTGTAGTTACTTCAGTTGGAATTACAAGTGCTGCTTATATAAATGACTTATATTATTCCGTTGGTTTTGGAACAACTGGTCATTTAACTAATGGATGGTTTGATACTGTTAATGTAAATTCTGGAATTACAACGTCAGCTAGAGTAGGATTTTCTACACTTGATACTGCTTTTATTAGCACTTCTTATACTAATACTGGATTTGTTACTTATTTTAACGCAACTGGTGTTGGTACGGTTCAAAGATTAGAGTCTTTTGTTGGTGTAATAACTTATTTAAATGGATCCGATATTAATTATAGTGGCATTGCAACCATAGGAAGTATAAAAGTTGGTATTGGAAATACTGATGTAATTATTGATGGTGATGCAAGAATTACTGGCGTACTTACTGTTGGAACTGCATCTATTCGCATTTCCGGTGATGATGCAACAATTACTGGCGTATCCACATTTATTTCCACTAGGGGTGAGATTACAAACTTAGTAGGATCTAATGTTCAATATACTGGTGTAACTACTTTTAATAGAGTAGGTGTAAGTACTCTCACATTTATTGGAATTAATACGCAATTAGATAATCAAGATAAATCAGTTAAAATTGAACTATCAAAATCAGGAATTGCATCCAATTATACAATAGTGCTTCCACCTAATATTGGAGGAGCTGGACAAGTTCTCGGAATTGATCCCGCTGGCGGCGGTAAACTTGGATTTACAACTGCTGGATTATATGAAGCTAGATATTATGTTTCTGCCAGAAATGGAGATGATTCCTATGATGGAAAAGCTTTGCCTGTCAGAACAATTAAAAAGGCAGCTCAATTAGCTTCATTTGATAGTTTCCAAATTCCAGGACAAAGATATCTTGATGCTGGAAATCTATTAGAGTCAAATAAAGAATTTATTAAAGAAGAATCAATTGCTTATGTACAGTTTAATTATGAAAACATTGGCGTTTCTACAATATTCCCAGAGTTTAATTCATCAAACTGGAAATCTGGTATAGGTTCTATAGTAGATGCTATAACATATGACGTTAGATTTGGTGGAAATTCTAAATCTATTTCCGTTGGTTCTGATATTAGAGGTGCAGGTACATATGATGGAGAAGAAGAACCATTTATCTTTGCGGTAGATTATGTAAAATTCCTCGCACAATACGTAATTAATAGTCAAACACCACCTACATTATATCAAACTGCAGTAACCCAAACTTTTGATTTTACACTCGTACAAGATCCTCTTAATAATAATACAAATTATTTCCATAGATCAAAAGATGCTAGAAATCTTATTATAGGAAATAGACAAGAAATTATTGATAAATCTTTAGCTTCTGTTGCAGTTGGAGTTGGTTCGACGTTCTTCTTCCCCGGAGAAGTAGAAACTAATCCGAGATCAAGATATTATGATGCATATAAGTTAATTACAATCAATAAACAAGAAATTGTTGATAAATCTATGGCATCTCTTGCCATTGGATTCCCAACAGGATTCTATGTACCTGGGCCGGGTATTGGATCAACTACAAAAGATTCCAGATATTATGATGCCTATAGGTTAATTCAAATTAATAGAGATGAGATTGTTGCCACTGCAATGACAGCAATCAATGTTCAATATCCCACACTCTGGTCATCTGGAGTATCTTCAGATAAGTGTCAAAGAGATTTGGGATATTTCGTTGATGCTGTTTCTACAGACGTATTCACTGGTGGTAATAATTATGCAAGAGAATTTACTGGATTCTATTTTGTTGGAGTAGGGACGACAAGTTTAGCTGGTGAAGAACAACAAACAATTTATGGATTCCAACAAGCTGGAATTCAAATGAGAAATGCGATTACTAACCAGCTAACTAATAAGAATCTTGGAATTTCCAGCGGACCAACGACTTATACTGGAACTAAAGTAGATGCAGTTGGGGTTGCAAATACAACTGCATGTACTGACGTACAGAATAATATTACTACTCTTGTGGGAATTGTTACTGCAGCAATTGGAGCTGCAACTACTTCTGGTCTACCTGCAGTCAACCTAGGTAATTTTGACCTCAATATAATAGGATTTGGTACTACTGCGGGCATTTGGAAGTGTGCTAGAGACACTTCATTCTTTGTTGATGCTGTTTCTACAGACGTATTCACTGGTGGTAATAATTATTCGAGATCATTTACTGGATTTTATTTCACCAATGTTGGAGCTCCATTAGGAAATGGATTAGTTGGTGAGACTGCTCAATCAAATTATGTGTTTGAAAGTGCAAGAAACTTAATGCAGTCTGCAGTTACCAATCAACTTAATGGTAGAGATTTAACCATTACTGCAGATTCTGTCACTGGATTTAACACAAGTCCCAATTCTTGTGCAAATGTTAGATCCACAATTGCAGCTCTAACTGGTATTGTAACTAGCAGTGTTGCTGCAGGAAGTACTGCTGGTATTGGAGTCACTACAAATTATGGATATTTCCTTGTTAATTCTACATATAATGTAAGAAATCTCACAGGAATTAGTACTCTTGGTATTGGAGTCAGTTCTGTTGGTATAGGTACAACTAATGTTGTTGGTGGTCGTAAGTGTGCTAGAGATCTTGGATATATTGTTGATGCTATTGCACAAGACGTTTCTTATGGAACAAACCAACATACCATATATGCAACTAAGAAATACTTCAATGGTGCTGGAACATTAGTAACAAATGGAGTTCTTGGAGAAGAAACTGCTTCTGTATATGCTTTCAGAAGTTTGGGGACTTATGCAAAACGCGCTGTCACAAACTGGTTAAATTATCAAGATCTTTCAATTATAAATGATGTTTCTGTTGGATCTACTAACAAAAATCCAAATGTTTGTGCAAATACAAGGTCTACAATCGACAGTCTTGTAGGAATTCTCACAACTGCCTTATTATCTGGTAGTTTAGTTGGAATAGCATCTACCAGTATTGGATTGACTGATTGTGCTGATGTTAGATCTGCAATTGTTAACTACGCTGGAATTGTAACTACCATTGTTGGATTTGGAACTGCACTTGCTCCAACATTATCACTACCACAAACGCAATCTAAACCTGTTTGCATTTTTGTTGAAGCTGGTGATTACATTGAAGATAACCCAATTTTACTTTACGATGATATTGCTGTTGTTGGAGATAACCTAAGGAACACTATTATTAGACCTCTGAACGCTGGCAAGGACATGTTCAGAGTTAGAAATGGATGTTATGTGACCGGATTTGCGTTAAAGGACAATATTGATGCTGCTGGCATTCCACTATTAACTTGGGATTATGCAGTTGCATTTGATGATCCTACCGATTCGACAACTTCTAGGTCTGGATATGCAACCAAAACAGATAAACCAATTATTTCAAGATCCCCATACATTCAAAACTGTTCAATTCTTTCATTCTTAGGTGGAAATGGTATTCTTGTAGATGGAAATAAAGTACAATCACCTAATACACCTCTTATTAGAGAAGAGGCAGAAATTCCACTACTTGGGGAACAACCCGAACAAGGTAAATCTATGGTTGCGGCCGCATTTACTATGGTTTCTTTTGGTGGTATTGGTTGGAGAACTATTAATGATGGATATGCACAGGTCGTATCTTGTTTCCAAATTTTCTGCCGTTATGGATCTTTAACTCAGTCTGGTGGATATTTATCTATTACCAACTCTGCAACCAACTTTGGATTATTTGCTCTGAGATCTATTGGATTTAGTCAAAATTCATTTGCTTTTGATAGAGGAAGAATTGCTGCAACGGGTACTTCTGGTGGATTAACTACTCTAAAGGTAGTTGGTTTAGGTAGATCTGATCAAGATTTATATGTTGCAAGATTCTTTAATAATGCAAATCAAGATGTTACTCAAAACTTTAAGTCATCTCCAATAACTTCTGAAGTTATTGGAACTGCAGTGACTACTGGTGGTGTAGTTAACGTTAGTTCGGATACAATTAATATCACTAGTCACCCATTTAATAATAGTGATAGCGTAGTATACTTTGGAGATGAAGGAGTAATTCCTAATAGAATTATCGGTGGTTTAGTTAATGGAAACCAATATTATGTAAAATACATTGATTCCAATAGTTTCCAACTTACTGAAGATGATGCTTTAACAAGAATTGTAAACCTCACATCTGCATCAACCGGTATTCACACATTCCAAAAAAATACCTTTGAATTTTTCTCATATTCTATTATTGATAGACATAACTCATATCAGGAATTAACTCTTGCTACTGGAATTGGAACTACTTGTAACTTTGTATCTGGTAGAGAAATTAGTCAAACAGTTGTTGGTGGAACAGCACTTGGTATTGCTGTTACTTATAGTCAAACTACTAGGAAACTACTCGTTTCTGTTGAACTTTCTGCAGGAACTAGAAGAAACTTTGCAGTTTCAAATGGAACAACAGTACTTGATTTAACAGATCATAGTGGTACACCAATTGGAGTTGGAGTAACGGTTATATCAGGTATCACTACTTATTGGACAACTAATAGTAAAATTGATACCACTTTAACAGGACAATCAATTCAAGGTGTGCAAAACTTACCAGAAACTTATAAATTGCATTGGCACAGACCTTCAATTATTAACTCTTCTGGACATACTTGGGAATATTCTGGTTCTGGTATTGATTACAATGCTCTCCCACAAAACGGAGGCAAAACAATAACTAAGTCTGAACAAGTTAGTGAAAGAGGTGGCCGAGTTTATTCTTCTGGTACTAATGAACTTGGTGACTTTAAGATTGGTGATTTCATTACTGCATTTAACAGAACTGGTAATATTATCTTCAACAATACTGTAACTATTGGTACTCTCGATTCCATTAGATTATCCTTGTCTGGTGGTGTTGCAATTGAAGAATTCTCAGTTGATGGTGGTTTAGGTGATAATGAACTGGGCGGACCTCTTAATAAGAGAGTTTCAACTCAGTTAGCTATCAGAACATTCTTAAATAATAGACTTGGTGGATTTATTGATAAATCGGTATCTACAAATGCTATTCCTAATGCCATTGTTCAGTTAAATGCTATTGGACAAATTAACTCAGACTTAATTCCACCCAAGGTTTCCAATTACTATAGAACTCCATATAATTTTGGTAGATTGCAACTACATAACCAAATTCCAGCTACTAAAATTGGAAATGGTGATACAGTTGTTGAACCACAATCTCCATATGTACTTATTAGTGATACATATTCCCAATATATTATACTAAACAATTCAACAGTTTATAATTTCCTAGATGGTGATATTGTTTATAGTGTATTGAATCAAGGTGGAGTAACTGGTGTTGTTACTTCTCCACCATACATTGGAGTTAATACCAGTTTAGGTATTACAACTAATACTGGATTATCATTCCCTAATGTTGGTTATGGTACAACTGGTCTTGTAAGAGGTGTTGCATTAACTCTTAAGAATTTGAGTGGTGGTTCTGGATATTCTCAGGCAGGCATTTATACTGGGGTTAGATTTGATATTGCTACTGGAATTGGTACGGGAATTACTGGTACAATTACTGTTAGTGCTGCAGGTACAGTTCAAGCTGTTGCAATTAACACTGGTGGACGTTACTTTGCTGTTAATGACACATTAAGTGTCAATGATCCTACTCCAATTGGTGGTAGATCCGGTGGTTCCAATTTTACAGTACAGATTGCTAGTGTAGAGACAAGATTATATGTAAATCTTACGAGTAATGTTAAGTTTTCTCCGACTACAGCTCTTCCAGATTATATTGCAGATAGAAATGCTGTTGCAATTTCTACTAACATAGGTGTTTCAACTAGTTTCAGTTTTACTGGTACAGACATTGATGTTGGTGGTAATGTTGATTTTACAAACTCCAGAATTACAAGTACATTCCAACCGTTTGGTGATGGTGACGTAGTTAAATACACAACAACTGGAACGGCAGTTGCACCATTAATTGCAGATACTTTTTACTATGTCAAAAAAGTTGGAATTGGTTCGTATTCATTGCATACAAACTATGCAGCAACATCTGCTTCCGTTGTTACTCTTACTGCTTCTGGAACAGGAACTCACACATTTACGAGAACTGGTATTGTTACTTCCACCGATCAAATAGTTTTAGTTAATCATGGATATACACAAGGTGATCCGGTTCAAATTAATGCAGCTGCTGGTCTAGGAACGTTACCAACAGGATTGACAACTGGATATTATTACTTTGTTGGTTCTGCAACTACCAATACATTTACACTACATTCAAGTAGAAACAGTGCCCTTGCTTCATTTGGTGGTTTGATTTTGGATCAGGTTCCCCTAGGAACCAATGGAAGTGGAATTGTATCATTCACAAAACAGAATGTAAGTTTCACTGATACTGTTAATACATCTGGTCAGGTTGCAAGTAACTGGGCAGCCGTTGGAGGTGGTGATATTGATGCTTCCAACATTATTTCTGGTGTTATTAATACAACAAGACTTGCTGCATCTGGAACTGCGAATAATCAAACATTCTTAAGAGGTGATTCTGCATGGGCTAAGGCAGTTTCTTCAGTTGGATTTGGTACTACTCAACCAGTTCAAGTTTTTGCAACTTCTGTTGATAATGCACCTAATGGAGTTGGAATTAATACTTATTATGGAAATCTAGAAATTAGACTCAATAGATGTCTTCCAACACTAGATCTTTATTCTACATTAGGTGTTGCTCAATTTAAGACATCAACATTCAATGTTGGTTCTGATGGTCAGATACAAATCAAAACCTCTTCTGCGGGTGGTGATGTTGACGCTGCAACTCTAGGTGGAAATAACTCTTCATATCACTTGGATGTTACGAATCACCAAGGAACTATCCCCATAACTAGGGGTGGAACTGGACTATCTGCTGCTCCATCAGATGGCTCTTTACTGATAGGTAATGGAACCGCATATAACTTAACAACAACTCCAACTTTAAGGGGATTATTAACAACTCAGTCAATTGCAATTGGTGGAAATTACGATATTTCCTTTACTACCGGAACATGGACTGGAGAAAAGGCTGGTAAGATTCAATTTTCAGGTAATAATCTTTATTTACAATTCACTACCAGTTTGATTGGTAGAAATTCAAGTGGAACAGATGTATTTTCTCTCGGTAGTACAGGTAATGTAACGTTTAATGGTACTGTTTCTGGCACTAGATTAATTTCCACAATTTCAACAGGAACTGCTCCATTATCAGTCACTTCAACCACAGAAGTAACTAATTTGAATTCTCAGTTCTTAAACGGATTATCTGCATCTTCCACTTACACGGGCGGAACTGCAAATATTGTTTCCAGAGATACTTCTGGTAACTTTACCGCTGGTAAGATCACACTAGACGGCGCTGGCACTACAACTGCTCCACACATTACATTTAGTGGCACAACACAAAACTGGATTGATTTTGGTACAACTGGTACTGCTGCTCCAACATTCACCAACAGAAGTGCTGGTGCAAAAATTGTTCTTAATAATGCGATTAGTGCTTCTGCTGCAGACTATGCTTTCGGTATTGAAAGTGCTACTCTGTGGTCTGGAGTTCCAACTACTTCGCAATCATTCAAGTGGTATGGTGGAACAACTCTTGCTGCAACTCTCACGGGCGCAGGCGCATTAACTCTTGTTGGCGCTCTTTCCGCAACTACATTAACATCTACAGTTACAACAGGAACAGCACCATTTACAGTTGCTTCCACAACCACCGTAACTAATTTAAGTGCCGATTTACTTGATGGATTAAATTCTGCCACTGCAGCAACAATAAACACAATTGTCGCCAGAGATGGTTCTGGTAATATTACCGGTGCAAGAGTAGATTCTACAACTTCTAGATCAACTACTCATGATATTACTGCAGATACAAACAACAGATTCACACAAGGTGCATTATTCCTTAGAAGTGCTTCGCCAACGATTTACTTGAGAGATACGGATCACAATGTATCAATGATTCATTGTAATTCTAATATTTTCTATGTTCTTCGTGGAGGAACTGATACTGAAACCTGGACCCAGGTCAATAGTGTATGGCCATTACAAATCGATCTTACAAATAATAATGCTACATTTGGTGGAACCGTAACTGCATCTTCTGACGTAAGATTCAAGAAGAATATTAAAACTATTCAAGATGCTCTTGATAAGGTTCTCAATATGCGTGGCGTGACCTTTGAAAGACTTGAAACTCCTGGAACTGAAATTGGTGTAATTGCACAAGAAATTGAGGAAGTTGTACCGGAAGTAGTTACAACAGATGCAAATGGCCATAAGTCGGTCGCATACGCAAACTTAACTGCATTACTCATTGAAGCGGTCAAGGCACAACAAGTTCAAATTGATGAACTTCGTGGAGAGATCAAAAAACTAAAAGGCGAGTGAAAACTTAACCTATAAATTATAAATACCTCTAGAAGACTAGGGGTATTTTTTTATGGCGCAACCATCTAGTAGAGCGGAGTTGAAAGACTATTGCCTCAAACAACTAGGAAAGCCTGTTTTAGAGATAAATGTAGATGATGATCAGATTGATAATCTAATTGATGATGCAATTCAATATTATCATGAGCGTCATTTTGACGGTATCGATCGTGTATTTTTAAAACATAAACTTACTCCTGCAACTAAAACAACTCTGGCTCAACCAGGTCCAGTAGGTTCTGCATCTACTTCTGGTAGTGTTGTTGGAGCTGGGTTGACTTCTCTTACTTACGTTGAGGGAGTTAATTATCTTCCACTTCCAGACTCTATTATTGGTGTAAATAATATTCTTAAAATTAATTCCAGTACAATTTCTGACGGACTTTTCAATATTAAATATCAATTATTTTTAAATGATGTTTATTATTATGGTGCTTTAGATCTTCTCAATTATGCAATGGTTAAAAGATATCTTGAAGATTTGGATTTTCTTTTAAATCCTCATGCACAAATCAGATTTAATAAAAAGAATCATAAATTATATCTCGATATAGACTGGTCTCAAGTAGGTGAAAATGAGTACGTTATTATTGATTGTTATAGAATTGTGGACCCTTCAGACGCACCAAAACTTTATAATGATTGGTGGTTAAAAAAATATCTTACTGCTCTCATTAAAAAACAGTGGGGACAGAACATGATTAAATTCAATGGTGTTTTACTTCCAGGTGGAGTTCAGTTGAATGGAAGGCAAATCTATGATGATGGAGTTGCCGAAGTAGAAAAATTGGAACAACAACTTAAGGATGAATACGAATTACCACCACTTGATCTCATAGGTTGATATGTCACCACTCAATTCTTATTTTCTTCAAGGATCTCCGAGTGAGCAAAGACTCATTCAAGATCTAATTAACGAACAACTTAAAATGTATGGACAAGACGTTCTATACATGCCTAGAAGAATTATTGGGGAAAATACGGTCATTAAAGAAGTCACTGCATCCAAATTTGATGATAGTTTTCGCATAGAAGCATATTTGATGAATTTTGAAGGATTTAGTGGTAATGGAGATCTTCTTACAAAATTTGGTGTCAGAAGTAACGATGAAATAAATTTAGTAATATCTAAGGAAAGATATGATGATTTTATTTCCCCTTTATTAAAACTATGGCCAGAAGATGAAAGAAAACTAGCATATAGACCTCAAGAAGGAGATTTAATTTGGTTTCCTCTCGACGAATCTTTATTTGAAATTAAATATGTTGAGGGTAAGAAACCTTTTTATCAACTTAATAATCTTTATGTTTATGAATTAAGGTGTGAAAGATTTGAATATGAGGATGAAATTATTGATGTACCAGAAATTGATTCTAGTGGTATAGAAATTAATGAATCAATAAAAGATCTTGGAAACATTTATACTATTCAAATGGTTGGTTCTGGTGCAACAACTGCAGTAGCTACGGTAGGATTTGCAACTACCAACCCCAATTCTAAGTCAGTTCAATACATTGATCTCATTCATGATGGATCTGGATATACATCAGCTCCTAGAGTTTCAATTTCTACTGCTCCTGCAGGTGGATCAACAGCGACAGCTGTTGCAATTATGACAAGTAGAAGCGTAAATCAGAAACTATCTATCGATAGAATTCTAATTACAAATCCAGGTTTTGGTTATACTGAACCTCCAATAGTTATTATTTCTGGAGGTGGTGGATCTGGTGGAATCGCAACTGCAGTAATTAACACAAGAGTTCTTGGGGTTATTGGTATTTCTTCTGGAGGAGTTGGATATACTACTGCTCCACAAATTCTCATTCAAAGAACATTTATTCCATCAAGTACTGGAATTTCATCTAATATTAGAAATGCTCAGGCAGAACCTGTATTAAATTCAAATGGTGCAGTAGTTGCAGTTCGTTATTCAAATGCTGGCGCTGGGTATACATTTACACCAACAATATCCTTTACAAATCCTACTGCAATTACATTTGGGGACTATGATTATAATGAAGTTGTTACTGGATCTAGAACAGGAACTACTGGATATGTGAAGAGTTGGGATTATGTCAATAGAATTTTAAAACTTTCTGTTGTTGATGGAAACTTTGCAAGAGGTGAATCTATTGTTGGAGCTGCAGCAAGTTATAAAGTTTCCACAGTTCAAACAAATGAATTTTTGGATGCTTATGCAGAAAATATTGAAATTGAAAATTCTGCAGACATTATTGTAGATTTTAATCAAAGAAACCCATTTGGAGAATACTAAATAATTATTACTCCATAATAACTTGTAATGATCTCAAATTATTTTTATCACGAAATATTGAGAAAGACCATAGTATCTTTCGGTACACTTTTTAATGATATTAAAATCAAACATAAAGATAACGCAGGAGATGATTTTAGTATCTTAACTGTACCTATTGCATATGGACCGGTGCAGAAATTTTTAGCTAGAATTGAACAAGTACCAGATTTAAAAAAAAGAGTTGCTATTACTTTACCAAGAATGTCATTTGAAATGACAGGTATTCAATATGATTCCAGTAGAAAGTCTTCCACAATGCAGACTTTCAGGACTTTGGATAAAACAAATAATAATGAAATGACTAAAGTTTTTATGCCTGTCCCTTATAATGTAAATATTAGACTTTCAATTATGTCTAAACTAAATGAGGATGCATTGCAAATTGTAGAACAAATTTTGCCTTATTTTCAACCTCATTTTAATTTGACAGTCGATCTCGTATCAACTATTGGAGAAAAAAGAGATATTCCAATGATTTTGGAAAGAATTTCCATGGATGATCAATATGAAGGAGATTTTACTAGTAGAAGAGTTTTGATTTATACTTTAGATTTTGTTGCTAAAGCATATCTATTTGGTCCAGCGGGAAATGGTAATGAGGCTATGATTAAACAAGTACAAGTTGATTATTATGCAGATACAAATAGAGTCAATGCTTCTAGACAACTCAGATATGTTGCGGAACCAAGAGCACTAAAAGATTATAATAATGATGAAATTACGATAATTGCTGAGGATATTGCAGAAGAAATTTCTCAATTTGATGTTTCCGATTCCACTGGATTGACACCAAATTCATATATTCAGGTTAATGATGAATCCATGTATATTCGTCAAATCACAGGAAATACTTTATTAGTTAACAGGGGTCAAAATAATACGAATATTGCATCACATATAGTTGGAACTGCAGTTAACGTAATTAATTCTGATGATGATGAATTAATTGATCTGGATGATGACTTTGGATTCAGTGAAAGTCGTTATGATTTTGGTGATGGTAAAATTTATAGTACTACAAAAGGTATTGATGTATGAGTTTTGAAGACATTGATAAAGCTTTAGATATTGAGACTACTCCAATTAAATCAGAAATTGTTAAATCAGAACCTACTACAATTAAATCTATAGAATCTCTAGATCAACTTCAGAAAGATTATGAGTATTCTAGAGGTCAACTTTATTCAATTATTGAAAAAGGTCAAGAGGCAATTAATGGCATCCTAGAACTTGCACAAGAATCTGATTCTCCAAGAGCATATGAGGTTGCTGGACAACTGATTAAAAATGTCGGAGATGTTACGGATAAACTTTTGGATCTTCAGAAGAAGATGAAAGATATTAATCAAGAACAGAAAGGATCTGTACCGACTAATGTTACTAATAATGCTGTATTTCTGGGATCTACTGCAGAACTTCAAAAGTTTCTGAAGAGTTCCATGAATCCAGATCTATCTAAATAAAAATAGGAAACTTATAAAAATAAATGGATAAACCCACCTTTAAAGAGTGGTCTATTATTGCAGACCTAGAAACTATTGCACCTCTCGGAGAAGATTTTGAGTTCTCAATGGCTCGTGGAGAACTTAAAACCGCACAGGCTGCAATCACCAGACTGATGACTAAACTTAAAGGTGAAGGTGATTTAGAAGCATGGGTACAATCAAAGATTACAAAAGCCGCAGAGTATCTTGATACTGTAGCCGATCATCTTTCTCATGGAGAAGATGATACCGAAAGAAAGAAAGAAGTTGAAGAAGAATTCAAAGGCCATAAGTCAGTAGAAGAAATCGCAAAAAAGCATAATGTATCCCCATCATCCATCAAAAAACAACTTGAGATGGGGATGAAAGTTGAACATGAACATACTACAGATAATGATGAAGCAATGGATATCGCATTGCAACATTTAGATGAGATTCCTAATTACTACTCCAAACTTAAAAAGATGGAGAAGGTTAAGGAAGATTGGTCAGAAAAATACAAGAAGTCCATTGATTGTGATAATCCAAAAGGATTTTCTCAGAGAGCTCATTGTCAAGGTCGTAAAAAGAAAATAGATGAATCTTTATCTCCGCATGAACAGGCTTCAAAAAAAAGTAGTGAAAGATTGAAGAAAGAAAAGAAAAGTACAACTGCACCAATGGTAATGCCTAAAAATGCAGTGTACAAACCAAAACCTGATCCAATTAAAGATACATCAGTAAAGCCAAAACCAGAACCAAAAGAAGAAAAGAAAGAAAAACTAACACCACTACAAGCAGCTAAACTAAGAAAATTAGAAAGAGAACAAAAGAAAAGAAAAACTAGAAAAGAATCTGTTGAGATTCTAGACGCTAATGGAAATCTTTTTGCAACAGTAATTGATATCATTAAAGGTAGTGATTATAAGTTTAAGAGTTTTAGTCAACCAATAAATGAAGATGCGGTTGAAGAACTTGAAAGTGGACTTAAAAAATTAGATGATACTTCTTATGATTCTATTGACAAACTAATGCGTCATATCATGAAAGAACATGATATGACTGCAAAAGAACTTCATAATGCATTTGTTAAAAAACACGATAAAACTCCAGATGAGTGGATTAAAGGTTTGAATGAAAAATGTTGGGATGGATACAAACAACTTGGAATGAAGAAAAAAGGAAAAAGAATGGTTCCCAATTGCGTGAAAGAGGATTCTATTGATGAAAACAAGAGTGGTGATAGTTCTTTGCGTGACTGGTTTACTAAGAGTCGCGCTTCTGATGGCACCCCTGGTTGGGTTCAACTGGGTGGTAAATACGAAGGGAAACCCTGTGCAAAACAACCAGGACAAACAACCAAACCAAAGTGTGGTTCAAGCAAAATGAAGGCAGATCTCTCCGATAAAGAAGAAGAGAGAGCTTTCCGTCGTAAGAATCAGGAAGATCCAAATCCCGATAGAAGGGGTAAGGCTAAGATGGTTGCAACGGAAGAAAAAGATGCATGTTATTCAAAAGTAAAGTCTCGTTATAAGGTTTGGCCATCTGCATATGCATCTGGAGCTTTAGTCAAGTGTCGCAAAGTTGGTGCAAAGAATTGGGGTAATAAAACTAAGAAAGAATCTT
>JACCDP010268504.1_pt1 | contig 50836 bp, 50 predicted proteins | sample 7445841 | NCBI WGS metagenome assembly JACCDP01 (sample SAMN15323441, study PRJNA562643) | freshwater metagenome | isolation source: river surface water | place: USA:Blue River Watershed | collected 2017-08-17 | reverse complement strand
GGAACATTCATGTTCATGTATATACTATAGTTAGATATAAACCCTTATAATATATACGTAAATGGTATAAAGCCAGCGTCATAAGACTATATACCACGACAGCATAATGATGGACATGAAGACATTATTACACGACGACGACGTTGTTAGAGGCGAGGATGGCCTGATTTTTAATCCCTATAACCCGTCCAATATTGAGATTACATTGAGCGAAGTTCAATCTATTCTCCTTAAATATGGACTACCTACCGACAAAATAGTAAACATGGAGTTATTTAAGCGCGCATTTGTGCATAGGTCTTATACCAAGCGCCCGCATTTTGAGAATGTTCAGCAGAACATCACCATCGTGCCTAAGCCCGACGATTGCATGCCCTTGAAGTCCAAGTCCAACGAACGTCTTGAATTCTTGGGCGATGGATTATTGGAATTGGTCACGAAATATTACTTGTATCGCCGATTCCCCAAGGAGAATGAGGGTTTCATGACAGAAAAAAAGATTGCCATTGTGAAAAATGAGGCCATTGGACGAATCGCGCTAGAGATGGGACTGCATAAGTGGCTCATCTTGTCCAAGCACGCAGAGGAAAAGAAGATTCGCACAAACTTGAAGAAATTGGGTTGTCTCTTTGAGTCATTTTTAGGAGCATTGTTCCTTGATTTTAATAAAATCGTCGTAAAGGACGAAGACGGCTGGTTTCAAAATATGTTTGTTACGGGTCCAGGGTTTCAAATGGTGCAGAAATTCATAGAAAACGTATTTGAGCAACATATTAATTGGATTGAGTTGATTCAAAACGATGATAATTATAAAAACATTCTTCAAGTAAAGATTCAAAAGGAGTTCAAGGTGACGCCTCATTATTTGGAGATGGAGCATGACGTTGAACAGGGATATCGCATGGGCGTCTTCCTTTGCTTAGGACAACAAGTGCATAATTTAGTCCCTGCGGATGCTATTCATATTGAGACCTTGAAAACCTTCCAAGAGATTCAAACATATCTAACCACCCATGGCAAGGTGTTTCTATTTTTGGGCGAGGGATTGCACAAAATTAAACGCAAGGCTGAACAAGAGGCTTGTTTAGTTGCACTTGGTGTTATTGAAAAATACTCTAAACCCGCATAAGTATTGTTGAAACCAGGCAATTCAATTATGCAATGTAAACGTTGTTTTTTATATATAGATTCTATATAAGAAGCATTATGGATTCTTTAGTCAAAGATAAATTAAAAATGAAGCCAATCGTGACATCACACAAACCGATTGAGGTAAGGATTCGTGTAGACGCGCCTGTAATAAAGGGCGTTACTATACGTGATGTGCGCGAGAGTGCTCAACCTTATGATATGACTGAATTGAAAGAGCGATTAAAAGAAAGCAAATTGTCGCATGTGACCATGAAGATTACTTCTGCTGCACCCATTGAGACGCCCTTGTCTCTTGTTCCGCAAGCACCGCCCGCTAAAAAACATGCAAAAAAAATAACCAAGAAAAAACTATTAATTATTGCAGAAGAAGATGAGGAACCTCGTGCAACAGAAAGGGTCGTGCCAGAGATGGTTGATACTGCTATCGCCGTAGTTGAAAAGGAAACTGCACGTCGCACACCTAGAGTTCAGCGGGGAGTTGCTGAATTAGGACCCGAAGAATGGGTTGAAATCAGTGGTGAAAAAATAACAAAGCGATTGCCTGCAAGGGAACCACCCGTAAAAATCAAGTTATCAAGCTATTACATGAATAATCGCAAAAAATTTGTAAACTTTATTAATTCCTTTTTTGAAAGATACCGAGAAGAATTAGAAAGCGTGGAAAAGACGATTACGTGCGATTCTCTCAAGGGTGCTGACTCCTTTTCTTTGTTGACGCATCAAAAAATTGTCAAAGATTATATGAATTTATATACGCCGTATCGTGGTCTTTTACTCTATCATAAATTGGGAACAGGCAAAACGTGCACGAGTATTGCCATTGCAGAGGGAATGAAAAATCACAAGCGTGTTATTATCATGACTCCCAAATCGCTCAGGGACAATTATATGGAGGAATTGAAAAAATGTGGAGACCTTATGTACAAGAAGAATCAATACTGGGAGAGAATTGATGACCCTTCCACGTTTGAAACATTGTCTAGCGTGTTGGGATTGTCTATGGAGTATATTACTCGCAACAAGGGCGCTTGGTTGGTTGATATTTCAAAAGCACCCAATGTGCTATCAAGTCGCGATATGAAAAGTCTAGACGACCAACTAAACGAGATGATTCAAAATAAATACATCTTTATCAATTATAATGGTTTGCGCCCTAGTCGTCTACAAGAGCTTACGAATGATTATGAGAAAAACCTCTTTGACAATAGTATCATTATTATAGACGAGGCCCACAACTTTATTAGTCGCATAGTGAATAGATTGCAAAAGGAAAAAGCAGTCCCAGAAAATGCGCGAGGAGAGAAGGAAAGGTTGCCGAAAGCCATGTCTTTGAAATTATACGAATACTTGTTGTCCGCCAAGGATGCGCGTATCGTCCTGCTTTCTGGCACGCCTGTCGTGAATTACCCCAACGAAATTGGAATACTTTTCAACATATTACGAGGTTATATCAAGACTTGGGAAATCCCGTTAGAAGTGAAGACTACCAAAAAAATCAATGCGGAAACACTTCAGGCAGCGTTGCAAGGAGAGAAGATTCTTGACTATTTGGAATATTCGCCTGCTAGTAAAAAATTATTTATAACACGCAACCCACTTGGGTTTAAAAACAAAATCAAAGATGGAACTGGCTATCATGGTGTATCTAATCAAAAGAAGAATAACAAGGATGAGACTATTATTGAGACTGATTTTGTTAGCGATGACGCTTTTGAACGCAAAGTAATAGACCAGTTGAGGAACATGGACATTGATGTCAAAACCTCGGGTATAAAAATTCACAACTACAAGGCGTTGCCTGATAAATTGGACGAGTTTATGTTGCGTTTTATTGACCCTGCAACGAAACAAATGAAGAATGCAAACGAGTTTAAACGACGAATTATTGGGCTTACCTCTTATTTCCGAAGCGCACAAGAGAGTTTATTACCACGATATGAAAAGACGCCCGAATATTATCATGTTGTTAAAATTCCTATGAGCAATTATCAGTTCCAAGTATATGAATCGGCGCGAAAAGCCGAGCGTAAAATGGAAAAAAGTTCCAGGTCAAAACAAGGCCAATTTGATAAGGATGGCATCTATAAAGACCCCACTTCCACATATCGCATTTTCTCACGTTCGTTTTGTAATTTTGTAATGCCCAATCCGCCTGGCAGACCCATGCCCGAACAAAATAAGCAAGTTGGTGATAAAGCTGGCGAAAAGGCTGGTGCCGACACAGAAATGGAAAACCTGCTAACCAAGGCAAAGAAGGTGGAGCTTGACCAAGATGTTAATGCAGACAATGAAGGCGAAATTGAAGCCGATGAAGCCATTAATGCGGTAGCGGATACAACCTATTTGGACCGATTGAACTCTGCAATTGAAGAGGTTAGAAGAAACGCTGCCGAATTCTTGAACAAAACCGCATTAGAAACGTATAGCCCGAAATTCTTGGCCATGTTGGATAACATACAAGACCCCGCATATCCAGGATTGCATTTGGTATATAGTCAATTCCGCACACTTGAAGGCATCGGGTTGTTTTCCATGGTTCTTGAACAAAATGGATTTGCTCGGTTCCGTTTGAAAAAGACCATGTCTGGCGGATGGGAACTTGATATCAAAGAAGAAGACCTTGGCAAACCGACATTTGCTCTTTATACTGGTACAGAATCAGACGACGAAAAGAGAATCGTCTTGAAAATATACAATGGATTCTGGGACGATATTCCAACAAATATTGCAACTCAACTTCGTAAAATGGCGCTCAATAATAATTTGGGCGAGATTATCAAGGTATTTATGATTACGTCTTCTGGTTCGGAGGGTATTAACTTGCGCAATACCCGCTATGTGCATATAACCGAGCCCTACTGGCACCCAGTTCGTATGGAACAGGTCATCGGTCGTGCGCGTCGTATTTGCAGCCACAAGGATTTACCGATTGAGTTGCAATCTGTGGAGGTGTTCGTTTATTTGATGACATTTTCCAAAGCACAAATTGATGGTGATGATTCAACGGAGCTCAAACGAAAGGACTTGAGCAAGCGGGCGCCACATATCCCACTAACCAGCGACGAGGCCCTGTATGAAATTTCCACTATTAAGGAGGCGATTAACGACCAATTAACGATTGCCATTAAAGAAGCCGCCATTGATTGTGCAGTATATTCGCGAGGTTCTAAAGAAGGATTGCATTGCGTCAGCTTTGGTGAGCCCAGCAACACCTCATTTTCATACAATCCAAATATTGAATTGGACCCATCAGATGTAGTTGCAGCGATGAACCAGGATAAAATTAATTGGACGGCTGAGTCGGTTACTATTTATGGCATAAAGTATGCAGCTCGTAAAGTGAAAGAAAGGCTTTATAATATCTATGATTTAGCAAGTTATCAAAAAGCAAGAGATGTTGGTGGCGACCCCATCCTAATCGGCACCTTTGAAATTAAACCAGATGGCAAAACGTTATTCAATACATTGATTACTTAGTTGCCTAGCCGTCTTTCTTGACGAATCAATTCTTCCAATTGGTCAAATCGTTTATTAACGTATTCATACAAGGTTTGGATATCCATCTGAGGTGCTGGTGTAGGTGCAGATGTTTTTTTTAGTTTAGAAAAAATAGAATCATTTGATTGCGTCGTCTCATTGGGCTCAATAGTTGTGTTATTGCCCCAAGAAATCTGTTTTGAGCTGGTTGAATCATTCAATTCTTCTGTTGGTATAGAAATATTCATATCGTTTTTCTCAATCTTGATTGTTTTCATAACATTTGCCTTTTGAACTGCCTTTTCTTCCTTGATAGAAGTCGGTGCGGATTTTAACCAGTTTTCAGCGTCGGCTTTATTTGCAGACTTGTAAAATTTGTCTAATTCCAAATTACGTTCTGCAATCGTTCGTTGTATAATCATGTTCATTTCTGTAAGTGGCTCGTCTTTTGTATTGTCTGTAAATACGGGGGTAGTTGGCACAGGCACGGCCATGGCGCTTGTAAATTCTTGTTGTTTTTTATTAAGTTCTTGTTCAAACTGGATGGTGCGGTCGGTTTGTAATTCTTCTTGTGTAATCAATATCTTTTTTGTAGGAATCGTCCTAGCTACTTGAGTTGGTGCTTGTCTCAACAAATTCAACATGATGGATACGAATTGTTTGTTCAATCCAAACAAGGTCATTTGTTTGTTTGTTTTCTCTCTTTCATAAAATTCTGGAAGTGTCTTGACAAATATTTCTTGAGTACGGCGGTCTTTCAAAATAGTATCTTCGTCTATCAACACTTCCCATAACATTTGCACATTGGGTTCCGATAAAAAATCTTTAATTGACATTACAATAAATATATAATTACTTTTATATATTTATTCTTCGGTTATTGATAACTCCATATCTAGAATAATTTGTCCTGATTAAAATACACCTTGCGAAACTTTTCCATGTATTTGTCTTTTAATATATGGGTTTTTAAATAGTGAGAGGTTATCTTATCTTCAAGCATATGAACTATGAAAAACAAGGAGTAAATACCGCACTCGGTGTTCCCATATTGATGTTCTACAGGGTGATTCTGGTCAAATGTAAAATTCATCCCGAGTGATTTGCCTTGTGTAATAATCGTATTTGCAAATTTCATTATTTGAGGAGGAATTTTCTCTCCCGCGCTATCAAAATAAAATATCGTGCGTTTTTTAATATTAATAAACATGCTTACCCAATGCGAACCGCCCTTGTAATGTGGGTCTAAATTAAAACTAACACCAATCTTGGTTTTGCCCTTATTAATTTGTTCTTGTAAATTAAACTCGCACAACTCTTGCCAAACGCACTCGCCATACATTTGTTTTGTATCATAATCAATTGGACTTGGCCCCATAAATTCAAAACATTTATATGCCTTTTCATATTGTTTCATGACTTTTAATATATCTGTGCTGGATAACCATTCATTTGGTTGCTTTTTCCAAGAAGCTGGCGCAACTGGTGCAAATGACGAAGTTAAGTCTTTACTTGATTTGTCATCTACAAATTTTTGATTCAACCAACAAGATTCCTTACTGCAAACATTTTGCAGATTCTTTTGTAAAAGCGTCCATATAGTTTTTAAATCATTGCTTTTAATCTGAGCGTCTGGGTGTCGCACATTCCACAAATTCCGAAGCTTGTATAAATCGTCTTCGCTATAACAAGTGAAATCCATCTTTTTGGGATTCGGACTACACTGAACTGGCTTAAAAAACTTACCTGAATTATCTTGTTGTCTTCGCGTCAATTTATTTTTACTATTTTTATTATTGTTTTTTTGCGTTTTATTATTTATTTGCTTCATCCTTCGTGTTTTTTGTTTTAGATTCTTCTTCATATTTATTAGTGATATTTTTCTTTTTGCGAATACCTTTATTTTTCAATGCAGGGTCTCTTAAGTTAATGTCTTTTTGTTTTGGCAGAATTGGGTCCTCTTTGGGCGCAGTTGTGCTACGTTTTACAAATTTATCTAGCGTCGTAGGTTCTTTCACGTGGATTGAACGCATGAATAGTTGGTCAATTTCGGCTTGTGTCTTAATATTTTCTGCGCTCATTTCAGTCGTCTCTGGTGTAAGTGTTGAATAATCTTCTTGAATGATATCATTTTTGTCTAAAGTTTTGAAATATTCAATACATGCCTTGCTATATATTTGAAATAGCCCCACTATGTTTGGGTCATGAGTCGTTGTGGGCGTGGTTTTGCTGGTTGTTGTGGTAGTGGGTGTTGTTGATTTTTCAGCGACTTCCTCAGGATACAGCAGTTCTTTGGTTAGAGATAATATCCGTCTTCTATAAAATTTTTGGTCCTTTTTATTTACCACACTTTTCTTTTTTGTCGCGACATATTTTTTGTAAGTATCCTTGTTCATAAGACATTCTAATGTTACTTGATTTACATATTCCATTGACATACGCTGATTATATTATATACCTCAATAAAAAATCTCCATATATTACTCACATCTAGAATTATGTATATGAGTAAGTTCAGTTTGTATATCTAATTCATGTTCGTTTAATTGGGTCTTGGTTGACAAGTATCGAAGCACACGCTGAATTGCTTCTTTTGTCAAATCAAAACGTTTACTATTAAATGTATTATATACAAAATAATACTTAATAGCAGACAAGTCTGTTTTGGGTTCATGATAATTTGTTAAAATGGAATAATATTCACCATTATAAATCGTAAACAAGTCTGGATATCTGTCATAACAATATGTCATTAGCTGTTCGTCTGAGTGTCCTGTCATTTTACACAATTGTTCATTAAATATTTCCATCATAGCATTATAAAATCTGTTTATATAGGTCGCTTCGGCAGTAAATACTGTAGCAGCCATTCCACAAGGACCGCCATCTTTAAAAAATGTTGTTATATCTGCTAATTCTGCTTTGGAACGATAATGAATATAACATGCGGCAATTTTGGGATGAGGATTATCTAATATTGCTGGCGCGCATTCTTCCACATTTTTTAATACATGATTACATCCTAAATCGACCCAAGCATAGTATGGGGTATTAAAAAAATTCTTTTGTTTCGCAAGTAGTAGCGCAATGCATTTAAATGTTGTAATCAGAAAATAAGATGTAGTATTCCGCTGACCTGGGGTGTTGTATTGACTACAATTTTTACGATTATGTTCAATAATATCAAAATTATAAGCATAAAAATCATATTCAACTAGTGGTTTCACTATATATTCTGTCGGACATTGATGTGCTAATGGTTCCCTGATTGATTTAATATAACCGATAGTTTCATTATCACAAAATACTACCATTGGATATTTTAAATTTAATGTAGGTAGTCCGTTCTTAAGATAAAAGTCCAAAGGTCTAGTTGAATTAGATGCGTCTTTTAGTCCTTTCAAATTATAAAACATAGTTACAATAGTCGTTTTCACCATAGTTTATTATATTTACAATCATTATATTTATTTAATAGTTTTTCGGTAAATAGTTTTCGGTAAATAGATTCATATATTTATCGAAATATACAAAATATATATTTATTTCTTGGGAATAGGTGAATCGTGTGCATCCATGGTTTGAGTCCGTGTAGGATTAAAAAATACAGCTTGGTGTAAATTGTCAGGTAATGGATTGCATTGGTCAAATTGCGGCGTATTAAATAAATCTGGAAACGGCTGAGTCATATTTGTTCCAGGTCTAAATCCATAATTGTATAAATCACTTTTACTATTAGGAACATAGACTGCTTGGTCGCAATTTTGAAGAGCATAAATCTGATTTTTCAATTCAGATTCTATATTTATATTCGTTGCGTATCCCGAATAAGGGCCTTCGTCATTGCCCGGATTAAATCCAGTAAAGGGGTTGAAGGTTGGCATAACTTTTAATGGGACAAAGAGTTTTCTTCGTGGGTCTACTACGGGCATAATAGAGTATTTTGTGGAGGCAGGAGGCACACTTAAATATGGCTGAAGAGGAGAACTGGGGATATTCCTATCATATATTCGGTGATTTGTTTGAAAACGAATTTCAGAACTAGTTGGTTCGTTATTGTTCATATATACATTACACTGACATTTTAATTCACATAACTTTATCATATTCTCTAAATACACAATCTGAAAAAATATTATTAGTATATATATATCAGAATATGTCTTGGTGGGATGATTTACAAATGCATGGGGTTAGATTCTTTATTTTATCTACATATATTTTTTATATTGGAGCAATAATAGGTGTTGCAATTATTAATCCAAAATGGTATCGCATGTTAGATAACATTATGAAATTATATGTTGGCTTGTTTTTATTTATTCGTTTCAATCCGTTTAGAAGCGACGTTAAATTTACAAAATTAGACCGCGAAATCAGTTTCCATGCAGGCGCATTCATATTGTCTATGCTTATAGTTAATAGCGCTTTTGCAAGTTATATTCCTGATTCTATCAAGAGTAAATAGACTATTTGAAAAACGATTGCAAGAGAACCATTAGTTGTTTAGAAACTATTTTATCTATTTCATATTCTTCCTTTGATTTTATTAGATTATATATAGCCGCATAACGTCTCATATATGTTGTTGCAAACTTACTAAATTCAGTCTTATTTTGCACAAATGGTTTTGAAATTGAATTTGATATAAACCTGTCTATCATTATATTTGGTTGTAGTGCATGAATATAGGTATTCACATTAATATAATATATGTCGTGTTGATGCATACTTTCATGATATTCATTATCAACAAAACAAATTTCTATATTTTCTGGTAATTTAGTGCAACGTATAAAATCTTCCTTGTTTTTTTCATTGGTAGTACGACAAATCTCAATAATTTTTCCATTAACCTTGAACGCACCAATTACCTGATCAAACAAGTTATACTCCATTTTTTCATGGATATAATTTTTTATAAAGTGAACCCATTCAGGTGGCCCTGTATTGTTTGTATATATCATTACACTTCTGCATAACCCTGACGTTTTTTGTCTCTTTAGGTATTTCAATATAGTAAATAAATTTGGGCGTATAAATTCAGGGTACAAATCCAATACCTTATTGAAGAGTTCTTGTGTCAATATATTCGCTGGTTTCGCGTATAAAAGCATTGCTTCCCAAAATACCCCCAATTCTAAAAAGTATCCAAGGGTTTCGTCTAAATCAAAAACAACTACTTTATTTGATAATTGTGAGCTCATATCTATTATATGTATATATTTAATGTAATACAAAAAAAATGCGCGTTTATTGTTTATATCTATAATATTTAGCTATTTATCGTGGAAAAAATAATATTTCTATTATATATCTAATACTAAACAATGAGTATGGCATTAAATAAAAAAGATTATATTAAAATATTAAAATATTATAATTTGCCTATACCTAAATCTGCAAGCGAAATGAAGAAACAGGCAGAAGAAGTATTAGCATTGAAGCTATGTCGTTGTATTAAAAAAGTGTCGCCGTCCAATGAAGCTAAAGCAATTGGTGTTTGCACGCGCACCATATTTGAACGGAAAAAATTGACACGCGGAGCATTCACGTGCAAGCGAGGTAGAAAGGTTCAAGTAAGTCGGTTGCGTAAGCGAACTATTAAAAACACAAAAAAATAGGTTATACAATAAAAATTATTCATGTAATTTTCATTATATTTGTTGGAAAATTTTGTCCCATTTTATATCTTTTAACATTTCAAACGCTGAATTTGTAGTATATGGGATTTGCTTGTCCACATATGGGGCAATTATCAGTATAGTATCGCCGATTAAAATTATATTCACATTCATCGTGCATCGTTTTATTACAAACCGCACACATGATATAATATTCTGTAAATCGTTCATGACAAAGAATGCATGATTTATTATTTTTGAAACATGAATATATATTTCCCATTGGATATACTATACGTAGTTATAATATTTATCTCAAATTCCCCGACCAGCCTAGTTTGTTGGATAACTGCACCGCACCCAAACGTAAATAAAATTGAAATATATTTGATTAAATTGGTTCACTTTAATCAAGTATAAATCTGGCTTAAAATGCCGCGCAGAAGCGAACGATTACGCAACAAAGCTATTGTAAATAATGCCCCCGCCCGCAAAAAAATAGACAAATACATAACCAAACGCACCGCCATACTAAGAACCGAAATCGCCTACGTCCGTCGCCTGCAGTACGCACAAGAAGTCTACAAGAGCTTGTACAATAACTTTTATGTCTTGTGGACACATAGTATGGTTAGGCCATCATGCCTACGCTCAGCCTATTTACACATCAAAGTATTACGCAAGCAGTTGCACACATCCTTAACCAACAAAGAAGAGCAACTGAGCGACCAAGAGATGGCGAAAATTCAAGGGTTGTATCTGATATTCCGCAAATTCCGCCAGCTCTACGAGTACGAACGCCACTATCTGTTCAACAACGTGCTCAAGATTCTGCCCAAGTTGAACCCTGACGTGGTGGCATACATTGATGAATTCATTTGAAATATAAAAATAATATGTAAATGTCCAAAGGTGTATATTTGCCAAAATAATTGTTTTTTACACGCACAAATACTTCTTATCAATGGCGGTATGTTCAGCTACCCTTCGGATTATCTTACCAAAATCTCTCTTTACTTCTTCGTCATCCACTGGGCCAATGGCTTCCATATTGATTCTTAAGTATTGGTCGTTTTTCCTGCTGTTGTATTCTGTGCAACCTGGATTTGCCTTTTTCCAGTCGTCTACGCGCAAGATGTTCTTGTGTGTAAGTTGCTTGATAATCTTTCTCAACCTATCCAAGTTTGCGTTGTCGCGTTCCCATTTATTATCGTCCTTGATATGTATGATTTCTCTCTTGACATCGCTACAATGAATGGGTCGCTTGGTTATATCCAAACTATTCAGGCGGTCAACAAAGACACGAGACATGCCCTCGGCAAAGCCTATTTCGCCCATTTTTTCCAGCTCTGGCAGACTCAATTCCAGCGATTTGATAAAATCCTTCATATTCATGGCATCTTTGCAGGTCTCATTCAAGAAGAATTGAAGGTTGAATGTCTTATTGTTGCTATTTGTATTATTGATGGTGTTATTATTGATTTGGCTGTTTTTTGCGACTTCTATCATGGTCTTATTTTGTTCCATCATTTGGTTGCTTTGTTGTATTAGCAGGTTTTTGAACTCTTGATTTTGCTTAACCAGTTCAAGTATGATATTCATTTGCATATCCTCTGACGATACTTTGGGTTGTTGGTCGGCTTGTATTTGTGGTTGCATGCATTTGTGCGTGTGTTTCCATAAACCAGAGTAAGTCTTGAACTTTTTATCACATGTAGAGCATATATGGTGTGCGACATTTGGTATTTCCAAAATTTCCATTGTCGCCATTTTATGTTTACGTGTGCCATTATGTTTGACATAATCGCTATATTTACTGCATTTATAATCACATGCGTTGCAGACATATTTTGTGGCGAGTTTTTGTATTTCCAAAATTTCCATTTTCTCTTATAATATGGAAATAAAAAAATCGCCTAAAGAATCCGCGCTAAAAAATAAAAAAAATTAGCATCACAATTTTTTTTATTTTTTTTCGGCCACGAGACGCTAATTTTTCATTATGCTCACAAAACATCGAATTCCCAAAAGTATTTTGGGAAATCCAAAAATGGACATTTATAAATGTCCATTTTTGATTTCTTGAAAAAGGATTTGGAGTAAAAAATCGTAAAAACGCAAGGGTGGGCTGGGAACTTTATAATTAATATTTTATTTATAAAATATTTAGATTCTTTATATATAATATCATAACAACTAATTTAATAAATATTAATTATATTATTTATATATAATGTCGACGATTCCAGGTAATGGCGCAACCCAATCGGTTTTCTTGCAAATGAGTGGGGATTTTATGCAATATTCCGTTGGTGCTACGCCTGGCTCATGGACTACTATTAGTAGTTGGCCGGTAACGATTAATAACTCGACCCCGACCCCTGGGAGCTCTAGCATTTTAAATGTAAAGGCAACGCAGCCTTTAAAGATTTCAAGCAGTACCGGCGGAACATCTGGTTATTTCATAGCGGGTACCACCTATATCACATTTGATGGTTCCGGAAATACTATCACGATAGATACCATTACAAATTATCCAGGCTTCATACGGAATGGGACATCATCCGTGAATGGTAATGGTAAGTCAAATATAGCCGTGCAAAATTTCACGACGACGATAAGCGGCGGATCGACATTAGCTACTAATGCCGGGTGGTTGTGTCAGTCATATTTTTCGAAAGCTGTAGCAGGAAATACCATCACAAATTGTACGAATAATGGTGCAGTAAGTACTAATGTTAGTGGTGGGATTGTTGGATCCTACGCTTGTGATTCAAATGGTACTATAAGTATTACAAATTGTACGAATAATGGGAGTATATCAGGAGTGACTTCTGGCGGTATAGTTGGTTCAAACTTTACTGGTGTTGGTAGTACTATTACAGGGTGCACAAATACTGGGACTATCAATGCAGATAGTGCAGGTGGAATAGCTGCGAATGCTTGTGGTACTGGAGCAGGAAATTCCGTTACGATAACGAGTTGTACCAATAGTGGGAATATTTCTAGCGCAAATGCAGGCGGTATTACTGGTTCAACCTCTGGCAGTGGCTCTGGTAGATGTAATATTACAGGCTGCACGAATACTGGAACTATTAGTGGAAGCAATTCAGGTGGGATAATGGGTGCTAATGCTTGTGATACTAATGGTACATGTAACATTACAAAATGCATAAGTACTGGAAGTATTAGTGGAAGCGGTTCAGGTGGAATTACAGGTTATCGATTTGCGTTTAATACTACTACAAATAACATAATCAGTAATTGTTATAGCATTGGTAATATCAGTGGGACTAATGCAGGTGGGATAACAGGAAGTAATGTTGGTGCTAATAATAACTTTTCTGTTGCTATTGTAGATATATCCAATTGTTATTCATTAGGTACTATTGCAACTAGCTGTGGTGGAATATGTGGTGGACAAACTAGTTCATACAACAACAAGGCAACTATTAATATAACAAATAGTTATAGTTATGGCACACTTGTTAATGATGGTTCAGGGTTGGTTGCAATTTCACTAACATCTGCGTTTATAAATCTTACAACAACAAATACATATGTTGCCGCAGGCTCTTGGACGGACGCGTCTGCGAATGCAGCTTTAGCAGGCACGCCAACAAGTCTCACTTTGGGAAATCCAGGTTCTACGTGGGCTTCCGTCGCAACGAACACACCCTATGTCCTATCCGCGTATAATGCTGCAGTATATAGTCCCAGTAGCGCAACGACTGGAGAAAGGTTCTATACGACGAGTCCTGGATTATTTATCGATCCTTCTTATAACTACCAGTCAGTCTATACTACGAATAGTCTTAATAGTGCAACTACACAAGTGTTTGTTTACAAAGGCACCTCACCTAAATACTACTCCTATAATCTTAACTCATTTACTATTACTAGTGTAAGTGGCGGTACCGGGCAAATAAGTCTTTCGTCCATAAATGCATCATCGGGGGCTCTTACCTATACTTTACCTGAAGCACCTTGCTTTCTTGAAGGAACCAATATATTATGTTTTGAAAATAACGAAGAAGTATATCGACCAGTTGAAAGTCTACGAAAGGGTGATTTAGTCAAGACCATTTATAATGGATACATGCCAGTTTGCATGATGGGATCAACTGCCTTGTACAATCCAGGCAATGATTACCGAACTATAAATCGTATATACAAATGCCCCAAAGAGAAATACCCCACTTTGTTTGAAGACTTGTACATAACAGGATGTCATTCAATATTGGTTCCTTGGATGACAGATGACCAGTGGGAGAATACAAAGGCGGTTAATGGAAATATATATGTAACGGACAATCATTTTCGTTTAATAGCTTGCGCGGATGAAAAGGCAGAACCATTCAACAAGGAAGGGTTTATGAATATTTATCACATTGCTCTAGATCATCATGATATATGTATGAATTACGGCATATATGCAAATGGTCTCTTAGTAGAGTCTTGTTCAATCGAATATCTAATAAAGTATTCTAACTTGAAAATATTGGGGGAACAAGATAGTTCTGTATCTGAAGATGTTGGCAACGTTTTGATCCGTAAACTAGTAGATACATATTAACCCAACCAATATTTTATTTTGCTAGATGGTCAAGCGCGCTTAGCAATACTTGTTCTTGTTCTGACAGACGTTGAAAGATAAGATTCTCGTCGAATTTTATTTGGAAATGGCGATTATATACCCCTTTACAAACAAGAGAGAGGCCGTCGTCCGTTATTTTGATGTCGCACAAGATACTACCTTGTTTTAGTCTTATTTCGGATGGATTTGTTAGTGGAATCCAACGTATATAAGAGCCGACATGCAAATCGGTCATCTCATCCACGTACTTGTAATCCTTGAGTTTATGCATCAATTCCTGATGATAATCCCGCGATAATTGTAATTCGGATAAGACAGACGAATTTATTTGCTTAATCTTTGCACTTGTCATATTTAAAAGTCCTTCATTGGAATCTTTATCTAAAGCCTTTAATAACTTGTCAATATCCATTGTGTTATAAATATATAATACGCATTTTTTATATATTTATTCTTAAACCTTGTTTGGAGGTGATTCGTCTTTTTTAGATGTTTCTATTAGAGGTATTGCAGCATTAGTATCAGCGATTTTATCTGGGTCAACATAGTTGTATTGAACACGATTTTTTAGATAGGCGGAATAAAATATGTTTGTTTCCGTGTTAGCTAACGCATGCGCATCGATTAGTTTCATAGCAATAAATATAATGTTGGTGAAGAATACGCTACTAGTTTTGCTATCTAGGTACCTGTCATATACTGAACATCCGCTGTATATGGTGTTTAATATGAAAAAAAACATGGAAAGATACGTCGCGCGTTGATAATTATGGTCCAAATTCAGAATCATATTACGTTTATTTTCGGGTAGAAGCATTAATGCATTACCAACCGACGTATTATCAGATGCAAACTTGGGATTCACATCTAAATAATCAATCATTTTGTGTTCTCGTCGAAATTCAATACCATAGAGCAACAAAAACGACGCGATAGTAAAGAAATTTATTACGTAATTTGCATTATATGCTGCACCTGCGTCAGTAAACATCAATTCTGTTAAATCGCATGAGCGTTCGCCGCATTTTTGCGGAACAAACATAAGAAGCATAGAACCCATCAATACGCGGTACAACTCAAGAACAGATGTTATGGTTGCATTCAACTTTTGAGTAAAGTCCTGATTGCTTACTTTTGCAACTAGACGTTTACAACACGAATCCTTTGTTGGCTGAGGAGTATCCGAACGTCTCTCTACTTCTTGCGGTTCCATAATATATTTTTAATAGATAATAAAAAATATATTTTAAAATACTCCACCAAACATACCTCCACCAAACGCCTCATTTGCAGCCATGGGTCCGTTTGCATAAGGGTCGTTCATTCCAGGGACTGCTGCGTTCACCAGAGGTGTGTTTTGTTGTTTAGTCATGTTGCTATAATCGGGAATTTGCGACTCGGACGGCAACATGCTTATAGAGGTAGAATAACTATCGCTCATTGACTGATTGATTGCCATTTGGTTTTGAGACGGCATTTGTGGCGGGCCTCCATTTCCTTGTGAAATAGGTTGTGAAACACGAACATTGCCCTTTCGCGCACCCTTCTTTGCGCCAGTATCAGATTTGCCATTCCATAATTCCATCAATCTATCAGATAATATACTGACTTTTTCACCCAACTTGGTTTGTAAACTCAAAGTAATCATAAGCACGGCTAATATAGTGAAAATAACGCTAAACTCTGGATACTTGATTCCGCTATAAGTTGGAATATAGGTAATCATACGATTTATAAAGAAGATGGCAATAAACATGCCAATCGTTTGAAGGATAACCTCCATCGAAAGTTCTAAATTTCCCTTGTCATCGTCCGCTTCAGGAACATAATTTTGCATAAGCTTATTAATCGCGACTATAGGTATAATAGCCAACAAGGCATATTGTATTATATTTAACAAATCCCCCTTTGAATCTTCATCAAAGTTAAATACATATTTAAAGAACCCTGATGATGATTTTGTTGCATTATCTAAACTTTCCATATGATTTATAAAAAGAAATTAATTAATGCTAAAACTTGTTTATTCTGAATAATCAAATACTTGCGTCTAAAATTTAAAAACAATATGTTTAATTATGTAAATGAGCAGTTCTAGATCTGTTGCAGCAGCTCGCGCAAGACGCGCACCCGAAACTCCTTCTCAATCAGCGTTTAAGCCTCAAATGGCACAACAAAGACAACCAATGCAACAACAGCAACCACAACAATCAAGGGTAGCAACCGCTAACGCTGGTAGTAAACCTCAAATGACACCTTATCAACCGCAACAAAGTTCTCTTGAGAATAAGTTGTCCGTTTCTGATGCATTTGCTTTAGTAACACTACGTTTAGGACGTGTTGAGCTTCTTCTACAGAAGTGGCAGGCGATGGGTGTTGAATCAGCGAGTGGTGTTCATATACCCCAAGCAACATCTAGCGCACCTGATGTAAATAATACGATAGTTAAATCTCTTGTAAGTCGCATCGACGATTTAGAGAAAAGTGTAAAGGCCGCCGTATCCATGAAGGATTTTGAGGCAAAGATTTCTATGCTTTCTGACAGAAATACTCATTTGCTCAATGAACTACGTGATGCTAAGGATACCATTTTTAAATTACAGACTATTACATTGGAAACTAGTCAAAAAATGATGCAGATGATGATGAGCAAAAGTGCACCTGAAGTAGCATCACCTTCTGCGGAAATGCAAGATGAGGCAGAAAGTCTTGAGTTGGAGGACGTCGATGAGGTGGAGGAGCAGATGGTAGAGGGCGAGGCAGGTCAGGAAAATTTATCTTTACAAGTTGAGGGACAAACGGCCTAAAAAAATATCTATAATACTATACACATGTCGTTAACCACAATATCTATATTTGATTCTAAGGTAGATAAAACGCTAGATTTACATGGCGTCTTTCATAAGATGTGTAATATCTATAATGGCAACAATATACATATAGATTGCAGGTATGCTAAGCTACTATTGAAACATAACATTGATTTAAAACTCATGCAAGATTATATATGCAATACTATAGAAAAGGTGCTGTTAACTCATGCAAATTATGAGATACATGCAAATCTTGAATCGGTTTCTATTTTTGATTTTGACAAATATCAAACATTTATGTATGAAATGACAAAGATTTTTCGTGTCAAATATTCAAGCCGTATAGAAAAATGCTATCTATATAATACGTCGGTGATATTCAAATTGGTTCATTCATTTTTGAAGCGGATTATGAGTAAGGATGAATTGAAATGTATTATATTTGTAAAAGAGGAGTAAATTCATGTTATTTTACATATACTTGTTGTATACGTAAAAATATAAAAAAATCATTATATGTTTTTATTAACCAATGGAAATGATAATCGGGTTTTTCGTTTTTTGTCTGGTATTGTTTATTTACTTGCATGTCATGTTTCAGCTACGGACAAGCGATGATTTAGAAGTATATGAGTTGGACGATTCTTCAAAGGAAAGAATGGAGGAAATTTGCGACATGCGCCAGCCAGTTATATTCGGCTTTGATAATGACGCCATTGTGAAATATACAAGCAGAGATTATATAACTTCAAATTATCATGCTTTTGAAGTAAAAGTTCGTGATGCGAATGATATTGAGGGCGATAATGCTTGTTTGCCGTTGCAATTAAATCACGCAATCAAACTCTTTGAAGAAGATAAAACAAAGACCTATTTCTCTGAAAATAACAACTCATTTTTACAAGAAACAGGCGTTATTAAAAATTTGCAGTCAAATGACGAATTTATACGACCTTATATGGTCGCAAGTTGTGAATACGATATTATGATGGGCACTGCAGGAGGCACAACGCCTTTAAGATACGACGTGAACTACCGAAACTATTATTGCGCAACCCAAGGCAATATAGAAATTAAGATGATACCGCCGAGGAGCAGTAAATATTTATCGGCTGTAAATGACTATGAAAATTTTGAATTTCGCTCGCCGATTAATCCATGGAACGTGCAACCATTATATGCCAGCGATTTTGATAAGGTGAAATGTTTAGAAGTAAAATTGCAAGTTGGTCAAACGATATATATACCTGCTTATTGGTGGTATAGCATCAGATTTGGTAAAAATACGAGTGTTTCATGTTTCCGTTATAGGACTTATATGAATAATGTCGCGATTCTTCCGAAAACCATCATGTATTTGCTTCAAAACCAAAACGTAAAGAGGGAGGTCGCGAAAAAGGTGCCAAGTATGTCTGTGCCTGTTGTAGCTGATGCTACGGCGCCTCCTGTTATTCCTTCTGCATCAGCTTCCGCCCCTGTATCAGAAGAGGTTAAATCTACAGAGGTTGGCGGAACAAGCATATCTGAGTTATTGAATACGACGACGGCTTAATATTTACACGTTGATAAACATTTTGTATTGTTCGGTTTAATAAAAGGTGGTTGCTGTTTATATCTTGATTTTATGTCTCCATATCTACCACGCTTATGATAAGGGTAAGTCATTTCATGTGTTGTCGTATATAATGGACGTATAATTAAACGACTATCACGATGATACGGAGGAGAAAAAACATATTTTCTAGAATTCATTTTTACACTGATACATTATATAGTAAAAATATATTTATATCTTTTTTATTTCAAACGCAGATTTGATTTAATATTCAAATGAAATATTATATCTGTCTTTTTCACTTAATTCTGTTCTTTTTCCCAAAAATTTAAAATATTTATTTGCTAAAGCATATTGTTTTGGTTTTTTGCTTTGTAATACTTTTAACCGAACTTTCATAATCATACCTACTTGCCATATACGCTTGTGTGTATATTTTTTATCTTTGTATAATTTTTCTAACTTATCAATAGTATTTTTAACATCTTCTAAGGTTGTATATTTTATATGTATAGTATCTTTTGGGTTTTTATCAATATATACGTCAAATGATTTTTTAGGATTTTTTGGATTATACAAAAATTGTTTTTTTGTTTTATTTTTGCGGGTTTTATTTGCTTTTTTGGTATTATTTTTCATAAAATATAATGATATTTTATTCTATGCATATATATTAAAATATGGATGATGATGATAGGTTAATTCAAGACATTAACAATCAACGTAACAATGGACAAATTAATTTAGAAAATCGTGATTTAACTGGTGCTGTATTAAACAGAGTCAATTTAAGAGGTGCCAGGTTATCAGGTGCCAATTTAACTGCTGCTGTATTAAGCAGAGTCAATTTAAGAGATGCCAGGTTATCAGGTGCCAATTTAAGAGGAGCCAATTTAAGAAGATCCAATTTGACTGATGTCGATTTGTCTGAAGCCAATTTAACAAGCGCTTCGTTATGGGATGCAGATTTAAGAAGAGCCAATTTAAGAGGAGCCAATTTGACTGATGCCAGTTTAAGCGGTGCCAATTTGACTGGTGCCAATTTGACTGATGTCAATTTGACTGGTGCCGATTTAACAGGAGCTAATTTAACAGAGGCCAATTTAACAGGAGCCAATATAAGAGATGCCAATTTGACTAATGTCAATTTAACAGATGTCATTTTAGCAGTAGACGATTTAATGCATGTATTAGGTTTCCGTCCACAAACTCCAACATACACTCCACCAGAAACTCCACCAGAAACTCCACGACAAACTCCACCAAGAATAGACCCGAATCAGGTTCATAGAGCATCCGCCAATATTAATTATCCAAAACTAATAGCATTTTTGAAAGAAAAATTGGATATAAATATTCCTGTAAATATCAATTATGCTTCTTACATCAATGTAACTATTTCAAATCTGATTAACAGCAATGAAACGTCGTCAGAAAAAAAAAGAGAGCAACAAGCAGGATTACAAAGACTTATGAATGATAGATTAGATGGGTTTAACTATGGTGAGGTCTCAGAGGATGTTCGTAATTCTATTTATTATGTTTTGGAATATGTAAAACGGCAACCATCTGATTTTCAAAAAATATATATAGATAATTGGCTTGAATCATGTATTACAGATGCCTATGCAGGAGGAGAAATCTCTTGTGTAGTAGGTGTTATAGAAAGATTTATTTTTGCTTTATCAAATGCATGTATAATTTCATTGTCGTCAGGTGAAAACGCCGAGTATGATATGATAAATAGTATCATTAGACAAAACCCAAATGTCTTAATACCTGAATATATCCAAGATTGGTATAAATTACATAAAAAAGGAAGTGAAAACGCATTTCCGCCTGAAACAACAGCAACGGAAAAAAAAGAAAATTTAAGAAATTATTTATTAGAAAGATTACCAGATTCAAGAGAATTAATAGATGTAAAAATAGTAGAAATTGCGGATAATATAGGCTATGAAGAAGATGATTTTTTATACGGAGGCAGAAGAAGCACAAGAAGAAGAAGAAGAAGAAAAAATAGAAAAACAACGAAAAAGATAAGAAGAAAATCAAATAAAAAGAGACAACCTAAAAGAAGAAAAACAATGCGACACGCCCCATAATATATATTCCTAAAGGGCTTACACCTTTGAAGATTTAAAATGGCACGTTCAGACGAACCAAATGGAGTTGTTAACAGATTATATATTAAAGAAATAATGAATAAATTTGAAAAATATACATATATGCATGATAACGGCACGCATTTATCATTTGATGATTGGAAATCATATTACGTTCATTATCTTACTTTATTATAAATTTAAAACCGCACATTTATAATTAAATATTATATTATATTATAAATGGTAGTTAAAGCTAATGGTAAAATAGTTTATGGTTCGTGGAAAGATGGAAGTGACATATATAAAGACAAAAAAGGATATTATACAATGCAATGGAACCCAAAAACAGATATGGAGTATAAAAAGTATTTAGCAACATATAAAAAGTATTTAGCAACAACGGGGGAACCTAAAGTAAATAAAACTAAAAAAAGAATAATAAAAAATAAAAAAATAAAAACTAAAACCCATAAATCATTTTGGAATATTTTTAATTTATAAAATATAGAAAATAATTTGGGGGGGGGGCATTTTAAATCTTCAAGGGTGTAAAGACGCCGACCATAATATATATTCCTAAAGGGCTTAAAGACGCCGACCGACCATAATATATATTCCTAAAGGGCTTAAAGACGTCGCCCCATTATATATACATCAATATGTATAAGATACATATTAATGACCGAAATTATACCAGATGGACATGTTATAACGTGCTGGAGTTTAAGCCCGTTGAGATAGACATGGCAAATCCTGCCGTGAACAAGCTATTTGCGGGCGACGTTTTTAACATGGACTCTGATACAAAGAAGGTTAACATTGAACATTCTCATGTGCGAACAACGCAATCTATTCCAGGTGTTCTCGTATTAAACACGTCAAAAACCTATGGCAGAGCAAATGGCACAAATGGCAAATTATTGTACAAGGTTATACCCGATGATGTGCGAATTCCGTCATTTTTGGTGCCGTATGAAATAAAGCATATGGGATTTTCCAAGGTGTTTGTTAACATGTATGTTACATTTAATTATGTTTCATGGGATGACAAGCATCCGCGAGGGATATTATCTAATGTGCTGGGCCCTGTTGACGTCTTGGATAATTTTTATGAATATCAGCTGTATTGTAAAAATTTGAACGTCTCCATCCAAAAATTCACCAAGGAAGCCAGCAAAGCAATCGGCACGGAAACTCGGTCGGTTGAAGCCATTCGCGAGAAATATTCTAATATTGAAGATAGAACGGGGGAAAAGTGGCGAGTTTTCACTATTGACCCGCCCAATAGCGTTGATTTTGATGATGGGTTCAGCATATACGAATCCGATTCTGAAATCGTAATGTCTATTTATATCTCCAACGTGACAATCATGCTAGACGTCTTGAATTTATGGGACTCTTTTTCTAGACGAGTTTCCACGATATATTTGCCTGACCGCAAACGACCCATGTTGCCGACTATTTTGTCCGATAATTTGTGCAGTTTGTGTGAAAAGTTTGTGCGTTTTGCGTTTTTTATGGACGTCGTCATTGATAAAGAAACAAATGATGTGAAAGACATTCGTTATGGTAATTCAACTATCAACGTATATAAAAATTATTGTTATGAAGACAGCAAAATGTTGAACGACGCGAATTATAAACGCGTGTTTGATGCGACAAGCAAACTATCTAAAATATATCGTTACATTGCAAATGTCCGAAATAGTCGCGACATGGTCTGTTATTTGATGACGTTTATGAATTATCATTGCGCAAAAGATTTATTGTCGCATAAGAATGGAATATTTCGCTATAGTATTATGAAAAACGAGAATGTGCATGTTCCATCTCATTTGCCTGAGGAGGTGGGAAAATTTATCAAGATTTGGAATAGTTCGGGTGGACAATATATTGATGCGTCGGTATTAGTTGAAAACGAGACGATTACGCGTCATGAATTGTTGGATATGGACGCATATATCCATATTACGAGTCCGATTCGTAGGTTGGTGGATTTGTTGAATATTATTCAATTTCAACAAAATCATAAGATGTTGGAGCTATCCGAAGGCGCCATGGCATTTTATCGTCATTGGACGTCAAAGCCTGAACTGGAATATATTAATACTACCATGCGGTCTATCCGAAAAGTGCAAAATGATTGCACTATGCTTGAGTTGTATACAAATCATCCAGAAAAAACAGAGCCACTATATGACGGATATTTGTTTGATAAGATTGAACGAAACGACGGCATGTTTCAGTATGTAGTGTATTTACCCGATTTAAAGATGAATTCGCGAATCATATCCCATGATAATTTAAACAATTACGATAAACATAAATTCAAGATTTATTTGTTCAATGATGAAGAAACCCTTAAAAAAAAGATTCGGTTGCAAATCATAACTGAATGATTACCACGGATTTACTCTTTTTTCTAGAATATTGTCCATTAAGCCGTGTTTCAATGCAGTAGGTTTGCCATGCATTTTCTTCCGTCTACCAATAGAATTCGGTGCTGGATTGGGAGGAGGTTTCGGATGATGAATAGTATTTGCATACTCTTTCGCAAACTCTTTCCATTTTTGAATTGCTAAGGCATGAGTTAGTTTTTCTTTGGGCGGTTCACCACGTCGCGCTTTAACCACAATAATCCGTCGTTGTTTACAACAGGCACGGCAGGTACATCCATCATCTAAATAATGGTTTGTATCTACGCTGGTATTCCATTGATTTTCCAAACAAATATTTAGGTATATTTTGTATTCACTATGAGAATATCCATTTACTGGTGCTGATTCTTTAGCTCTTAATTTAGATATATACTCGGCTTGTTCATGACTTGATAAATAGTATTTAAAATACGCACAATTTTCAATTTGCGTTATATAATTAGATGGGATTCTATACGCATTTTTAAACTCGCGATATAATTCTTTTAGAGCCGATTTGTCTGTCTCATAGTCATTTATGATAGTAATTTCAGCACCAAGTATGTCAGATAATATTCTACCCCATTGTGCAGAATCACGTAATCTTAATTTGATATAAGAAATATCAAATACTTTTTGGATGAGATACTTTTTTTCAAAGTCAAATTCATTTGGCTTGATAACATCAGTGAATTTATCAAAATAATGGTCGCCAGTTGCAATGTGGTTAAATATATTATTAAATCTTGCGATTAACCGATTTACATTGTATTTATTGACTTTATCCGCGGTATTATTAAAATGGAAAGATGATAATTTATCAAAAAATTCGGACATTTTGCGTTCAACTGGTTCGCGATACACGTCAATTACATACACATTTCGCCCAATATACTTGTTGTATTTTATAATTTCGTCAATAGTTATACCTGTTAGCCCAGTTAATACAAATAACATTTCTTCGTCGTGCACATGTATAACACTAAATTTGTATGACGCGGAAAGTCGTATGGAAGATACTAATGTGGTTGACCCAACTTTGGGCGGAGTATACACAAATACTATATTCTTAATCTTATCGGGAGATAATCCTATTTTACTATTTGCATTTTTTAATAACTCAAGTCGGTTTATATCAAGGCCCAAAGTATTTGAATTTTCACTTATATCCATACTAATTTATATTTCGATAATACTATAAAAATATTAACGAAATATTATTTACCTTTTTCTGTTGATTTTATTGTTATTTCTAGATATGGTCTCTTGGATTTTTAAAGTGCTACTGAAGCAGCCTTAGGCGCTCTTGTGCGCTTAGGTGCAGGTTTCGTCTCCGCCTTTGGAGTGGGCAAATCTACAACCTCTGTACGAGGACCAGAGCCACGTGCGGTTGTCTGGCGACTCTTCTTTGCTCCTCCTGCACTAACGTTGTTATCTGAAACTACCATAACTATGCCAGGAGTTTCCTGTTCGGAAGACTGCTGACCCTCGCGAAATGACCTACGCGTCTCGCACATGAGCATACCTCTACCAATTCCGCTAACATCGGCCGCCTGAAACTTGTGAGTTCCGCCCTCTACGGCATTCATTTGAAACTCTACATACTCACCCTGCACAAGGTATCTGTATTGTTGCCCAGATACAGACAATCCACTATGATGCGCAAATACATCGGTGCCAGCTTGGTCGCCAGTAGTAGCGGTAATAAACCCATATCCAGCCTTGTTATTAAACCACTTTACACGGCCAGTAGTACGCTGTGTGGAAGATGAAACGTTCGATGAAGACGACATGCTATATACATATTTAAATGACGTGTCTTTATGTTATTTTGACACTATTATTCTAGTTTGGGGATAATATTTTCAATGTCATCTGCTAGGGGTGTTCTTCCAGTATAGTATTTTGTATCATAGTCAAGGTCATCATCATCGTCTGATTCAGGTCCAATAATCGTTTTTTCTAACAAGTAAAAGGAAAATGCGCTAAATTTGTAAAAATAAATGGTTTTTGCAATGAGAGAATTAATACAATTTTGTATACGTATACACATTTTATATTTCATACACATTTTATTTTGCACTAACATACATTTTTCAACAAATCTAATAGTGATTTGTAGTTGGGTTTGTTTGACTTCTCTCTTGATGCCAAAAGTATAGAAGCAAATTTGGCGAATATTTTGGGTATCGTTTCTGCGCCGGCGCCATACAACAGGGATTGTTTCATATTCCTTATTCCAGTGTTTGTTATGTCAGGCACATCCCAAGGCAACTTGCCATAAAAAAGATACATGATAGTGTATAAAATGGACTCTAAATCATCGTGTTTGTTTGGCTCAATATAGTCGTGCACGCTTATACTAATGTAATTGGGTGTTCCTATGATAGAAGTCATTTTTTTAGGGGGTGTTTCAGGATTATTGCACTTTTTACAAAATCCAAAATCAATAATATATAATCTCTCCCGTTGTTCGTTTAAGCCAAACAAGAAATTATCGGGTTTTACATCTCTGTGTATGAGTCCACATTCATGGACATATTGTATTCGTTCTATCATCTGGATACCTATTGAAATGGAATCCAAGAGAGAAAATGAGCCGTAAGTATTTATGTTATGTTGGAGGGATTCGCCCAAGAGATTGATTACCATGTAATTATTTGCGTCGTCGACGCCGAACCATTTCACTTGCGGAATACCGACGCCACCCTTTAAATATTGATATATTCTTGCTTCGTTTTTCAGCAGGTTGGTTTCATGTTTGAGTGGTTCCACTTTAATTGCGACTGGTTCGCCCGTCCGTACGTTCTGGCCCTTGTAAATGGAACCAAACGCGCCAGACCCGATTTTTGATATTAGGTCATATTTATTTGCAATCATATTGTAATTAGATGACTACTTACAATATCCTTATATTTTTATGTAAATAGATATTTTGTTTTGTTCGGATGTGGGTCTTGTACTTTTGGACGTGTATCATATTGTTTACAATATTCATTTAAATAATAGACTCTAATTAACATATAAATAGAGTCTATGTGTTCTATACCTTTATCAATTATTAATTTGAGAAGTAATAAAGAGACCGCTTTTGCATCACAGCAAATTTATATAAATAAAAATCCAGATTTTCAAAGAGAATATGAAGCTTGGGATGATAAACTGAAAACAAGATTTATAGAAACTATTTTAATTGGAAGAGCAATGAATCCTATTTGGACAATATTAAATCCTGAGAATAATAGTGAAGAAGTGTTAGACGGAATGCATAGATTGACAACTGCCTTAGATTATCTCAATAATAAATTTAAATTAAATTCAAAATTTTTTACAGATGAAACTAGAGGACAGATGTATGACAAAAAAAGTTTTAATGAATTATCTCCAGATGATAAACAAAAAATAAGAAATTATAATTTTATATTTAACCAATTAGATTCATCTTACAGAACTGATGTCAACAAACGACGCGACCAATATGAAATTTTAAATAGGTCAAGTAGAACACTAAATGATTATGAATTTAATAAAGTTTTATATGGAAAGTTTTTTGATATTATTTCTATGTATAAAGATGATTTTAAAAGTTTATTTTTTAATGTTGATGACAAAAGAGGTGAGCTACAAACTGAAATAATTGACATAATTGTTTTGTCAAATGAACTACCTAATTCTTGGTCTTCAGTAAATTCAATGCGTAATAATTTTTATGAAGATACCCTTGGTAATAGTGAAGCGTCCGTGAACAATTATTTAAAGGAAAATGAAGAAACCATTAAAAATACACTTAGTATGATAAAAAAAATAATAGTTAATCTAAAAGATAACAAATTTTTTAGTAAACATAAAAAGGTTTTTAATAAATATTATTTACCATATAAGTTTATAATTAGTCGTTTGTTATACAAGTTTAAACTAGATATTTCATTATTTAATAAACATATTATTGATATTATTGAACAATTAAAATTGCAAATTACAGACGTTGATATACAAGAAAAATTAGAATGCAAGTCAAGAAATGCTATCTTTCAAAAAAAATTAATCAATTTAATTGATGACATAATTAATTCTTCCTACGAAGCAAATAAAGATAAAAGATTATTTACAAAAGCACAAATAAGTTCAAAATTAAAAGAACAGAATGATGTATGTGCTATTTGTAAAAAAGAAAAAGAAAATTATCAAGGAGACCATATTATTCCTTGGTCAAAAGGTGGAAAAACTAGCTATGAAAATTTACAAGTGTTATGTATTTCTTGTAATCAAAGTAAATCAGCTTTTTAAATGTGTAAATGATTAAAGAGATAAGAGTTCCCATAACCCACATTGTAAATTATCGATTTTTTGCTTCAAAAGTACAATGGGATTTTCAAAAATGGACATTTATTTTTGTCCATTTTTGAAAATCCTAAAATACTTTTGGAAATTCGATGTTTTGTGAGCATAATGAAAAATTAGCGTCTCAGCACAAAAAAAATAATTCAAAAATTGTGATGCTAATTTTTTATTTTTTGGACGCGGAATCTTTAGGAGAATTTTTATGTTGTATTATATTATGAATAATACAACAATTTTTTCTCAAAAAACTCCAATAAAGTTTTATTGTGAAAAATGTGATTATAAATGCAGTAGTAGAGGAGATTTTAATAAACATATTCAAAGCAAAAAACACAATACAACAAATACAACAATTATACAACCAAAAAATTCTCAAATGCATAAATGCAGTTGTGGAAAAGAATATGAATATAGAGCATCGTTGTTCAATCACAAAAAGAAATGTGTGCTCCCCGTGATACCGCCCCAAGAAGAGCCCATGCTTTCGTCATTAGACGATATTCAAGTACCGACCCACCTTATTTTTGAGTTAATTAAGCAAAACCAAGAGTTCAAACAGCTACTGGTCGACCAAAATAAACAATTATATGAAAAACAAGAGGAAAATATATATTTACAGAAGCAATTGTTAGATGTGGTGAAGGATGGCAAGACAATCAACAATACCATGAACAATAGCCATAATAACAACAAGACATTTAATCTTCAATTCTTCTTGAACGAGACGTGCAAAGATGCAATGAATATGAAGGATTTCATCAAATCGCTTGAATTGAGTCTGCCAGAACTGGAAAAGATGGGTGAAGTGGGTTTTGCCGAAGGCATGTCCCGTGTCTTTGTTGACCGCCTGAATAGTTTGGATATAACCAAGCGTCCCATTCATTGTAGTGATGTTAAGAGAGAAATAATACATATCAAGGACGATAACAAATGGGAGCGTGATAATGCAAATCTAGATAGATTGAGAAAGATTATCAAACAACTTACAATAAAGAATATATTGAGGGTGGAGGACTGGAAAAAAGCAAATCCAGGTTGCACGGAATATAACAGCAGGAAAAACGACCAATACCTGAGAATAAATATGGAGGCGATTGGTCCAGTTGATGAAGCAGAAGTAAAGAGAGATTTTGGCAAAATAATCCGTAAGGTAGCAGAGAACACGGCTATTGACAAGAAATACTTGTGCGTCTAATCCAATTATCTTGATATTTTATGTAAATATATACTCTATCGGTTTATTTTCCTAATAGAGTATATATGCTTTATTTGTTACGAAAATTAAGACATTATTATCATAGCAGGACCTTTCATATATTCGTCATATCCTTTTTAGTCTATGCTGTAATAAACATGGTAGAGAACTATATTCACTACAATATAGGGCGAAACCAAGAAACTGACTATAAGATTGAGTTTTCTTCGCCATCTGCATTAGATTGGACTAAAATAGCCGCCGTAATGGTTGTGTTTGCATTGTTGCAAGGCATTTTAACCATTATTATAGAAGAATATTGGGAAAAAAAATAATGATATAATAATTAATAATATAAAAGCACTTTAATTATTATATACATAATGGACTTAAATTTGTATCAAAAACGTGTATTATCACAATGGGGGCAGGATGGCGTATTAGAGAAGATTTTTGATACTATTGGAACAACAAATAAATATTTTGTTGAGTTTGGAAGTAGCGGAAATGATAGTGGAATGGGTAATACTGCATATTTACGTCGCAGAGGATTTAATGGATTATTGATGGATGGTTCAGAAAGACCATATAATGCGGATGTAAATGATAAAAAGTACGAAGTTAAGATTGAAATGGTATCTGCATCAAACATAAATGGATTATTTGAAAAGTATAATGTGCCTACTGAATTTGATTTATTGTCTATTGATATAGACGGACAAGATTTCCATGTATGGAATAAGTTAGAAAAATATTCACCAAGGGTAGTATCAATTGAGATGAATTATCATATTCAACCTGGCTTAGATAAAGTCATGCCATTGAATGACAATTGGGTATGGAATAAAGGAGATATTCCAGGGGAGATGTATGGTTCAAGTATAACCGCTTTGAAAAAACTAGGTAATAAAAAAGGTTATGCGTTGGTTGCGAGTTGTATGTCTGATGTCATTTTTGTAAGAAATGATTTAGTTTATAACAGAGGAGATGTATCTGATTTGTTATTTAAAAATATAAATAATGAACATGAGTTAGTAAAATTAAATTCTGATATTTTTATAGAAAATTCAAAGTTTAATTTTACAAAAAATCCAAATCACTTTGATAACAAGTATTTTTCTACTTCAAACGTATTTTTATAAAATAATATGCTTTCAATATTTTATACAGCATTTACCTTAACATCTACATCAGTTGTGCTAACCTTCTCTGGTATAATAACCGACTTATCTGCTCTGTGTGTGCATGACATGATAAGTTTCTGTATCTTCACGCACAAACTAGTCGTCTTTTTTTCTTCTTGTTCCATATCAGCACTTATTCGTGAAATTGTTTCTGTTAGGCGTTTTTCTTCCTCTGAAACTATATTGGCCATATTTTCCGCAGTTTTTACAATCAACTTGGTGGTTTCGTCAACGATAGCTTGACCCTCGTTCATTATGGCTTTGGTTGCTTCCTCCGCTATGACGGATTCAGTCTTTCCTGCCATGACGCTGGTTATATTATCAATCAATTGGGTTGTTTCATCTATCACGGCTTGACTTTCTTTTAATATGACTTTGGTTGTGTTTTCGACAACGTTAGTTGCCTTTTCAACGATAGCTTCACATTTATCTACCATCTCTTTGGTTGTGTTTTCGGCGACGTTGATTGCCTTTTCAACGATAGCTTCACTTTTGTCTACCATTTCTTTGGTTGTGTTTTCGGCGACGTTGATTGCCTTTTCAACGATAGCTTCACTTTTGTCTACCATCTCTTTGGTTGTGTTTTCGACAACGTTAGTTGCATTTTCAATGACTTTTGGCGTTTCACTAACTAAGTTTACTGGTGCTTCTAAAGTATTTGAAATAGTAGATTGTAAATCATTAACAATTGCTGCAACAACGACTGCAGTATCGTGAGCAACAACTTCAGGACTAGGTGTTGGAATTTGAGTAGTATCCTCGGCGACGCTCATAGTATATAGTATTATATCATTATATTCTTATATTTTTTCTTCAAATATCATTTGTATTACACATAAAGCGACTGATTTGTTGCAACATATTTAAGTGTTAATGTAGGAATCTCGCGTAGTTTACTGAGAAACTCAATCTTACCATTTGCCTCTGCGATTTTCTCCAATTCACTTGCAATATTATTAATTTTGAGCAACGCTTTTACAAATTCGCCTAAAAATACCGCTTTCTCGCCTTCAAGAGTTTGTAGTAAAAATTTGCAGTCTTCTACATTTTCGCAATCACACCAGCGCATTGCAAAATCAATCAAATCAAAGTGCATGTAATAATCTGCGCCAGTATTAAGTCGTTGTTGCTCCTCAATCTTCAAGAATTCATCATACTTTCCGCGAATTTCAGAAACGACTTGGTTTGTCTTGGCGTCATCACATTTTGGCAGAATCAGTTTGATTTCATCCGCTACAGAAACATTCGTAAAGCAACTAAACAGGCCAACCAATTGTCTAGGGGTAAGGTCATATAGTTTGTTTTCTTCCAACATTGCGGCAAATACTAAGCAATGGACCTCGCGGATTTGAGCGGCGACTTGACCCTTCATAGTAAGCTCAAGGATGTCTTCGGAACGCTGAATAAAAGATTCCTGTGTAAGCACCTCAAGCACATTGGATACGTTATTTGTCATGTATTGTTCAATCGCCTTGTATTTTTGTTGTAGCCCGTCAATCGCCTGTTGCTTTTCAATGTATTTATTCAAGATGGCGATATCGCTTTCTATATGTTTGTGTTCGTCCTTGATGTTGGTAATACTGCGCTCCATTTCGCGACGCTTCTTGTTAATCGCGTTTTTAACATTGTCTTGAAGAGATATGTATTCTTCAACCACCTCGCGCGGTGTCCGCAACACAAGGTCTTGGGCGGATTTGTTTGTCGCTGAATGTTGCGCGATTTGTTCGCGGAGTTGCTTGAGGTCGTTATCAATGTCTTCTTGAATCATGCTTCGCTTGGCATATTCCGTGAAATTATTATCGCCAATGGAAATAAGGTTCAGCAACAGATTGTAAGAAATCTTGAATTTACTAGAAAGGGTTTGTGGCATTCCGTGCATCATTTTTTTATATGAGGGGCAGTCAATATTTGAAAACAAATTATTCAAGTGGATGACATTGCCCACGCTGTCAATCCCACGACGTCCAGCCCTGCCCGCCATTTGCGTATATTCGTGTGAATACAAATTACGCATATGATTGCCGTCAAACTTGGTTGAGTTGGTGAATACGACAGTCTTGGTTGGCATATTGACCCCGATGGAAAAGGTTTCAGTCGCGAAAAGTAGCTTGATGTATCCTTTGGCGTACAAAATTTCTACCATTTCTTTCAACACGGGCATGACGCCTGAATGATGAATTGCGATACCTCTTTCAAGAAGTTTCACCATTTCAACGTATTCGGGCAAATGCAAATACTCTTGGTGATTGGGGAGCTTGCGGATGATTTGTTCGCATTCGCGTTGAATAGTATAACCAACCTTGGAATCAAACTCTAGCAAATCCGTGGTAATTTCCTTTGCACATACTTCTAGTTGTTTTCTTGAGAGGACAAAGCATAACGCAGGCAACATATTGTTTTCCACCATGTGTTTGCAAACCTGATTAAGTACGTGCTGTCTTTTAATTCGCACTTGCTTGGTCTCAAACAAGTCCAGCATTTTTCGCATTTTGTAATAGTGGGGTTCGTTAAAGACGCCATCCGACGATTGAATGACAAACAACTTGTCCGTGGTATCGCGAATTTGTTTTTCAAGTTCCTTGTCGCGGATTGCCTTGTAAATACCTGTGTTGGTTGTAATAAAAGAGTAGTGTGTAAGTGGGACCACACGATGATTCGTTGAGGCAAGATACACAATCTTGTTGTTTGTTTCGGTGTTATTGCTTGTAGGCTGCCCTCTTGTTTCGCACCACGATGCGAATTTTTCAGGCGTATCAATCGTCGCAGACAACATGACCATTTGCACGTGTCGCGGAAGCATCATGATACACTCTTCCCAAACGCGTCCTCTGTCGGGGTCATTAATATAATGCACCTCATCAAACACAACGCACCCCAACTCGTTTTCTAGGTCCATATCAAACGCAATGAGGGAAGACCCAGCTCCGCTCTTTTTATTATACAAGGTATTGAGTAGGATTTCCGTGGTCATGATAAGGACGTCGGCTTCAGGATTGGTCTTGATGTCGCCCGTTAAAATGCCAAACGAAATATGAGGATATTTGTGGGTAAATTCGTAAAATTTTTGATTGGATAGCGCCTTAATAGGCGCGGTATAGATGACTTTCTTGCCCTTGCCTACAAGGTGCTCAATGGCGAACTCCGCACTGAGAGTTTTGCCACTGCCAGTATGCGCAGTCACGAGAACGTGATGACCTTCAATGACAGCTTCAACTCCGTATTTTTGAAAAGTACTTAATTCATAAGGGTACTTTTCAAAGTATTCTTTATACTTTGCTTCTTGTTCAGCAGGGTAAACATTAGGACAGATTTTTACCATATTACACGCGTTAGTGTATATAATATGCGCGCGTCTCTTTAAGTAGTTTTGCTTAATATATCAGACCATTATGGTACGCCGTATGACCTACAATAGTCGTCATTCAATAAGCGGTGGTATCCAATGTTTGTTATTGTGGAATCGGGTGTTTTAATCTAAACACCTGAGGGAATTGGTGGAGGTGTGGGAGCCCCGCCTCAGCCTCCCCGCATACTGCGCCTTCGTCCCCGACCGCCATATTTCCTAGATTTGCATAGAGGGCAAACGTTGCCGAATTTAATTCGTCGTGTTGTGCGCCGAGATTTTGTTAGTCTCCGTTTGTTATGTCTACGTGTAGGCATTATACATATTGACGAGATAATATATTATAAATCCTTTGTACCGCGTTAAATTTTTTCTCTAGTATATTTATGTCAACTCCACCTAAAACATTTGAGTTAATGTTACAACCACCAGATGACGCAGTAGGTAAAAAATGCTATGCGGTTGCAATAGTCACTAAAGATAGCGGAGGCGATTTTCCACAAAAACGACGATATTTTACAACGAAACCACCGCGTTATGTAGGATTATGCACCGAAATTAAACTATTACCAGATTACTCTAAAAATATATATTTTCGGAACAATTATAATGAAGAAATCAGCATACATATCAACGGCCCATTCTCTCAATTGAGCTCATCTGATATTAATTCATCACAAAAACTTGGGTTTATTGAAGTCGTTTGTAAGCCTGAAGTTTCTTTACAACAGATAGCTACGAGGAAGTTTAAAGACCACTTTAACAGAATGCCTCGCGATGAACAAAAAGTTATTACTGACAACATGAATGCGACAGGCATGCATGACATAGTATTCAGCACGCAACGCGCAAACAATGTAGGCGGAAAAAAGCGTAAAAATACAAGAAAACGAAGAAGAAAGAATCGCAAAATGACACGGCGACGCAAATAATATATTTGCATGCTAAATAGGTTTAAAGAGAACCCTCTTTATATAACTATGTAGTGCATGCATGGGGCGTGCAATACATCAATGTTCTTGTAGCTCAGTGGTTAGAGCGTCGGTCTTATGAGCCGAATGTCTGCGGTTCGACCCCGCACTAGAACAATGTTAATGTATATATTATAAAAAATGTTTATATTTGGACCTGAGCAAGTCATTAAAAGGTTCAAATGCGCGGATGGCCGAGTGGTCTAAGGCGGTGGACTTAAGACCCACTATCAATGATGCGAGGGTTCGACTCCCTCTTCGCGCAAAAAATGTATATATTATATCTTTGTGTTTATTTCTTTGCCTTATCCATATAATCTAACAAGTAGACTATACCTAGGGGCATCATCATGGGAACGGCTCCCCAAAAACCAGACCAAAAATAATTTAATTGTTTGTAATAGCCAGTTAGGCTAGAAAATAACATCGTCTTGCGGAATATTAAATCTAGTATAATTCCGTATATCGCTAAATAATACCACTTTGCAGGGAACCCGAATACTACTAAGTATAGGACATAAAATAATGTCATCATACCGCTTGCTATAAACATGGACTCAGCTGCTCCATGCAGGCGAAAATATTCGATTAATCCCCAGCCAGTTTTGCCACCAAAATTCCAAAACTGAGTTAAAGCTTGCAACATGGCATCGCCAATGAATCCTGTAAAGCATGCAATAGAGATATGTTTCAATGTGGTTGAGCAATCAGCCATTTAATATAGTGGAAGATTATTTTGGTTTGGTTTTTAAAAATATAAAAATGTCGCATAAATATGCTCTTATAGTGTAGTGGTTATCACTCCAGACTTTGACAAGGGTAAATCCTTAAAGTTATCTGGCATCCTGAGTTCAAATCTCAGTAAGAGCTTATAACAAAAACAAAATAAAAATTAACGGAATGAGTTTGCCGAAAAGTTACTCACTGCTTCTGTAGCTTAGTTGGTAAAGCGTAAGGCTGTTATATGATGGTATCCTTACCATTATGCAAAGACCTTAAGATCCCCGGTTCGAGTCCGTGCAGAAGCGCATTTTTATATACACATAATAATTGAAATACTTATTATGTGCACTTTTATTTAACATTTCCAAACGCTGATAGTCGATATACGCCTAACATAATTCTTTCTTCTCACAAAACGGCAAATAGAATAATAAATAAGACGCGTAAAAAATCATAACTGAGTTTACAATAAAGCACCACATTGACCCAATTGTTTTATCGTTATAATAATTATAATAAGAAACAGCAAATAAAACCATGCCAAATATTAGTCCATAAAAATTTTGCGTATAAATAAAACTGAATAAAAAGAAAAATAACCATCCAAAAAATAATAGCATGTTTGTGTCAAAAAATAACCATACTAAATGACCCTTATTACTTATTTGAGACCTCATATTATTGGTAATGTATTTATATGTAAAATATGGAATAAACAAGACTAAATATGCAGATAGTAAGATATTTCTCAATGATATATTTGGTAATAGCATGAGACTAACTACTGGCTGAATAAATATTAACATTGCAGCCATAGTAGAAAAAATATGATTATAAAATTTATTGTCAATATTGCGCCAAATAAAAAATTCTATTAATTGCATGGAAATAAATGAAATAAAAAAAAGATAAACCCAAACATTATTAAAATATTTAAGTTTATATTGTGTATAGGTGTTGTTGTATAAAATAAGCAATAATACAAAGCTACTAAATAAAAAGGTATTCAAAGATACATGTTCATTCCAACACATTACAATATTATAATATTCTAATATTATAATACTTTATTTTTGCACCTTTTTACATTTCAAACGCTTATGAATTCCACCAATTTTTTTGTCGTTCTATTTTATGTAATTTTTCTCTTAATTCATTCATTTCTGTTTTATGACGATTATCCATTTTATCCATAAAATATTTTTGTTGTAATTGTTGTTTTTCGTTATGTAATTCCATTATTTTATTAGTAGTATATTGATGATATGCACCAAAAGTCATCGCGCCAAGAGCACCTTGAATTATTATTTTTAATGTATCACATGATAATACATCTGTTTTACTCATTATAGATTTTATATATAGACATAACAAATTATTTTTAATAAAATTTTGTATTGTATATAATCGGCATGTTAGTTGGTTTTTAACAAATAAAAATCAAATACTTATATAATTATGCCAGAGTCAGAAACAGAGTTGGTTTCAACCGCACAATATAAATATCAAATAAATTTAGACGATAGTTCCAAACCTACAAATGCAATAACGTTGCTCATCAGAGAATTAATAGAGGATGAATTTTATAAAAGTGATGACGAAGCAGACAAGGGATTTTTGATTAAAGAAGAAGTTGGAAATAAATTGGTAGGGAATCTCATTGAAAAAATAAAAAATGTCGAACCAGAATTAATGCGACGTGTTATAGTTAATTCACATTATGACATGGTACAAGAGGACCGATTCAAAATATTGAATAAAATACGTAAGAATTGTATCAAGCATTCGGCTTACCATAATCACCGATATCATCTATATAAAAATATACTCTTCACTTGTTTCCGTGTCCCACTAATTTTATTGAGTGGCATCAACTCATTTTCGTCAGTCGGTTTGCAACCCTATCTTGAACAAAGTTATATATCGCTAATAACGGCAATGATTTCTCTCTTCTGTGGTATTTTAACAAGTATAGAACTACTTATAAATTTGCAAAAGCGAATGGAATTGGAACTAGAATCATACAAAGAATATTCTAAAATAAGCGTGGATATTTATGTCCAATTACAACGAGCGCCAGCAGATAGAGGAGATAAAGGAGACCTTGGGAAGTTTTTATCAGAACGATATAACGAGTATAAAGTTCTCTCTGCGCGAAGCAACGGCGTCAATATGGGCGAACGAAATTTTGTGGATGAATTTGAAAAAAATGATATTGACGAGAATGACAATGCGTTTGCGGATAGTTATCCGATGGACAACCCATCCATTATTCCAGATTATGGCACATCTCGTTGTATTATGTGTCCCTCTTGTTGTAAAACAACATTTATATCATGCATTCAAACGATTTATCATTGTTGTTGCGATGGTTTTATAGAAAAGCAAGATTTATTGAATAAGAAACGTGAACGTAATCGTAGATTGCAACAGAGAGAACATATTAGGCAGTTGTCCTTACCACACGAAGTAGTATGAGTCATTTTAGGTCACTATTATTTTGCTGTAGTATGCCCATAAACCTAAACCCACGAAACATTTGCTTATTAAATCTAAAATATTTGTAAGCGCATTTTTTAGTTGAGTGTCAAACATATACACCACACCATACAATGACCAAACTACAAAATATAGACCAAATAACAAATTATTAGACGCTGACCACTTGGGCATAATGAATTTTGCATAAATAATTGCGAACATTAAGAAAAAGGCAGCAAACCCACCAATTAGACTTGTTTGTCTACTTGTAATATTTGTTTCTCCTAAATAGCCGAATGTTAACATGATATAATTTAACACAACTACCGAGAAATACGTGAAGACATGTATCGTGGTTTTTGCGTTGTTGGCTAAAAACATGCATAATACTAATAACATGATTGGCGTGGTAATCGACCAATCTACGTATCTGTACGTATTTATTTTATCCCAATTTAAAAGTGTGTTTGTCTCTTCTGAACGGGTAATTTCAGCCATAAATAGAGTATAAAAGTATCCGGCTATAATACTAATCGCGGTTTCTAAATTCATAACATGTGAGGTATACGTGATAGCGCGGTCTCGTAATGCCTCTATAAAAGTAATAGTGCCTGTTGTTATTAATAAAATATATGTTATTGCAAAAGTGCCTTTAACTAATGGATGCAACTCTCCTATCATATTCAACTATATACTATATTATGAAAAAAATCTGGTATTGTGTGTTATTGTGTGTTATTGCGTATAAATTTTCGTGTTATTGTGTACATATAAATTATGAACGACGAAGATGTTGTATGTTGCCCCCATTGCAGCGAATTTATTATTATAGAAAAGTTGAATTGTGGCATTTTTCGTCATGGCATTTATAAACATGACGGAAAACAAATAGACCCGCACTTGTCTAAAGAAGAATGCGAGGAATTGGTGGAAAGCGGTGAAATACATGGATGCGGTAAGCCATTTCAAATTGTCGTGGTTGACGGCAATGTGGAAGTATTAATATGCGATTATGTTTGAGTTTTATCTTCTGCGCGTTCTTTTTCTAGTACCGCGTTTCAGTGTTCGCCGACCTTTTCTCAAACGCTTACGACTTACACGCCTCCTAGCGCGACGAGTCTTCTTGGCGCCACCACAGAGAACACATCCACTGGATGCAGACTTACTAGTGGTCGCAGGTTTATTAGCGGTTACTGCAGGCTTATTAGACCTGACGCTGTACCTATATAGATGTTTCATACTGGGATCTTCTTGCAAATCTTGCAAACTTTCTGGTTGGTTCTTTGAAAACTGCATACCAGAGAATGTGAATGTCATTATTTTTTCCCTGTCTGACATCGGAGAAAGCTTGGGCAAATTCCACGACTCAAGAGGTTGATTGAAATTGTTGGCAGAATAAAACATTCGATACATGTCAGTAACATTTGATACATTCCATCTCCCAATAGGTTGATTAAAGGACCTCGCATGATCAAACATGGATTCCATGTTAGTTACATTTGATACATCCCAACGACTGATGTCATCATTGAACTCTACTTTATCAGAGAAGAGACGACTCATATTTGTCACACTTGAAGTGTCCCAGTTACTGATATGGCCATATTGTTTTTCAGCTTCACCACGATTAGTTGTCCAAAGATTTACGGCTTTTCTGATATCTGCATCTGTTCTTTTTATATTTGGAGACGGCTTATTACTGGTTGCTACAGGTGGCGCAATAACTTGAGGTTTTGGTGTATTTATCACGGGTGGGTCTTGAAACCTTGTCGGTTTGTTTGCATTAGAAATGGGGCAATTAGTAAATATGTCCTTATTATTATCAACCCTAGATACATTCCACGCCCCAATAGGTTGATTGAAGGATTTTGCATTATAAAACATGACACGCATATTAGTTACATTGGATACATTCCACGTCCCAATAGGTTGGTTGAAGCTGATTGCCCATAAGAACATACCGGACATATTAGTAACATTGGAGACATTCCACGCCCCAATGGGTTGGTTGAATTTAGATGCACTAAAAAACATTTTTTCCATGTTAGTAACATTGGATACATTCCACCCCCCAATAGGTTGGTTGAAGGATTTTGCATTATTAAACATTCCATACATGTTAGTAACATTGGAGACATTCCACCCCCCAATAGGTTGATTGAATTTAGATGCATTACTAAACATTCCATACATGTTAGTAACATTGGATACATTCCACGCACTAATAGGTTGGTTGAAGGCATCTGCATTATTAAACATTCCATACATGTTAGTAACATTGGAGACATTCCACCCCCCAATAGGTTGGTTGAATACAAGTGCAAGCTCAAATATTAAATCCATGTTAGTGACCTTGGAAACATTCCATGTTCCAATAGGTTGGTTGAATTTAGATGTTCTACTAAACATCCTACGCATATTAGTTACCTTGGAAACATTCCAATTCTGAATATCTTCATTGAATGCACTCGCATCTGTAAACATATTCGACATGTCAGTTACCTTGGAGACATTCCACACCCCAATAGGCTGGTTGAAGGCCTCTGCATTATAGAACATGAAACTCATATTGGTGACATTTGATACATCCCATTTACTAATATCTTCGTTGAATTGTTTTTTACTATCGAAGAGACGACTCATGTCTGTTACGTTGGAAACGTCCCAGTTGCTAATATCTCCATATTGTTTTTTAGCTTCAACATGGTCCCACGTCCAAAGATTTACGGCTCTTTTGATATCTTCATCACTTCTCAATAATTTATTTTTTAACATTACGAATTTTGGTTTGTTTTCATCATCAATAGGACAATTTAAAAATATATCTTTTATTCCATTAAGTTGCCACAAAGTTTCTTTTTCAGGGGATAGGTCTTTTCTAGGAAGAATACTAACTTTAGAGACATCCCACTTCCGAATGTCTTGATTGAAAGCCATTGCATCTGCAAACATGCTTGCCATGCGAGTTACCTTGGAGACATTCCAATCTCCAATAGGTTGATTGAATGTATCTGCTTTATAAAACATATCTGACATGTTAACTACATTGGAGACATTCCATGCCCCAATAGGTTGGTTAAATACAATCGCGCCACTAAACATTCCCGCCATATTAGTTACATTGGAGACGTCCCAATCTCCAATAGGTTGATTGAATTTACGCGCACCATTAAACATATCTTCCATGTTAGTTACAGCAGATACAACCCAACGACTAATGTCATCATTGAATTCTGTGCGATTAAAAAAGAGACGACTCATGTTTGTTACGCTGGAAACATCCCAATCACCAATATTTCTATAGCGTTCTTCTGCTTCAGCACGATTTGTATACCAAAGATTCACCGCTTGTTTAATATCTCTATCTGTTCTTTTTATTTTTAGGGCAGGCGCATTACTGGTTGCTAAAGCTATATTACTGGCAACTGCAGGCGTATCAATAACTTGAGCTTTGGCCGTATTTATCACAGGGGGAAATTGAGCTCTTACTGGTTTATTTTCATTAGAAATAGGACAATAAGAAAATATATCTTTGAGTCCCTTAATTATCGCTTCATTTTTCTCTGCAGGGGTGTAGTCACTTCTAGTGGGAATAACAACGTTAGATATATCCCATTTTGTTAGGTCTTGATTGAAAACATGTGCGGCATAAAACATCTCATTCATTCTAATTACATGAGATACATCCCAATTTCCAATAGGTTGATTGAATTTATACGCACGTTCAAACATATGAATCATGTTAGTCACATTAGAGACATTCCAATTCCCAATCGGTTGATTAAATTTATATGCACGATAAAACATGCATTCCATGTTAGTTACATTAGATACATCCCAATCTCCAATCGGTTTATTGAATTTAGATGCAAATGCAAACATGTATTTCATGTTAGTTACATTAGATACATCCCATTTGCTAATATCATCATTGAAATTTACTTTTTCATCAAATACCTGGATTATGTCTAAAAAGCTGCCGTAATCATTCAAGCTTACCTTTTCACTAAACAGATAACTCATGTCTGTAACACTGGAAACATCCCAATCACTAATATTTCCAAAATATGCTTCAGCTTCAGCGCGATTTATATACCAAAGATTCACAGCTTTTCTAATATCTTCATCTGTTCTTTTTATATTAACCAAAGGTGGACCATCACCAGCGGACATATTATATAATATACATATAATAGTTTATACTTAATATGCATAATAAGTCATTTTACGACTTGGGTACACAGAATGAAAAAAGGTAATATAAATTATTTTTTATTTTTATTCGGCAATTCTGTTATGCAAACGGACTTGGTGGAGGAGAAGTAGATGGGCTACGTGGCCAGTAGAACAATGTATCGGCATTGGTAATACGTGCGCGTTCAAATTCGTCGTTATTTTTACAAGGAGGCGGAGGCGGAGTCGGGGGTGAATGCGTTGTGGAGGCCATTTGTGCATATGTGCGTCTCGCTGGCGACGACGATAGTGGAGTAGATCCCGTAGGCATGTTTGTGTTTGTAAGAACCGGTTTCGCAACCTTCTGCGATGCACGTTCAGACGAGCGGTTCGCGGAAATCTTCCAAAACCATGGGTCGTCATATATAACCTTGATTTCTTTACCCGACAATAACAATGTCCGCGCCCTATCCGCAACACTATTAGAATTCCACTTACTGAAATGAATAAAGACGCGCTGAAAATCTTCCCCCTTTTCGTTCTTTCGGCGCACCATGTCTATGTGGTCTATCACACCCAAATTTAAGTCGTTGATTGTTTTATATACATGGCTACGTGTTATATTGATGAATGTCCGTGGAATACACATACTAGGAACATTATCAGCAATTGTTTCAAAATTGATTGTAGTCATAACAAAATGTTATATATATTGGTTATAAATAACATTTCACGGGGCATTTAGTTTCATTTTTTTTAGAAACAACACGGGCAAAACGCGTGTTTCAGATTATCCATAAACGACCGAGGACGATTTGTCCATTCTGTCTTCATAAGCTCTTTGAACTTTACAAAATCCATATCAGAATCAGGCTCATATTGTTGCACTTTGCCATTCACATCAAGATAATCAAAATAGTCGTAATGAGTTCGGTTTTTGTCATTATACATGTAGCATTGAATAGTAATACACGTGTGCTTGTTCTTTTCCAAATTGGTTAATTTATGGATTTGATTGAGCGTAGGGCTTATCCACGTTATTTCGTCTTTGTAAAAAGTCTTATTCGCGAAAGGTTCAACCCCATCTTTATCGCCACATAAAAACGGATATAGTTCTACAAAGATATGGCCGTGCAACACGCGGATAATTGCATCTGCCGAAGCATGACTATGTATGGGTGAATAATGTCCGATAGGCCAAATTTCCATGACGTAGGGTATTCCTGGCGACTCGCCATTGTTCTCTCCAAGAGTAATCCGCAAATAGGTTTCAAGAATATTCGGCTTGTCCTTGTTGAATTCCGTGCTCTTCTCCTGTAATCTTGTATTACACCAGCAACCAGGCGTAGCTATGCTATATTCAATTGCCTTGGTAAAGTCGGGAAATTCGGCATCATCCAATACGAATTTCTCTCCCGCAATACAATCGTATAATACTTGCGAGGTCATGGATAAATTGGATTTGGGTAAATATTTACTACGAGCAATGTCGCTCATGACTAGTTCATGCGTGTTTTTTACTATGAGGGGTATTTTGTTTGTTATTGGGTCGCGCAAAAGTTTCATTGGATGAATAGAGAGACTTTGTTTAGATATGCAAATATGAGTAAGGCTTTCTAAAAATTGTTTATTTTCATGCCATATAAGCTTATCTTTGGTTGGGAATTCATATTTATAGATGATATTATCTAGACGTGCTTCGCCAATACCAGCATATAATTTTTGATTCTGCGAATCAAGACTAAACCAGTAATATGCTCCAGGTTGATTTGTTAATCCCTTAGTGTTAGTGGGGTCATTCAAAGGCATGTCGTTCAATAGGCTTACTTTTACATTTGTTGTAGTGAATTCTACATGTATTCCGTCTTCTTGAGTTGCGTCATAGAATGTGAATATACAAGGGAATCGGTTCTCTCTGTTCTCAAAAATAAAGACGCACTGACCATGAATCATTAATTTGATGTCTTCACATGACATACTATCGTTTGAGCTAAATAAAAGGGCCTTTGGAGAATCGCCGTGCACAATAGTTGTGTTGCTTAACATTATATTATTGTGATAATATAATATGATAATATATACAAATTGTTTTTATAAACATTTTGTATAAGATGTTTATATTTCATGCAGGAGAATCTGGTGGCGGGTAATCAGGTGAATGAGGCTGATAATCAGGTATAAATGGCTCGTTCGCAACAATTGGTTGTGAGAAGTTTCTATAATATCTATCTCTTTCGGCTCTCATTTCGGTATGATGTCTGGATTCACTTTCAACACGCATATCACGTTGTTCTGGAGTTTCATTGCGAATTGTCCTTCTGCGCCGAGCCAACCAATTACGATGATGTCGTTGAATTTCCATATAAGCTTGGTCTCTTTCTTCATCCGTCATATTCCTTAATTGAATATTATTAAAAGGTGTGTGAGAGGTATACGGATTATATTCCCATGGCGAAGCTCTGGTAATATCAGCAACACAGGAAAAGCTAATATCTCCACGACAAAGAGGACAGCGAACACCCACATTACCCTTTTGTCTGCATACGGGCTCAAGACATGACTTGTGAAATTTATGTTTACATTTTAATTTGGGTATTTGTTCCCCCTTTTTAAGTTCCTCTAAACAAATGGGACATATTTCAATCTCTCTGTTCCTTTTTGCACCTCCCCGCTTTGAACGAGTTATTTTAGTGTTCTTAGAACGCCTCTTTTTAGCACCTGCAATGGCGCTTAATCTATCTAACCCTCTGCCTCTTTTTTTCATAGTTCGCTTTTTACCCATATTCTAATATATTGATAGAAAAGATTACAATGAGGGGATGATTATGTCGTCAGAACTGGTGCACGTATCTTCTTTCACAACAGACGTAGGGCATGCTATTTGCACAGAGGGAATATTATTAGTTTGCTGCCAACAAGTGTATGCACCATTTAAGATTTGGTTAGTGCATAGTAGCGCGACGTGATTTGCACCACCGAACCCTAGTCGCAACGCGCTCGCACTCATGTTATACCCAATAGATTTGTATAATACTGATGGCGTTGGAATACGATTCGTTAAATCCAGCGCTTGATTAAAGTAGTCAAGTTGCGATAATCCGCTGCAAGTGCCATGTTTAGACCATTCATGTTGCCAAAAACTATCGTAAGATGGACTATTTACGTCATATTGCACATCAGGCCAATATTGCGTCATTTTGCTCATGCCGATTTGTTGTGGAATACTCATATCAAAGGCTTCGGTTGTGCAAGACGCAGGATATCCGCTTGTAGCATATTGTGGCCATAGACCATGAATAGTAAAGTTGGTTGTCCAATATGGCAACGGCATACTACAACCAGGATATTTTTGGTCATGACAAAACCCAGGCGTCCATGAATAAGCATAAACATATATTTGTGGTTGTGATTGGCCATGCACATTTATGAAGATATTGCATAAAAATAAACACAATAAGATGGGTCTCAATGAATACATTTGTTAATATATATAGTAATAGATTATATTGTTTTCAAATATATTATTTTGAGATATACGTTGAAATAGTATTAAAATTATGCATACTAACAATAATGAATATAGTGTCGGGAGAGAAAATACAAAATTTATGCGATTATTATCTTGGAACACACGAGCATTTAAATTACAATCCTTTTGTAAAATCTCAAACCCACAAACACATGTATATTGATTCTTTAGATATAGAAAATCAAATAACGTCTGCCACCATTAATAATTTGTTTTGTTATCTTCCGCTTTTAGAAACTCATTTACGAATATTAGTGAATGTATTATTTCATATAAAAACGCCTGTTAACTTGTTTTTTCATAATGGCGATACTACATTTACTCAAGAACACAGCAATGCATTGTTAGAAAACAAAAATATTTTGTGTATTTATAGTCAGAATTTAAGTATACCTCCGCATGATAGACTTAAACCATTACCAATTGGAATAGCTAATTCAATGTGGTTGCATGGAAACATATATACATGGGTGTCAAAATTACAGACGCCTTTGCCAAAGAAACCACATTTTATCTATTTTTATTTTGAGATATATACAAACGTAAATAAACGGCAAAGGTGTTTTGATATTATCAGGTCAATGGGTATTGAATCTCAACCAAAAAGGTCATTATCAGACTATATACAAGCACTATCAACATTTAAATTTGCGATTTGTCCCGAAGGGAATGGAATTGATACACATCGTTTTTGGGAATGCTTATATTTAAAGGTGGTTCCAATTTGTCCCAGAAATATCATTACAGAATATTATAGTAAATTTTTCCCTGTTGTATTATTGGATAAATGGGAAGATTTAAATATAAATGCCATGGAGACCTTTTATGAAACGTGCGACTGGTCAAACTATGCAAAATTATTTGATATTACGTACTGGGAAAATTCTTACTAATCATATTTTTACTATATTTGTGTAAATATTATTTTACAATCTCCACAATGTTTGATATTGATGCAATATCTTGGTTGCACCCATCTTTTCCAATTCTAGGTTTACAAGAGAACCCTTACCTGCCATGTTGGGGTTAAATTGACGTTTCAATGTTGAATAAATTGGGTTATTTTGACCATCATCTAACCAGTATGGTGAAACGGGTGTATCATCAATCAAAATAATACTATTTTTATGAAGTAAGTGTTTTACCCGTTTAAATTCTTCTAAATGACGGATAGCAGATGGCAATGGATTCAAAAAATCTACGTCGTAGCTATCCAAGTATAAAAAGTCAATTAAATTATCTATCTTTGGTAAATAGTCAAGATTATTTGAATGAAACACTTTGGATTTCTCTGAGATTAATGAATTTGTTTCGTTTACAGCATGTTCATTTAAATCAACTGATACGACAGAACCATCGTAAAAATTTACAAACTTGTCCCACAATAACGTACTTTTGGTGCCATGTGCAGAACAACCAGTTTCAACAAATTTGAATTTATTCAGGTCTTTATTGTGAACTAATAGTTGTCTAAGGGCCTCTTTCATAGTATGATAATTAATATGTGTAAAAAATGCATGGGGAAATTCAGGCGTTTTCAAGAATCCAGGTATGAGTGCTCCGTCAACATTTCCCAAGGTTTCATGCCCTGTTTTAGATGTCTGTTTGTGAAAAAACGTATCATACACTTCAACCTCAAACTTATTCCAACTTGTTGGCACGTCATAGTTCATAAATTTTTTCAAATCTTTGCAATGTATATGCAAGTTTACTATAGGGATGAGTTGAGAATTTACTTGTAAAAACGGAGCAAGTATATTGGATGTTGGGTCAGTTTTCCAAATTATATTATACTTTGAATAGTTGATTAGACACGTTTCATTTACGAAACCGCTTGTATCACCCTTTGCGTTTCTTGGGTCAACACCTCCTAGATACTGCCCAATGGCGGCTGCATCAAAAATACAATTAAATTGGTTGTAATTTTTAGTTATATTAGTTAATTCTGGACTACTTGTATCTAGTGGGAAAATGGGGAACGTATCAACTAGATGTGGCAAGTCGTTGCAACAACGCCCCCAGTTTTCCATGTCATTTAAATTAGTATCGAAATGGTTGATACATTGGTCAAGTGCTTCAACGTTTGGTATGTACATGATTCCTGGAATGCATCTGGATTTTGAATCCATAGTTAATAATATTTTGTTGGTATTGGATAGATTTAAATCGCTTAAATTTTTATACACTAAAATATCATTTTCTATGTGCCATATGGATGGTTTTCTGTGATGTCGCATGTACGTTTGTAGTATTTTGAATCTATATGATGCCAATTGCCAAAACCCGTCTCTGTATGTATTTGCTAGGCTCTGTTTGTATTCTTTATACGACGACATAAATCCTTCAACTGCAACAACCTTTATGTTTCTCTCTTGAAAGATATTTATCATTACGCAATCTGTAAGGACGACTACCTTATGGTTATTAAACTTACGTAAGCATTGAATTGCATCTAATATATATTCTTGAAATGTGTTTAACATAACTAAAACAATCTCCATTGTTATGTATATAATGTATAATGAGGTATATTTATGTTAATTAACGCAATATATTGTTGTTATTTAACATAAAAACAAAAGAACACCTGTAAATATTCAAATATTTTCATTAATGATTTTATTTGACATTCCCTCTAATTCAAATAAATATTTAATTTCATCATAATACGATAACATGTTATTATATTGCGATTCGTTAATATCAATTAATTTACTTTCAAGTGAGTCAATTTCTGAAATATTTATACTGATACATAACTTGGTGTAATCAATAACGTCTTTAAATGGAAGCCAATTGATGTCATTCCAAATATAAACTGGTATGGTTCCAAGCTGGAAACATTCAAAAAATCTGAATGATGAACGTCCATATCCTCTAGGTGCTAAAGCAAATTTGGAATTTAATGTAATTGTGATAAATAATTCTTGCAGATTCTTGTTTATAGATGGTGTCCAACCACCAGAGCTAATTATATTAAAATTTGGATTTGTTAAAAATTTATCAAACATACATTTTCTTACGTTCGGATGGATATGATTTGATGTAATATTTCCAATAAATGAACATAATATGGTCTTTTCATTAAAATTCTTTTTTTGAATAGATGATAAGGTGTTATTTACATCTTGATAAATTAATGGAATCGGAATATCACCACTACAAGCCCCGTATATAGTTGTATTTTTTGGTAATTCTAATAATGGTCCATCATCATGTTGTACTATTGTAAAATATCCATTTTCACTTGGGTTATTTGTTAACCAACTATTTAATTCTTCTTGCATTTCTTGTTTCTTATGTTGAAACCAATCTTCAATTTGAAAATTAGTCCACAACGCAGGTATGTATTTTTTTGTTAAGTATGGTTTATCGACCGATAGTTTGTTGAGAAAATATTCTTCGAGATAAAGACCACTCTTAAATGGCGGATATGTGTCTTTATTTTTACAATAGAATAACTCGCTTTTATTAAAAAGATTTATGTTAACCGCGTCTTCATTTAATTTTTTGATTTGCGGAGGCTCTACCCAGAAACTATTAATATTTAAGTTTCGAAACATATCATTTAATGTCCAGTCATATGAATTATTAATTTGATTATAATTATCATATATTTTTTTAGCACATTCTTTGGTAATTAAATAAAACGATGAACATTTTGTTCCACCATGACACTGCCACGTAATATTATTTGTTTTAGGATAAACTAATAACTCATATTTTACACTGGCTTCAATATAATTTGTCCAATCATTGTCAAATATAATATCCCATCGTCCATATGTTTCGATTAATTGATATATATATGTTTTCACTAACTCTGGAATATCTTGGTTATTAAAACGTATATTATCTTCCATAATAACACCATAATTATAGTCATTGTCAATAATATTTTTTAAGCATAAATAATGTTTACATGCGCGAGATATATATTCTTTAGATGTGCTAGTTTGTTCAAATATTACCTTGATTTTATTTGAATCTAAAATAAAGTTTTCTGTTAATTCGTGTGTATTTGGATGGTTCATGTAAAATACGTCTTTGGGGTTTAATCCGTGTTTAATGAATTCATTTGTCATATTATCTCTTTTAATTTTAGAGCCAGAGCAAATTAAATAATATTGAATTGATTTATTATTGATATCATTTATAATATTGAGATTTTTAGGTTTATTTGTTAACTTGTAATAACCAGGTATAACCGAATTGTCTCTATATTCGAGGCAATTTTGGATTGTATTTAAATACGTACTACCCTCATGTACAATATGACTATATTCTAGGTTTTTAACTATATGCAATTCAAGGTCTTCAAATTGTTGAAATAGTAGTAAATTAAAATAAATTACATCACATGCAGTAATTTTATGCATAATAGAATCATCATATACGATATTTTCTATAGAAGATTTTGTCAGTATATAATTTCCAGTATTTAATAATGTTAAAAACATATAATGTTGCATAAATTGTTTAATATTATGCTTCGTAATTATATTATTTTCAAAATCTTTAAAACTAAAATTTGGTTTTGCAAAGGATGGTGATAATATAATAGACGATGGGAACATGCCTTCATTTTTTTGAATATATTCCTTTGCAGTTATAAAATATTTTTCATCGCAAAAGTTATCAGAGTCAATCAGTGCTATGTATTTGTGTTTCGCAAATGAACAAACTTTTAGTTTATTTTTAAATACTCCCAATCTGGATTCATTTTTATGAACTTGAATTCTTGTATCATTATTAATAACATCCCCAAATAAATTCATTATTTTTTCATAATCTTCACCAGTTTCATCACAGATGATTATTTCATCAATAATATTTTTTGTAAGCGAAACGATATATGATATTAAATTTTTTTGTAAGAATGTATCAAATCTTTTCATAGTAGGAATACACAATGAAATCTTGATTGTTTCCATTCTATATTTGTTATAATATATTAAATTATTTAATATCTTATTTATTGTATTATTGTATAAATAATAGGAGGGTGTGGGAACCTAGGTTCCCACTTGAAAAAAAAATTGAAATGGAAAGTGTATGTAGATATGAAGGTAAAGTAGTAAAATAACTTCGTAAAGAGATGTCAAATTCAGATTCAGTGGTGGTGGTAGGTGTTTCGGCAGCAAAGAGGGGTC
>JACCDP011033553.1_pt1 | contig 50879 bp, 47 predicted proteins | sample 7445841 | NCBI WGS metagenome assembly JACCDP01 (sample SAMN15323441, study PRJNA562643) | freshwater metagenome | isolation source: river surface water | place: USA:Blue River Watershed | collected 2017-08-17 | reverse complement strand
TTGATACAAAATCGTCAAAATCTTAGGTAGCGATAGCGAAGCGCTGCTGCAAGCAGTTCGCCAATCTCAAATCCCCAAATGACCATTTTTCGTTGTGTGACAGTTTAGGGTGCGGAAGGTGGGTTATTATAGGCAGCGATCGCTGGTTCGGGTTGACACTCCCCGGTCTAAAGACGCACCTGATCTTAACAAAGTTGTGGGTAATGGATAGGTGAAAGCGCGATGAAAAAGTGCCTAAAGTCACAGCCAGTAAGAAACTTTTAAAACAACCTCTAAGATTCTGGTATATCAAATAAAACTGTAGTCATATAATTTTCTGCCCAATCTTGACCAAAAGCTTTTTCTAGAACTCGACGGGTTTTATCATTTTGCTGTTGTTTGGTACAGTAATTTTTTTGTGCCGCGATAATTTCAGCGACTTTTTCTGGTGCAACTGGACTAGAGGTGATAGCTTGAGTACAATGTACTTCTAAAAATGATTGTACTCGTAACAAAAACATAGTTTCTTCTTCTGGAGAAGCAGGACGAATAAACAGACAAAAATCAGAAAAAATATTGCCCCATTCTGGTAGTTCACGGGGTTGAGAAAAACAGGGCGTGGTTAAGTTCAGAAGTTGATAATTATAATCATCTGGTAGCCGACGATCTAAGTTTACAGGAGAAAGATCCGCGATCGCTGCACTAATTTGACCTCTACCTCCGACTAAATCGCAACCAAACATCGGTATATCATATTCTATCCTGGGAAACATCACACAATGGAGAATATCCAACATATTCCCCACCCTTGCTAGTTCCAAGTGCATTTTGCGGAACTGGGTACTTTGATAACAGCGATTTTCGATAATCAGTTTTTCCCCTTCTAATCTACCTTCTACATATCCCAATTCCGCCGGTAAATGATAGGGTGATAAGTCTAGGTGTTTATGCCATACCATTTCAATGCAATCAGCTAGTTGACGAATGAGGGGATGTTGTTGTTCTCGCAAGGAAGGGGTAGAAGTGGAAGACATATTATTTGATTTATAGAGTTTATTATATAGTTTACTATTATTGAGTACATTCTGTTGTATTTACGTTGAGAATCATAAAATTTACAATGTAATTGTAATATTATATTATTTATCTTTATGATTTTTTTGTTAACTTATTTCGCCACCGAACCAAATAAATTCAGGGTTTTTACTCCCATTTCCTGTAATTTTTCTTGATGTGCAGCTAAAATTGCTAGTACCTCATCCCGTTTCATGATTTTTACCCGAATCACATTCAATATTATAGTTTGTTCTGCTCTACTATTCCCAAAAATCTGTTATCTCATAACCCAATTCCCCCATCATCTGCCGCAATAAAGGCAAACTTAAACCAATCACATTACTATGACAACCTTCAATTTTTTCTACAAATAAACTGCCAAAACCTTCTAAAGCAAAAGCTCCTGCACATTTTAAAGGTTCACCAGTATTAACATAAGCTTGAATGGCGCGATCGCTCACCTTGCCAAAATAAACCCTAGTAATTTGACACTGGACAACACTTCGATTTTGTGTATTGTCAATTAAAACATGACCTGTGTACAAATCACCAAAATTACCCTGCATAAACTGCCAACGAGCGATCGCATCATCCGCATCTTGGGGTTTACCATAAATCTCACCATCAAATGCTAAAACCGAATCACAACCCATAATTAAACATGATGGAAACCAAGAAACCACTGTTTCTGCTTTGCATCTAGCCAAAGTATTAACTAACTCTTTTGGTTCAGTAATTGTAATTTGTGACTCATCAAAATCACTAGCACAAATAATAGGTTTGATCCCCACAGTTTCTAATAACCTTTTCCGAGCAGGAGACGCAGAAGCCAGAACAAATTGCGGAACTTTCATAGATGTACGTATAAGTAATTGATAATCGGTAATTGGTAATTAGAAAAACTTTTACTCTCCTGCCCATCTGCTCCCTATCCCCTGCTCCCTATCCCCAGTCCCTAATTAATAAACAGTGAAAGAACTTACAATTTCATCAATCATCCGTTGCAGTTTTTTCCAACGTCTTTCGGGTACTGACGCATTAAAAGTGAACAGCTTACCACGACTTACAGCCACGCTAGATATATTGTGTCTTTTTTCCCGATTAGGAAGTTCAACTTCATATTCTAGAAAATAGTAAACTTTACCATTGACTTCTCTTTGAGCCGCATTGGTTAATTTAGCAGTCCGTCCAGAATCTACAGGAGCAAGAGCCGCTTTTCCTAATTTATAACCCACTTCCGAGGGAGTTCCCAAATCTGATAAAGTTTTCCCAGCCGGAACAGGACTAATAACCACAGACACATTTTCCGATACTTCAATTAAATCGTGAAATACTACATCAGGTCCATCGGCAACTTTTACTTGTAGCCAACCATTAGGATAATAAAACTGATAACCATCAGCACTATCAACAAAACTCTTGAGTCCAGCCGCATTAGCTACACTGGGATTACTGAGGCTGAAACTCAACACCAATAATAAGATTAACGTAATTTTTTTCCACATTTTTGAAAATTCCTTTGAGCCGTCAGCAATACAAGGTAAGGATGATTGCAAGTTTTTATTCTCTCACCAATGTGTACCGTTAGAGTAGGAGTTCAGGAGGCAGGAGTATGACTAACGCCACGCTGCACTTTCAGGAAGGTGAAGAAGAACAATACTGGGATTCAGATGTAAAATTAGCTAATAGACTGTTAAATAGAGAAAAAATCTATGAACTATCAACCGGAAGAAGATTTACAGCGTCGTCTGGAAAATCTAGAAGCAGAAATTAAGTCCTCTGATGTTAATTCAGTATTACCAGAAGTAAACACTCCTGTCATGGGTTTCTCGCAATGGAAATTATATCTAGAACGGTCTAGAACTTGGTTTAATAGTTTATCAACAATAAAAAAACTGGTAGTTACAGGGATAGTGATGCTCTTAACTCTGTGGATAGTGCAAACAGTATTTGCCTTAGTCGCTGGTATCATCAGTCTGGCAGTTTTGACAGCGTTAGTGTATCTTGGGTACAAATTTTTTGTTGCTAAGAGCTTGCACAATCAGCAATAGTCCGTTTTAATCATACCGATAGCGGTGTCAAAATAAATTTACAGGTAAATTATCCATGGCGAATTCAATGATCGGCAGTAGTAGTCCATCTAGCCGTCCCCAACAACCGAAAAAAAAGAAGGTTACATCCTTAGCCACCAGACGTTTTGTAGCGTGGACGGTAGAAATAAGTATCTTTATTGCTAGTGGTGTAGTTCCTTTTGCTTTGGGAGCTTATATTAATTCTCGCACCCAACTCCCAAGAGTTCCCTTAAATCCTGTTCTAGTAGTTACAGAAAAAGCGATCGCTCGTCCCCTAGCATTACCTGTGAGCTACGGCATTCGTAATGTAGCTTGGCCGACTAATATCCTGTGGTCATTAGCCCTCATCTTACCCACTACCCTTTCTGCCTGGCAAATGTATTTATTAGCGAAAACAGGCAGCACGATTCCCAAACGCTGGTTTGGTATCGGCGTAGTCAATGCTGAAGGAAAAGCCCCAGATTTAGGTGCAGTTATTGTTAGAGAAGGTTTAGGACGTTGGACTATACCTCTTACCGTTGCTTATTTTCTTTGGCGTTATAGCTTTGTGTTTCCTAACCTAGCTCTGTTTACATCTTTAACTATGCTTATGATCCTGGCTGAATCACTTGGTTGGCCAGCCCAAAGACCCCGCCGCGCTCTCCATGATCAACTAGCAGGAACAAATACCATAGATATTACCAGCACTGTTAGTAGTTTTCAAGAGGAATCAACAATTAATGAGACTGATGTAAATAACACCTCAACAGAATCAACTCCAACGGAAAATTCCCCTAGAAATAACCCTAGTTTTAGCTTGTTTGTAGTGGGAATTACTAGCATGATTGCAGTGTTATCAACTTTAGTTGGCACACAAATCTATATCCAAACCCAAGAAACTCAACGCAGAAGTGAACAAAGCAATCGTCAAAAGTATCTCGAACTAATTAAAGCTCTTAATCCTAATAATGGAGTGAGTAATCAAGATCGAGAAAGAGCGATTTTAGCACTAGGCAGTATAGATGATAAACAAGCCATTAAATTATTAGTTGATTTACTGGTCAAAGAAACAGATCCCAAAACCCTAGATACCATTCAACAAGCTTTAACTAACAGTGGTTTGAAAGCTATTCCTGAATTAAACCGTATGAATCAGTTTCTTGCCAAAGAATTAGAATCTATGGGTAAAAGTCAAAATTGGGAATTTAGACAAAATCAGTTAATTATCACCCAGCTAGTGATTAATAAAATTATTGGTATTTATGGTGGCAAAATCAACAATATTGACTTGAGTAACGCTCAATTAAGTTCTCAAATATTGGGGAATAACTCCTTATTTAAATTGGTATTAAAGAATGTTGATTTATCAGGCATTGTCTTGAAATCTGCAAATCTTTATCAAGCCGATTTCCGAGGTAGTCGTTTCCGTGGTGTGGGTGAAGATGGACGATGGGATACTTACGATGATGTTGTCTCAGATTTAAGCAACGCCAACTTAAAACAAGCTAATTTATCGGCTACTAATTTAAGTCGAATTTTAATGAATCGTGCTGATTTAAGTCAAGCTAGTTTAAACAAAGCCAATTTGTCCTATACCCGTTTATTAAATACTAACCTCAGTAGTACCCAGTTAGTAGGTGCAGATTTACGGAATGCAGTGTTAGAAAATGCCAGCCTCACAAATGCAGATTTGAGCGACGCTGATTTAACAGAAGCCAGTTTATATGCCGCCCATTTAGTACGTGTTTCTGCCATTGGCACACAATTAGCTTATGCAAATTTAACCAAAACTGATTGGCAAGGTGCAGACTTATCGGAAGCCTATTTAGACTATGCTAATCTCAGTAATGCTAATTTAAGTGCTGCCCGTCTCACTGGTGCTAGTTTACGCTCTGTTAACTTAGAAAATGCTAACTTGCGGAATGCTGATTTAAGCCGTGCTGACTTACGGGGAGCAAACATGGACGGAGCAGATTTTCAAGGTGCAGTCATGTTTGTTGGTAAAGAAAATCCAGGCGATCAATTTGTAGAAACACCGGATATTGGTTCACAAAATGCCTCAATTCAAGGTGTAGATTTTAGCAAAGCGAAAAATCTTGATCAGCAACAACTGGCCTTTATTTGCACGCAAGGTGGACTACATTCCCGCTGTCCATAACGAAGGCAGGAGACAGAAGGGAGAAGGGGCAGGAGGCAAGAAGGAAAAGAATCACATATTTCTCCCCTGCTCCTGTGCCCCTACGCAAGAATTCAGATTTTAAATCACATCTTGCCCAGGTTATACTAAAGTCAGATGGTGTCAGGAGCAAGTTTATGAAGCATCTTAACTATTGGATTGGGGCGATCGCCGTTGCATCTGTTGTCAATTTATTTGTTAACTCCCAAGCTGCACAAGCTCAAGTAGCTTATGGTAGCTATGTTGGTATTGGTCCGAGTCTGGGATTTAGTGATGGTACTCAACTGGGTGGAGTTCTAGCTGTTCGTTACAAGTTGCTAGAAACACCTATTTCTTTCCGCGCTCAAGCCTTAATTAGTAGAGGAACAGCAGTAGTCCCAACTGTATCCTATGATTTCCCTCTCAATTGGCAAACTGATGCCTATTTAGGTGCCGGGTTAGTCTTAACTAGCGGTGATGCGGCTTCTCCCGTGGGGAATAAAATTAGTTTTGCCCTACAACCAGGGATAGATTACGTAATTCCCAATAGTAATACTGTCATTTTTGGTAATGCTATCATTGCTTTTGATGCTTACCGTAATACTGGAGGTACAGCCGTATCAGTTCAAGGAGGGGTGGGTTTAAGATTTTAATGGCATGGGTAATGGATAACTGGGGCTAAATCACCACTGAGCAATGACAAATCTGTATATCAAGACGTTATTAAATCGAGAAAAGGTAGAATTTTACCTCACAGACCTAGAAACTACAGTCGGTAAAGTAATTAATTTCACTATTGCTTTATTGGTTTTAGTTTCTTCGGGAATTTTTGTAGCGGAAACATATAATATTCCCGAAGATGCCCGTTTAGAATTAAGAACATTAGATACTTGTATATTAATTATTTTTGCTGTGGAATATTTGCTGAGGTTATGGAGTGCGGAAAACAAAATTAAGTATTTTCTCAGCCTCTATGCCCTTATTGACTTGATGGCGATTTTACCATACTTAATCGGTATTGTAGATATTAGTTTTATCAGGTTATTACGTTGGTTTCGGATTTTACGCTTACTCAGATTTATTGATAAAAAATTTTTAATTGGGAGTATTAGCAATGAAGATGGTATAATTTTCACTAGGATATTAGTAACTTTATTTTCAATAATTTTTATTTTTTCGGGTTTAATTTATCAAGTTGAGCATCCAGTTAATCCCAACAGTTTTAATACTTTCTTAGATGCTTTTTATTTTTCAGTTGTAACGATGACAACGGTGGGATTTGGTGATGTCATCCCCATTTCTGAATTAGGACGCTTACTCACAGTATTAATGATTTTAATAGGAGTGGCTCTGATTCCTTGGCAAATTGGGGATTTAATTCGGCGATTAGTCAAAACTGCTAATCAGATGGAATCTACTTGTCAAGGTTGCGGTTTAGCTTTTCATGATGCGGATGCAGGTTTTTGTAAAAGATGCGGTGAACAATTATAGTAAGTTAAATTAATCGGACAAAATTCGTATTTATCATCTAACTTTTTGTGGATTTTGTTTGGAATAAATGTGTTGTTAAGTAGGTAAACAGAAAAATTTAAAGGTATATAACGGTATGTAAAGTTTTCTCAATGCGAGATTCTGATTGAGTTTCAGCCATTTTACAAAACGCAATACGCCTCATTTTTATTGTGTTTACCTACTTAAACTTGATTAATGGTGCGTTACGGCTTTGCCTAACGCACCCTACAGATACTACAGATACTACGAATACTCTTAATAAACCTCATCATGACTACCAATATCAACTACCACAATCATTTCCTCTTGTGTATCTGAATCTTGTTTTAATGTATAGATAATTCGGCAATCATAAGCTACAGAACAAGACCATAAACCGTCTAACTGACCACTTAATTTATGAGACTTTAAAACAGGATTTAGATAATCAGATGCTAGTAACTCTAACACTTCAGAAATTTTATCCTGTAATTGAGGATTTTTTCTAATAATTCGCTTCAGTGCTCTTTGAAAACTACTATCCCAAACTAAAGTTCTCATTCTTCTTCCATGATATCAGCTAATAAATCTGTAACAGTACCTTTTTTAGCCGTACCTGCTGACAAAGCGGCTAAAGTTTGCTCTGCATTATTGGCTATTTCTAAACGACGTTTTTCAATCCTCCTTTTCTTAATTAATTCTACTAAAAAATCCTGATCCTCTTGAGAAAGATTTTCCACATATTCAATTACCTCTTGAAAAGATATAGTTTTATTCATAATCAACTCCTAACCACTGCATTTAAACAACAACTTACCACAATTATAACACTCCTCTTGTCTTCCTCTGCCTCCTCTGTGCCTCTGTGGTTCGTTATTTCATAAAAAAAGGACGAATCGCAAAAGATCCGTCCCAAAATTGCCGAAGAAAACGTAAAACTTTAAATTCTCAAAGATCCCCGACTTCTTATTTGAAAAAATCAATAAATTATCATCAATTTTTAGAAGTTGGGGATCTGGTTTCTAAACCTAAACCTGCGCTTCCTCTCTTACCAACTTATCCCAACCCAAATCCTTCAAATTATTATTCCTTCTTAAAGGACGAGTTACCAACTCCAAAACATCACGTGCATTACCAAAACCGTGAATCTGTGCAAAAGTAAACTCCACAGACCACTTAGTATTAATACCCCGTGCTTCTAATGGGTTAGCATGAGCCATACCAGTAATTACCAAATCAGGTTTCAACTCATAAATACGTTGCACTTGATTATAATTATCTGGCTTCTCCACAATAGTTGGAAGAGGAGAACCCATTTCCTGACAAGTCTTTTCTAACAAAGCCAACTCAGCAGCTTGATAGCGTTTATCCATGTAAGGAATACCGATTTCATGAACAGTCATTCCACAGCGAACCAAGAACCGCGCTAGGGAAATTTCCAATAAATTATCGCCCATGAAAAATACAGATTTACCGCGAATTAATTTCACGTAATCTTCTAAATTTTCCCAAATCTGCGCTTCTCTTTCATCTAAACCTGTGGGAGTAATTCCAAACACGGAACAGATTTTTTCAACCCAGGCGCGTGTACCATCGGGACCAATAGGAAATGGTGCGCCAATTAATTTACATTTCCTTCTTCTCATTAAAGTTGTTGCAGTGCGACTGAGGAAAGGATTCACACCAGCAACATAATAACCCTCTTCTAACACAGGTAATTCGGTAAATCTTTTTGCAGGTAGCCAACCAGAAACTTTAACACCTTGTTTCTTCAATTCTAAGGTTAATTGGGTGACAACTGGATCAGGTAATGAACCGAATAAAACCAAAGGTGTATGCTCTACATACTCTGATTCATCTTGAGTGATGTCTTCTTTTTTCTTACCGAAATTCATCAGCTTCTGAATGGCGTTACGCTCGCCTTTTTCAGTTTCCGATACGGGAGCTTTTTCAGGACAACGATTAGCCATTGCAGCTAACACAGTATCCTCTCCTTGAGTAAATGCGTAATCTAGACCGTTAGCACGAGCAACAACAATAGGAATTCCTAAATCAGCTTCTAACTTGGGAGCTAAACCTTCTAAGTCAGTTTTAATAATTTCGGTAGTACAAGTGCCAATCCAAACAATTACACTAGGATTGCGATCGCGTTTAATTTGCTCACACAATCTTTTTAATTCTTCATAATCATTTAATTGAGCAGAAATATCACCTTCTTCTAACTCAGCCATTGCATAGCGTGGTTCAGCAAAAATCATCACACCCATAGCATTTTGCAGAAAATAACCGCAGGTTTTTGTGCCAATAACTAAAAAGAAACTATCTTCAATTTTTTGATATAACCAAGCGACACAACTAATCGGACAGAAAGTGTGATAATTCCCAGTTTCACATTCAAAATTTAAAGCTGGTGGTTCTTGGGCAACAGTCATATTCATATTCTCCCATAAGTTTTTAAACTTGGTAAAGCAGATGATTGGTGATTGGTGATTGGGTTATTCATTTCCCTCTGCTTTCTTCCCTGTCACCTGTCACCCGTCACCTAAATTCTGCTTTCAACAATTAATTGTTAGGGAAGAGACGAGCCATTTCTGATTCATTAAAAACCTCAGATGGCAGTTCTTCCATATTGTCTTCACCATTAAGCAAAGATGTTTCATCACCCCAGATATCAGAAACTACATCATCAAAACCATTTTCTTCAGATGTATTCAGTTCATCAAAGGAATTGTCTTCAGAGAGATTCAGTCCGGTAAAAGTATCATCATCATCGCCTAAAGAAAGAGGGTTGAATCTCCCATTATCGCTTTCATCAGTTAAAGAAATGGCATTAAAAGAGACTTCATCAAAGTCACCGATTCCGTTTGAATCATCGGTAATATCTTCCTGGGCTAAAGACATATTACCGAAGTCATCATCACTGGCTGGTTCTTCTGCTACCACTTGATGAACTGCGCTAGTTTGGACGGGTAAAGACTGCTCCTGAACTTGAGGAATAGCTTCGACAACCGGCGGACGCAAGTAAGTCTCAGGGTCGGTGGTGGGGCTAAGACGATTACCCAGGGCAATATCTGGGTCAAAATGTAAATCCAGCACTTCAATCAAAGTATCCGCATCTGGATTCAGTTTGGCAAAAGGGAACATTAGCTGGGCTAATTTTGGCTCTAGAGCATTCACAACCCCCAGGATGAGGTAAGAAGAGGGACGCTTGCCACCATCGGGGGTATAAACCGATTCAATGGTCATTTGGAGCGTAATCCATTCCCGGTTGGCTTGGAAGAATTGCAACCACTTTTGTTTGATTGAATCGGTAAAACTATCAAAGAAAGCCATATTCCCATCCTGAACAATAAAATGTTTTATACAATCATCAAGTCTAATTCCTCTTCTGCATTTGTGGCTTGTACTTTTACTGGATTGAGATAAAAATCTGACAATAGAGAAAAAAGTTCACGATCTGGGGCATCGTTAGGAACGACACCTTCCGGTCGGGCAAGAATTTGATCGGCAATATTTAGGTAATAGTCGCAAACGTAGTTCAGAGAAGGATCTAACTCTGCCATTTCAAACAAGGTTTTGCCTTTGACGCGGGAAACCCGGATATCTTCAATCAAAGGTAATACCTCTAAAACTGGCATGGGTACGGCTTCTATATATTTCTCAATCAAGTCTCGCTTGGAGGTACGATTACCGATTAACCCCGCTAGACGTAAGGGGTGAGTCCGGGCTTTTTCACGGACAGAAGCTGCGATCCGGTTGGCAGCAAATAGGGCATCAAAGCCATTATCTGTAACAATTAGACAATAATCTGCATAATTTAACGGTGCAGCAAAGCCACCACAGACAACATCACCAAGAACGTCAAATAAAATTACATCGTACTCATCAAAAGCATTAAGTTCTTTTAATAATTTGACTGTTTCCCCCACTACGTAGCCACCACAACCAGCACCGGCTGGTGGCCCACCTGCTTCCACACAATCTACGCCGCCATAACCTTTGTAAATTACATCCTCTGGCCAAACGTCTTCGTAGTGGTAGTCCTTTTCCTGCAAGGTGTCAATAATGGTGGGAATCAAAAACCCGGTCAGGGTAAAGGTGCTGTCATGTTTGGGATCGCAGCCGATTTGTAAAACCTTTTTACCGCGTTTAGCTAGAGCTACAGATATATTACAACTTGTTGTAGATTTGCCGATTCCGCCTTTTCCATAAACTGCTAGTTTCACGGTTATGCCTCTCTTATAGTTTTTTGACTAACTCTGATCTCAAACCTTCGTCAGGGATGTGTGAGGTCTGTGAGTGCCATTATTGTGCAAATCCCTTGGAAAGAAAAGAGGGTGAGAATTTGTAATAAGATGATATATGGCGTTTTTGAGATTTAAAATCTTTTTTTTAAATTATTAACCTCTAAATTAGACATAAAACTAATATAAATACAATTTTTAACTTTTTTATATAACTTTTTTATAAAAATAGTTACAAAAGACAAAAAATATATATATATAAAAATCTATTAATTCAATAGTTTAGGCTGATTCTCATGCCCAGGGACGATATTACAGGTATTTGCGGTGTGTGCAACAAGAAAACCATTGTCAGCAATAGGTTATCAATTACGGTTAAAAGTGGGGATCACAGCAATGAGGGGTTTTGATGGGGGATGAAAATTATGAGTGCAGAAATTTTATGAGCGATCACACCCCTCTTAGTTAGTCTCACTCCTGGATTAGTAAATATTTATTAAATTAGTAAATATCTGATATAAAACTTAACATCGAACAGTTATCAGTCATCAGTCAACTGTCAACCTTCACTAATTACCAATGACTAAAAAACAAAAATTTCCTTATTTACTAGGTTCTAAATGGACTGCACAACAAAAAGTTGATGGTTGGCGACATTTTCAAGTTGTTAACCGCAAAAATCAGGGTAAATGGGTTTATGCAGAACTTGTATCTGCTTGTGATACAAGGGTACGTTTTTGGTTGAATGCAAAATTATTACAAGATAGTTCTCAATGGCAAGCTGGATGGCAAACCTTACAAGAAATTAACCACCGAAACGACTTAGGTATAGATGTAGGGGTTTAGCAAGCAATTTCTTACTTATTTGGCAATCAGGTTAGATTAATAAATTAAACTGTCTAAACCTTTTTTACGGACTAAATGTAGTAATTTAAGAGCCGCACCTGTAGGTCGTTTTTGCCCAATTTCCCATTTTTGAACAGTTGATAAACTGATGTTTAAAATAGCAGCAAACACAGATTGGCTCACATTGAATGATTCACGAAGTTGCTTAATTTGTTGAGGTTCTAGCGGTTCAATTGGAGGTAAACACAGGCTATCAAATTCGCGTAACGTAACTTGACTCATTACACCAGCCTTGTATAGTCCTATAGCAGTTTCATGAACAGCCTCAAGAATTGCTGACTTCTTCTTCCTCATTACAGATTACCTCTATTAATTCATCTTTCAATTTTGTTGTTTCAATAGCCTCTGCTGTTAAAGACAGCAGTTCTGATGACAGTTTTTTCTGCTACGCTCGTTTTTTGGAAACCCAAACACAAAAAACCAGCTATCTTCCTTGTTAGTAGCAACCAATGTACGGAAACCAGCCCTTTTTCCTTTTCCAGAACGGGCAATGCGTTTTTTAAATAGTCCACCTCCTAGATCCGTGTCATAAAGACCTGCTGCCATTTCTGCAACAGCATTACAGAGTCTAGAATCATTTAACTTCTGATCCTTTGCCCAACGGTTAAACCATCGGGTTTTGTAGATTGCCATATTAGTTCTCTTTAACTAAAGTATATCACTTGGTGCTATAATAGGCAATTATTAAAAATGTGTATTTAGGCAAAATTGCTAAACCCTTGCAGTGCTTATTGCCTATTTACCATACTCCATTCCCGAAAAATAACTTACAAAGCCATTACTAAAGTCCTTCTAGTTGTATTCACATTATTTCCCGTGTTAATGGTGGTAACAATAAAGCTGGTAATGGTATTTTTGAATTATATCGGCTTAACCGCGCTCGTAGTGGTGTTAATATGACACCAAAAGAATTAAACGCCGCTAGACAAGTTTTAGCTGATGCTGCTTTTAAAGCGGCAGTTACGGAAATTATTGCAGGAGCCGTGAAAGGGGCTGTGTTAGCCGCATCTGTAGAATTAGTATTTTCTATTTTGGAAAATTCACTATTATATTTAGAGAGAAAAATTACTCAAGATGAGTTGATTAAAAAAGTTGTTTCTGATACTGCTCAAGCGGGGCTGACTGGTAGCATAATTACAGGTATATTGTTCACAATTGGTATGGTCGCTATACGTTTAGCTTTTGCTGGTGTCGCTTTGATGGGTAATCGAGTTTGGCAAATTTGTCTCCGCACATACTATAGTGTTAAAAACATTTTTAAAAAAAATACATAATTATTTTCAATTTCTGTACTCTGTCTCCTGTCTCTTCTTCAATTTATTGCCTCAATTAGTTTTGAGTAGTGGTATTATTCAAGTATTACAAAAAGTAAAGGGCAATTTTACTATGACCAAAGCACCTGTTGCTCCTGTGGTGCTAGTCATTCTAGACGGATGGGGCTACTGTGAGGAAACCCGAGGAAACGCTATTACCGCCGCCAAAACTCCCGTAATGGACAGTTTATGGGCGGCCTATCCCCACACCCTCATTCGCACATCAGGAAAAGCCGTAGGGTTGCCAGAGGGACAAATGGGCAACTCGGAAGTTGGTCATTTGAACATTGGCGCTGGTCGAGTCGTACCCCAAGAACTGGTACGGATCTCAGATGCTGTAGAAGACGGTTCTTTAGCCGCAAACCCAGCCCTTGTCAAAATTTGCCAAGAAGTGCGTTCTGCTAATGGCAAGTTACATCTAGTGGGGCTTTGTTCTGATGGCGGGGTGCATTCCCATATTACCCATCTATTTGGACTACTTGACTTAGCAAAGGAACAGCAACTTTCACAAGTTTGTATTCACGCTATTACCGATGGACGTGACGCTCGTCCCATGGATGCTATCAAAGTCATTCAGCAATTGCAAGACTATATAGATCACATTGCCATAGGTGAGATCACTACTATCAGCGGTCGTTATTATGCAATGGATCGCGATAATCGTTGGGATCGAGTCCAACTTGCTTACGATGTGATGACAACAGATGGTACGGGTAATGGACTCAGTGCTGTAGGGACATTGCAAGCATCCTACGCTGAAGGTGTGACTGATGAGTTTCTTCTTCCAGTTCGCCTGAAACCTGGTACGGTAGAATCTGGAGATGGGGTGATATTTTTTAATTTCCGCCCCGACCGTGCTAGAGAACTAACCCAAGCTTTTGTTAGTAAGACTTTCAAGGGTTTTGAAAGACAGCAAATTAAGCCGCTTTCTTTTGTAACTTTTACCCAGTATGCTCCAGAATTACCTGTTTCTGTGGCTTTTACACCGCAAAATCTGAGTAATATTCTGGGAGAAGTGATCGCTAATCGTGGATTAAAGCAGTTTAGAACAGCCGAAACCGAAAAATACGCTCATGTCACTTATTTCTTCAATGGAGGACTAGAAGAACCTTGTGAGGGAGAAGATCGGGAATTAGTCAGCAGTCCTATAGTAGGGACTTATGACCAAGTCCCAGCGATGTCAGCCCAAGCTGTGACAGATGTGGCGATCGCTGCTATTAAAAAGGGTATCTATTCTCTAGTTGTGATGAACTATGCTAACCCAGATATGGTAGGGCATACGGGAAAAATTCCTGCTACAGTCACAGCCATTGAAGCTGTAGATAGCTGTTTGGGTCGTCTCATTGACGCTATTGGTAAAGCAGGTGGCACAGCAATTATTACTGCTGACCACGGCAATGCTGAGTATATGCTAGATAAGGGTGGTAATCCTTGGACGGCGCACACTACTAACCCAGTTCCTTTAATTTTGGTAGAAGGCGAAAAAGCTAAAATACCTGGATATGGAACAAATGTGGAATTAAGAAATGATGGCAAATTAGCCGATATTGCCCCGACCATTCTGGATATTTTACAAATATCCCAACCCCAAGAAATGACAGGGCGATCATTACTTAAACCAGCAGCCTATGATTTACAACTAACTCGTACTCCTGTACAAGCAGGTTTGTAAAACGTAAGAATTCAGGAGTTCAGGAGTTCAGGAGTTCAGGAGTTCAGCAGTATGGCTAACGCCACGCTGCGCTATCAGAATGAAAGATGAAGAACATTTTTCTTTTCTCTTACCTGTTTCTTCTTCCCTGTTCCCTGAATCATTGCTAAACTCCTACAGGATTGATGACAAAAATTCATCCATTTTCTAACTTGTTATAAACAACATTTCTAATATGACAATTACTAACATCGTGCAAGGTATTTGGGCTTTTTCTGCCCTTGGTTTGATTGTTCTCGTATTGTTACATAGTCCTAAAGGTGACGGAATTGGTGCTATTGGTGGACAAGCACAATTATTTAGCAGCACCAAAAGCGCGGAAAATACTTTAAATCGAGTTACTTGGGCTTTAGTAGTAGTTTTTCTAGGGTTAACTGTGGTTTTGAGTGCTAATTGGTTGCCCAAATGACACTCCCCTTTTTATACAGGTTGATTACCGTTCCTGTTGGGATGATTGTATCAAAAAATTACTAAGGCACGTAAACGCCTCAACGAGCTTTCATAATTGCAAATGAAAATGGGGAAAATCACCCAAAATAAACGACTTTGGCGACGGTTAATAGTTCGACTCTTCGACAAGCTCAGTGCATCGCTTCCCTCATTACAAGTAGCAGTTCTGACTTTAGTAATAAGTACAGGACTGCTAGTTATTTTTGCGAATTTTCCAGTTCATGCTATTTTCAGGGAACAGGAGAGAAATATTCAATTATCTAATTCTCTACCTGTTGTCCAAAAATCCCATCCCTTACCAGCAACTCTGGAAAAATGGCAAGATAAAACAAATAGTGGTGATTATTTTGATCAAATTAAATCTACAAAAGTTGGTTATTTAATCTGGTCAACTTTTCCGGTAAAAGTGAAAGTGGAAATACCAACGGGTATTAATGAAAAACAATCGCAAGTATGGGTTAATAGTGTTTTACAAGCAATTCAAGAATGGAGTATTTATTTACCTTTACAGGTAGTACAAAAATCAGATATTGCCGATATTACAATTATTCGCAAACCCCCACCTTTACAAGTTGAACCTAATGGTAAAATACTTCGTGCGCGTTCGGCTTTAACTACTTATAATTTATATACTAAAAATGATATTCTATACCACAGTTTTACAATTCTGTTGAGTCCTAGTCAAACTGGTGATTATGTATTATCAGCAGCACGTCATGAACTTGGCCATGCCTTGGGAATTTGGGGTCATAGTCTTCTACAAACTGACACTATGTACTTTTCCCAAGTTCGCAAACCGCCATTTATTTCTCTTCGAGATATGAACACCTTGAAGAAGGTTTATCAACAGTCTACAAGTCTGGGTTGGTCGGTTATGGATAATAATTGAATAGTTCTTCCTTTTCAAGTCTATCATAACAAATTTTTCTTTCTGTGTCAATAGCTTTTACAGGACTTACGCAAAATATCTCTCAAGCCCTCTTTACTTCGTGTCCTTCGTTCCTATCCCTACGGAACGCTACGCGAACGTGGTTCATTCTTCCGTAACTTATGCGAATTGATTGGTGATGGTGAATTTTGGGGTTATATTTCATAGAACAAAACGACAGGAAATAAGGGTTAAAGGACAAAAACAAAGGGCGGGAAAACCCCCCCTACATTGGTAAAATGGAGAGAGGATTAATAGTTAAGTGAAGTTTGCTGAATAAAGCTGAAACCGTTTATTTATAAGGGTTTTGCGGATTTTCCGAACAAAAAAGTGCCAGGTTTTGGCAAATGGAGTCTCAAAACAGTTGCATTTTTCCCTGTCGGATATGGGAAGTTGAGGATATCCAGATAGCTGAAACTGTTACCTGTTACCTGTTCCCTCCCCTCACAGACAACTTTTTCAGCAAACCCTAAGTGTTAATTTTACACACCCCAACTTAATGTTAAAGGCCTCTGGGCGAGAACTTGAGTATAAAGTTCTTGTAGTTGGGTAATATTATCATTCAGGGTATAGCGCTCTAATACGCGCTTTCTGGCTTTTTGTCCTAACAATGTTGTTAACTCTGGATGATCTTGGAATAGTGGTAACAGGGTTCTGAGTTGTGATCGCACACTGCTAGTGCTAATTACTACACCTGCACCTTTTTCTAAAACTTCTCCATCTGCACCAACATCAGTACCTAAACAAGCTAAACCGCAGGACATGGCCTCTAACAAAGATAGTGATAAACCTTCTACCAAAGAAGGTAAAATAAATACATCCGCACCCCGCAAAATTTCAATGCGGCGATTTTCATCAGCGATAAATCCTAACCAGATGATTCCATACTCTCGTCCGTAAAATGACTCTAGGGAAGGTTTTAATGGACCATCACCCACAATTAATAATTTAGTATCAGATCCCATGTCTGATTGCTTCCAAGCCCGCAAAAGAGATTCAACGTTTTTCTCTGGGGCAATTCTGCCTTGATAGACAAATAAACGTTCAGCCCCAAATTCGGCTTTGACTTGAGAAACACCGGGAGAATATTTAACAGTATCTACACCATTGGGAATAACAGCTATTTTGTGTTCTCCCACACCCATACTTGATAGCAATTCGCGCTGAATTTGGGAAAAGATAATCACCCGATCATAATGATCTAAAAAAGGCGCGTAGAGTTGATAAGCTAATAATTGGGTACTAGAAATTAATTTTGCACCCTTACCAGCAAAAGGAGTGTGAAAAGTGGCAATCAGGGGCAAATTTAATTCTTCACAAATTTCTGGTAAGACAAAATCTAAAGTTGAAAGAGTCAAAGAAGCGTGAACTATATCCGGCTTAATTTCCCGTAGCGAATCTTTCAAAACCTTAGTGGCTTTAAAAGAGGGAATTGTGTAAACTTGGGACTTGTAAATAAACGGTAAAGGAACTTCTTGACAATTAGGCCAGTTATCTGTTGTTGTTTCCTCTTGGGCAAAATGGAGAAAACTAACCTCATGTCCTCTGTCTAACAATCCGTTGGTAATTTCTCGACTGTAGGTGACGTTACCGCAAAAGGGTGTTTTTTTTCCAATCCAAGCTATACGCATTCTTTGATTATTTATAAAAAAACCGAGTGAAAACTATACTGTATTTATTATGCAGTTGTGATAGATGTAGCAGGAGGCAGGAGGTAAAACACTATTAATGTTTGACTTTAGGTTCTCATTTTGTGCCTCATTGAGTTACAATCTGCTATAAATAGCTTTATTGATGATGCTAATTAAGTTATGAATTGTTCAATATCATCACAACTTAATTTGCTGATTATTTAGTTGTTTCCTAGCCAGTATTTGACCTCTTGTTGGATTAAGTTTAGCATACAACCCCATAGTTTGATGCAGTGGTTGATTATTTGCTCTCTGACGATTCACCAGAATTATACCAAGTAAAGAAACCGCCGACCAAAACGATTGCCGCTAAGGTTAAAAATACTGCTTTTAAGCCGATAAAAGTTTCCGCCACACCGGCTAAAGCCAAAGGTAAAGACAGGGCAATATTAATCACATTATTTTGCAGTCCAAATACTTTACCTCGCATAGCGGCGGGGGTTTCGGTTTGAATTGCGGTTTGCATGGGGATACCTACCAAAGCACCAAAGACTCCCATGAAGGTGATAAATAATAGGACTGGCCAAAGTTGGGTAGTGAAGACTGATAAACCAATTAAAGATGTGGCCATACCCAAACAACCCCAAAGACTGAGTTGTTTATAGGAAAAGCGCTGGCCAAATTGACCTAAAATTGCTGCCCCACCTGCTACACCTAAGCCAGCAGATGCTAATAAAAAGCCGAATTGGGAAGCTTTCATGTTGGGAATAATTTCTGCCATCCGAACTGCCAATACAGTAAGGGCGGCAAAGACAGAAAATAAGATAATTAGTTGTAGTAAAGCATTACGAACGCGATGATTTTCTTGAAGATAATTTAAGCCATCGCGCAAGTCTGAGAACACATGGGGAAATTCTGTTTCTGGGGGGTGAGGTTTTTCATGAGTTTTTAGGAGAGATAATATTAATCCAGCGATCGCATAACTACCACCGACCAAAATTTCCTTTCCTAGACCACCACTGCCGCCTAATTTTACCCAGAGATTATCTGCTAATGCTAACACTGGTTCACCCACAGCAAAACCCACAATTACCGAAGCCATCATTGTGGTTGTATAGAGGGAATTAGCTGATAATAAATCCTTTTCTTTGACAACTAAAGGAATTGCTGACTGTTCTGCTGGGGCGAAAAATTGAGTCAAGGTAGAAACTAAAAAAGTCACACCTAAAATAATTAAAAATCCCACAGGTAAAACACCCACATTCCGCCAACCGTGAGTTAACCATAATAGGGGAGTAATCACTAATACCAAAATTCCCCGCCAAATATTTGATGCTACCAAAACAACTTTTTTTGACCAACGATCTACAAATACTCCCGCCACAGAACCAAACAATATGGCAGGAATAGTAAAGGCCATCATTAAAGCTGAAACCCATCCACTAATACTTTGATCACTAGCTCGAAATTGGCTATTGATCAAAGCAATCATCAATACTAAATAAACTTTATCAGCTAATTGACAGAAAACCTGACCTGCCCAAAGAGCCAAAAAATTGGGATTCTTTAACACAGGTAAAAAACCTTCCTGATGTTGCGTATCAAACCCATCCGGTGAATGAGTTTCTGTTAATGGCAAACTATCTTCCCCTTGACTAATTTTGCCATTGGTTTCTGTAATTTTTAATGGTTCTTCAGATTTTTTGGCTGATGGTTGAGGGATATCAGTCAAGGGAATTTCTGATTTGTAACTTTCATCGTGAGAAATATCCTGTGATGACATTTCTGGGCTATGAATAGGAGTAAGTTTAGGTCGAGAAGCACCATTATTATCTAATGTTCTCTGCTTTTTTTTAGCGTCATTCGGTGACAAAGTCCGGCCTTTTCTATCTAAATCAGACGATTGCATCATGGTTGGCGGCAAAATAGGAGTCAATCAAAGTAGCAGAGCGAATAGGTTGTCCCAAATGATACTGAGTATACTGGCGCAAAGTTTGCTCAACAAATAGCCAGCCAGAATCGGCGACCATATCTATTTGTATTATCTCTGTTTTGGACAGATGTTGAAGCATAACCAGTTCTTTACCATTCAAACGACGGGAAATTATTGGTAAATCTGGCTGATGAAAAACGGTTTCATAGCTAGGATGGGCGTTTGGGGTTTGAGAAGGGGAAACAGTTGTGTTTGTTTTTTCCCCTATGTCTCTATTGTCCCATTTTCCTTGCTCTATTTCTTTTCGCAGTTTTTTCCAGGCATCCAAGCAAATTATCCCTCCAGCCGGAATACTAAATCCCACTTGCCAATAGGGATTTGTCCAGTCTGGAGTTAATAGGCGTTGACTTAAACAGCAAAATTCTAGTTCTGGGGTCAGTCCAGCCAAGGATAAAAGTTGAAATATGCCTTGGACTAGCTGGGGTAGCACAGATTCGATCTTGGTTTTGGGAATAGCTTCTAAACTCTGAAAACTTTCAGCCAATACCTGATAAAGTTCTGGTTGGGGTTGCTCACTTAAAGCTTGGCACAAGACTATTTCCGCTAAATATTGACTGGCAGCCAGTTTCGCCAGGTCTTGGGATAATTTAGGGTAAGTTTTTATAGTTTCAGCTTGAGTAATTCTATTGAGATTTCGTCCTTGGGCAATGAGTAATTCATTGATGACAAAAATCCCCATCCTCCCGCCTAAACTGGAGTTTTGTTTGCGAACTCCTGGAGCGATCACTCGAATCAATCCCAACTCTGGAGTTAAAATTGTTACTATCTTATCAGATTCACCCAGAGGTTGAGTTTTGAGATTAATACCAGTTACTTTGTAGGTTTTACTCATGTTTAGTCAGTGGTGCCGCGATTTTGGATTTACGATTTTGGATTGACCCAATTTTTTTAATTTAGGACTTACGGAACTGGCAAATTGGTAGGGTGTGGTTCGGCAAGCTCACTAACCACGTCAGACATCAAAAATCTGTCTGAAGCACCATAAAACGGATTTTTTTGTGTGACAATTGGGTAAGTGCTGTTAATCTAAAATCTAAAATCTAAAATTCCCAGTCAGTTCTCAATGGCAAAATAAATTACAACTGATAATGAGGAAATCACTACTCACCGTTTTCTTTGTCTGGGTTATGGCGTTGACGGAGTAAATCTACACCGCGAGATGTACCTAATCTAGTCGCACCAGCAACAATTAAATCTATGGCATCCTGGTGAGTACGAATACCTCCTGATGCTTTGATACCGACCCGATCCCTTGCTATTTCTTTTAACAGCTTAACATCTGCTACTGTTGCACCACCATTCCAACCTGTGCTGGTTTTCAAGAATGTTGCACCTGCATCCATGGCGATTTCGGCGGCTATTTTTTTCTGGGCATCTGTGAGCAAACTGGTTTCTAAAATTACCTTTACAGACTGTCCAGTTTCTTCACAAATAGGGGCAATATCTTCGTAAACTGCTTCTGTTTCGCCTGCTTTCAACCATCCGATGTTGATGACTACATCTAACTCAGTAGCTCCATTTTCTACTGCTTCTTTAGCTTCATATAGCTTTACAGCTGAGGTTGTCGCCCCATTGGGAAAACCAATGACTGTACAAACGCGAGGCTTTTTGTGATGCAGCAGTTCTGCTACTTGCTTCACATAACAGGGATTCACGCAAACTGCTGCAAAGTTAAATCTATATGCTTCTTCGCACCATTGACTGATCTGCTCTGGGGTAGCAATTGGTAATAGCAGAGAGTGATCAATAAATGGCGCAATATCAATATTTGCATAGTCTGCTGCCATCATTTGTGTTCTAGCGGAGAATTTATTAAAGAAAAATTAAGACATTTACTATATATTAAACCACATACAGCAGAATTGCTGGACTTACTCCAGAACTCTCTGAATGGGAGTTAAACTAAATCGTGAATAAATTGGGTTATTATATCAATATTATCGCCAAAACCCTGAAACCCTATTGATATCGTTACGATTTTATTGGGTTTCAGACATATTTGGGAAAATTGGCAATAGTATTGTATATACGCAGTCATTACTCTAAACAGATAAATATAGCGTAAACTGACTACAGCAATACTACTTAGTCCTCACAGATCAAGTTAGTATAACGGTGCATCAATTAATAATCTGGGTCGAGGGTGAGAAAAAACAACTATGTCAGAATCAAGTGGCAAACTCATACCTATATCACGGAGGCAACCTGCACAGCGTCGCCGACGTAAACGTCCTGTCTCCAAGACAGCACAGAAAAAAGTAATTGATCAGCAGCCAGTTTCTAGCCCAAGAGAAACGGCAACAATAACTCAGATCAAAAATAATAATATCAGTCCTGCTCCTGTTGGGTCTGGGGGGCGAAGACCAGCATCACGGGTAATCATGCCTACAGGGGTGAAACCTCTTACCGCAGTCAGAAAAAATACTCAAATTCCGCCACCAGGAAATGTGAGACTAAAAACGGTACGCATGGAAAAGCCGAAAATAGAAAGAAGAACAGCATCCCGAAAAACCAGATTAAAACCCATGGCCAGAACCATGTTGTATGCTGTTCGATTGTTGATTGTCGGTGTCGGTATCGGCGCGATAGTTGGTACGCTTTTATCAGTCCTCGACCCTGCTAATCGCATTAGTTATGTTGATTCTACTTCTCAAGCTTCAGCCCCTCAAAAAGTATCTGAACCCCTGAATACAAGCTTATATTTATCCCAAGAAATCACACCTTTAAAAAATAGTTTGCAAACTCTTAGTACATCTAACTCTACTTTGACGGCAGGGATATTTTTATTAGACTTAGATAATGGTAGCTATGTAGATATTAATGGGAATACTAGTTTTGCTGCTGCTAGTACGATTAAGATTCCAATTTTAATTGCTTTTTTCCAGGATGTGGATGCAGGTAAAATCAGCCTAGATGAAAAGTTAACCCTGGAAAAAGAAATGATTGCTGGCGGTTCGGGAAATATACAGTATCAACCCCCAGGCACTAAATACACGGCTATTGATATGGCCATAAAGATGATTACTATTAGTGACAACACAGCCACTAATATGATCATTGCTAAATTGGGAGGTCAAGAGTCAGTAAATGCGCGTTTTCGCAGTTGGGGATTGACAACAACAATGATTCGTAATCCTTTGCCAGATTTAGAAGGGACTAATACCACCAGTCCCAAAGAGTTGGCAAATTTAATCTCGATGGTGAATCAGGGTAATGTTGTTAGTATGCGATCGCGTGATTTAATACTCAATATTATGGGTCGCACCCAGAGAGATAATCTTTTACCTGCTGGTTTAGGAAAAGGCGCAAATGCCTATCACAAAACAGGTGATATCGGCACAATGTTAGGAGATGCAGGTTTGGTAGATGTTCCAACTGGTAAGCGCTATATCGCCGCTATTATGGTTCAACGTCCTAATAATGATCCGCTTGCGGCAAAATTAATAAATTCTATTTCTAGCACTGCTTACCAGCATTTTAGTGAAGCTAAAGTTACACCGAACAATCCTAGTAATAATCAACCAATTAATCAACCAATCAATCAACCAATCAATCAACCAATTAATCAACCAATTAATCAACCCATTCCTAATTATCCAGCACCTATGTCTCCCTTGATGCAGCCACCTATTACACCACCATTAATGAATCCAACTATGCCAAATGGGATGATTAATAATATACCACTAGGGAGTTATCCACAACCTGTGGTGACTCCACAATATTATCCACCACAATAGTTCAATAGTTAACCCAAGTTGGATGTAGAGCTTCAATTGGGAAGAAAGGCATCAAAAACTAACTATGGCTGTGTAGAAGCAACCTTCGAGAATACTAAGATTTCTTGTGTAAAATTCATCTATTAAATAAATGCTTGCTGGAGAGCGAAGGCAAAAATAAATGCGTTCACTTTCAGTAAAAACCAGTATGTTGTTTAATATATTAAATCCAAGGGTAGTCTTAACGCTTATAGTTCTTTTTCCGCATTACTTTCAAACTAATTTGACTGGTTTGTCCCAGGTCATCTTCTATACTGTAATCGGTGCAGGCGAAGATGGCATTCTTACCGCCTCACCTTAATTCTTACCATAAAATTCAGCAGCATTATACATTCTGACACAGAACTAAATAAAAATATTTATGATTAAAATCAGGAATTATGGATAACACCATGTTAAATCATTCCTTTCCTGCCTCTGAAGCCGTCCTGCTTATACATTAAATCAGATGCGCTCCTTTGCCTCCTTACAAACTCTCTTAATTTATGGACTCAGTGGACCAATTATCGCTCTCAATATCTGGCTACTGTCTTTATTATTTCGTTTTTTCCAAAATCCCATTACTATCCTCAGTATTGCGGCAATTTTAGCCTTTTTACTCAATTACCCAGTTAAATTATTTGAGAAAATCAGAATCAATCGTACCCAAGCAGTAATCATCGTTTTAATATTTACTTTAACTTTATTTATGGTTTTAGGTGTTACTCTCTTACCAATGTTAATAGACCAAACCATTCAGCTTTTAAATAAAATTCCTGACTGGTTAGCGACTAGTCAAGCCAATTTGGATCATTTAGAGAGTGTAGCAAAGCAGCGACGATTATCTATAGATTTAAAACTTATCACAAACCAAATCAATGCAAATATTCAGAACTTAGTCCAACAAATAGCTTCCGGGGCAGTAGGATTTGCCGGTACACTATTATCAGGATTACTAAATGTCATATTGGTAATAGTTCTCGCCTTTTATATGCTCATATATGGCGATCGCGTTTGGACTGGACTCATCAACCTCCTACCATCCAACATTGGTATTCCCTTTAGCAAATCCTTACAGTTAAATTTCCAAAACTTTTTTCTTAGCCAACTAATACTAGCACTGTTTACAATCCTATCCCTAACACCAATATTTTTATTTCTCAGAGTCCCCTTTGCCTTATTATTTGCCATTATCATCGGTATTTCTGGACTTATTCCCGTAGTTGGTGCAACACTGGGAATTGGTTTAGTAACCTTATTGATATTAATCCAAAATTGGTGGTTAGCCTTCCCAGTCGCTACAATGGCAGTTATCATGCAACAAATTAAAGATAATCTCCTCGCCCCAAAATTAATGGGTAATTTTATTGGACTCAACCCACTATGGATTTTTATCGCCATTTTAATGGGATTTGAAATTGCCGGTTTATTAGGAACACTTGTGGCCGTACCAATTGCTGGAACTATCAAAGGTACATTCGATGCCATCACAACCAGTAACCATAGTGATTTTGTCTCCCATTTTCGGGGTAATTACGAGTCAGAAATAGCAAAAGATGAATAAATAATTAATTGGTAATTGGTGATTGGTGATTGGTAATTGTCATTCCTTCTTTCTTCCTCCTCAACTCCTTTGCCCCTGTCCCTCTGCCTCCCGACTCCTGAACTCCTAAACTTTTCACTATGAATGCAACCGAATTATTAGAAACCATTACACAACTAATTTCCCAGGCAGAAAAAGGAGAAATTGACCCTTGGGACGTGCGCGTTATCGAAGTAATTGATCATTACTTACAATTAATGTCTCCAGAAGCAACTATTAGAGGTTATGAAAGCGATTTATCTCAATCTGGACAGGCTTTTTTATCAGCATCAATGCTTGTATTATTTAAAGCTAACACATTAATGCAACGATCAACAGTATATAATACCCAAGAAGAAGTCGTAGATGATACACTATTAGACATTGAAAATGGATTATTGTATCCCGTCCATCGCTTGCAACTAGAACAACACCTGCGGCGTCGTCCGGCAGCCATGCCCCCACCAAAACGCCGCGTAACTTTACAAGAGTTAATAGATCAGTTGCAAATAATGGTCACCCAGTTAAAACTGGTACAAACCAACAAAAAACCTAAGGAGATCAAGCGTCAGCCCAGTGTGCAAACCATGCGGGAAGCCCTAGAGTTAGCACACCAAGAAAACTTAACGGAGGTCGCGTCAGAACTAGAACAGGTGTTACATCATGCTACCCAAGACCAAAATTTAGAGGAACAATGTTGGAATCTCGAACAACTGATAGATTTGTGGATACAGACCAAAAAACCAAATAAAGATGGTTCTCATCACGAATCAAAACAGGGTACTTTAGTCAGCGTATTTTGGGCGTTACTACTGCTCTCCGCCCAGTCTAAAGTTGAGCTATTTCAACAAGAATTTTACCAAGAAATTCAAATTCGCTTACCTGTGTAGGTGTCTGGGGAGCAGAGGGGCAGCGGTTCGGCTGACTGCTTGCGATGCCCTGAACTAGTCGAAGGGTCGAAGTAAGTCGAGGTGTTGCCTCCTGCCTCTTACCAATTAAATTCAAAAGTCAACTGGCTTGTTTTTAAGGAAAAATTTTTGAACTATGAAAGCAATGATTCTGGCTGCGGGAAAGGGTACACGTATCCGTCCTATAACGTATACAATTCCTAAACCCATGATTCCGATCCTGCAAAAGCCAGTGATGGAATTTTTATTAGAGTTATTACGTCAACATGGCTTTACCGAAATTATGGTCAATGTTAGCCATTTAGCGGAGGAAATAGAAAGTTATTTCCGTGATGGTCAACGCTTTGGCGTGCAGATTGCCTATTCTTTTGAAGGTAAAATTGATGATGATGGTAAACTCGTGGGCGAAGCCATTGGTTCGGCTGGAGGTATGCGGCGGATTCAAGATTTCTCACCGTTTTTTGATGATACCTTTGTAGTATTGTGTGGTGATGCTTTAATTGATTTAGATTTAAGTGCGGCGGTTAAGTGGCATAAATCCAAAAGTTCAATAGCAACCATCATCACTAAATCAGTTCCCAGAGAAGAAGTCTCTAGCTACGGTGTGGTGGTTACTAACGACGATAACCGTATTCAAGCCTTCCAAGAAAAACCAATCGTTGCAGAAGCTCTTAGCACTAATATCAATACAGGTATTTATATTTTTGAACCTGAAGTGTTTAAATATATACCCTCTGGAGTGGAATATGATATTGGTAGCCAATTATTTCCCCAATTGGTAGCGGATAATGCACCTTTCTATGCCATTCCCATGGATTTTGAATGGGTAGATATCGGTAAAGTTCCAGATTATTGGCGGGCAATTCGGGGTGTTCTCTCAGGAGAAATCAAAAATGTGCAAATCCCTGGTCATGAAGTTGCTCCTGGTATTTTTACTGGTTTAAATGTATCCGTTAACTGGGATAAAGTTGATATCACTGGACCCGTTTATATTGGAGGGATGACCAAAATTGAAGATGGGGCGAAAATTATTGGACCAGCAATGATCGGTCCTAATTGCTGGATTTGTAGTGGGGCAACTGTAGATAACAGTGTAATTTTTGAATGGTCGCGTTTAGCTCCAGGAGTCCGCTTAGTAGATAAGCTGGTGTTTGGGCGTTATTGTGTAGATAAAACAGGAGCAGCCATTGATGTCCAAGCTGCGGCTTTAGATTGGCTGATTACAGATGCACGTCAAACTCCTCCTTTAGAAACACCCTTAGAACATAGAGCGATCGCTGAATTGCTAGGAACAAATTCAATTTAGTCAGTGGTCAGTTGTTAGTTGTCCGTTATCCGTTGTTCGTTGTAATTTACTACTAACCACTGACCACTGACCACTAACCACTGACCATTAACTATTCAAGTAAGTATACCTTTGTAAACTTTGCTCGTAAGTTTGTAGTAGTCGCTGAGATTCTGCCAGGGTGATGTGCTGTTCTTCTAAAGCCCGTTCACAACGTTGACGAATGTTTTCTACCATGTCTTCAGCGTCATACTGGACATAGCTAACTACTTCACTCATGGTGTCACCTTTGACAACGTGTTCAATTTGATAACCTTTAGGAGTTAAATTGATATGAACGGCATTAGTATCGCCAAAGAGATTATGTAAATTACCCATAATTTCCTGGTACGCTCCATTCAGGAACATTCCTAGATAATAGGGTTTTCCTGGCTCAAATTTGTGCAGTTCTAATACTGATTTTACATCCCGCAAGTCTATAAAGCGGTCTATTTTCCCATCACTATCACAGGTTAAGTCCGCTAAAATTCCTCTGCGGGTTGGTTCTTCATCCAGACGATGGATAGGCATGATTGGAAATAGTTGATCTATAGCCCAACAATCCGGTGCTGATTGAAACACTGACAGATTGATATAGTAAATGGAAGCCATGATTTTTTCTAGGTCTTCCAACTCATCAGGTACGTATTCTTCCTGACGGATGATAGTTAAAACTTTTTGACAACAAGCCCAGTAAAGGCGTTCGGCTTTAGCGCGTTCATTGAGGCGTAAAATTCCTAAATTGAAACGACTAATGGCTTCTTCTTTGAATTGAGCCGCATCGTGATAAAACTCTTGGTAATTTTCTTTGTTGATGGATTGGTAGGTTTCCCAGAGGTATTTAATGATTGGGGATTCTCCATCTTGGTGAGGAGAAGGAGGATCAAGGGGGACATCACTGGTGCTAAGAACATCAAAGATTAAAACCGATTGGTGGGAAGAAATCGCTCGGCCACTTTCACTAATTAATGTAGGTACGGGAATATTCCTTTCATCACAGGTATCTTTTAACTCTGCTACGATGTCGTTAGCATAGTTTTGCATATTGTAGTTTTTTGAGGTGTAGAAGTTGGTTTGAGATCCATCGTAATCTACACCCAAGCCACCACCAACGTCTAAATATTTCATATCTGCCCCTAACATTGCCAACTCCACATAAATGCGGCTGGCTTCTTGGATGGCATCTTTAATGACATTGATAGCGGAAATTTGAGAACCAATGTGAAAGTGTAATAATTGCAAAGAGTCGAGTAAGTTGGCTGCACCTAATTTTTCCACAGCTTCCATAATTTCAGGAATGGTCAGGCCAAATTTAGCGCGATCGCCGGTGGAAGTTCCCCAACGTCCCATCCCTTGGGTACTTAATTTTGCTCTGACTCCCAAAATGGGTTTAATTCCCAATTGACGACTAGCGGCGATCGCTAAATCTATCTCTTCAATTTGCTCTAGAACGATAATTGCTGTTTGTCCGAGTTTTTGGGATAACATCGCTGTTTCGATGTATTCCTGGTCTTTGTAGCCATTGCAAATTAACAATGCTCCTGGTGTATCCAGCAGTGCCAAAGCAATCATTAATTCTGGCTTAGAACCTGCTTCTAAACCGAATTGATGGGGTTTACCAAATCTGACTAAATCTTCAATTAAGTGCCTTTGCTGATTGCACTTGACAGGAAATACCCCCCGATACACACCAGGATAGTTATAGCGAGCGATCGCTTTGGCAAAACAGGCGTTTAATCGCTCAATTCGATCCTCCAAAATATCGGAAAACCGAATTAACATCGGTAAACCTAAATTTCGTTGCTGTAGGGCGTTGACCAACTCAAACAAGTCTAATGACCCCCCGCGTTCACCCTTGGGTGAAACAGTCACATGACCAGCCGCATTAATCGAAAAATAAGGCTTGCCCCAACCTTCAATCCGGTATAGGTCTTCACTATTCTCAATTTTCCAAGGAAGAGAAATATCTGCCGCACTTTTACTAGGTGCTAACATTTGTTTCTGTTTTTGGCTTTTCAATTCAGCTTTATGTCCATTAGATAGAACTTTTACAATTTCATTAGCAGTTGACTCAGCACCCATTTGTTCCTGACCTCTGTGTTTCGCCCACGAAATAACAATTTAACAAACATAGTCTGGTAAAGGATATACGACTAGCAATAATTTCTGATTAAGAATCACTGCATGAGGATCTTCGCTCATACCATTTCAGGAACAGCACCATCCAAATCATTGCTTTTTAATTATTGCCTCTTCATCTAGTTATCCGTATTTCTGGGGAAAAATTCCTAAGACCACTAGACAAAAGACATCAAGACAACTGACAATTAACCCATCAAAATTTGATTATGTTTTTGGAGACAGACTTGGAACGCACATTTTTAGCAATCAAGCCTGACGGTGTACAGCGCCGCTTGGTGGGTGAAATTATTCGCCGATTTGAAACTAAAGGCTTTACCCTTGTTGGCTTGAAGTTTATGAAAGTTAGTAAGGAATTAGCTGAACAACATTATGATGTTCACCGTGAAAGACCTTTTTTCCCTGGTTTAGTCGAATTCATTATTTCTAGCCCTGTGGTAGCAATGGTTTGGGAAGGTGAAGGCGTTGTTGCAGCAGCCAGAAAGATTATTGGGGCAACCAACCCCCTAACATCAGAACCAGGAACAATTCGCGGCGATTTTGGTATTAATGTTGGTCGTAACCTTATTCACGGTTCTGATGCTCAAGAAACCGCCCAAAGAGAAATTGCTCTCTGGTTTAAAGATGAAGAATTAGTTGCTTGGCAACCTCATTCAAAAGCTTGGTTGAGTGAGTAATTAAGCAGGGGAGCAGAGGAGAAGGGAAGAAAATTCTCTTGCCTCTTGCCTCTTGCCTTTCTTCACTTTGAGACTTCAGTTTTTTCCCGTTCTTCTGGGACTAATTCCACTACAGTTCGTTTAGAAAAGCCCCAGGCTAGAATAATACTAATAGCTGTAACTACAAGCCATTCTGGTGGAACTAAATCATTGTTGATGACTTTTAGCAATAGACGTAAACCTACAAAAGCTACAGTGATGTAACCTGCGTCTGCTAAATTTTCATATTCATCTAACCAACGGATAAATAATCCGGCCATAAATCGTAAGGTAAAAATACCAATGGTTGTACCAGTAATGACCAACCATGTTTCTTGAGAAACGGCGATCGCTGTGGTGACGCTATCTAAGGAAAAGGCTAAATCAGTAAAGGCAATTACTGGTATCGCTTGCCATAGAGAACTAAAGCGTGGCCCGTGATGATGATTGTCTGCATCTTCTTCAGAACTAAAATGTTGGAATACTAGCCATAGAAGATAACCAGCACCCAATAGTTCAAATTGCCAAAATTGCTGTACCCAAGTTGCTGTTAACAATAGGGTAATTCTTAATACATAAGCAACAACTAAACCTATGTTTAAAGCTTGACCTTCTAATTTTTTATCTTCTAGTCCTTGAGCGATCGCGGCGAGAGCAATAGCATTGTCAGCGGATAACACTGCCTCTAAAAAGACTAAGATTAATAGGACTATAGAGGCTTCAATGCTGAAATGTAAGTTGAGGTAATCAAATATTTGGTCTAACATTCCCAGTTCTCAGACAAAAATTCAGACTTTGCAAGATTAGAGATTTTTATTGTAGAAATTACAATAAATTACTACTTTCTTTTATCTTAACTTGCCTTTAGTCTACCCTGAACTAGCAAATTACCTGAGTATGAACGTCAGTTGTATACTATAACTTAAATATTTTTACTGATAATAGCATACTAACATTTTATTCACTTGATATGTCAGGAAATCTTGATATTTTTGTAATTCTTATTATTAACTCTCCTTTTCCTCATATATTCCACAGGATTTCCACAGGTAATTTGCCAGTTTTCCACAGATAGTTTACGAGCTAATCGGATGTTGCTGATTTCTTGGGGATTGTTAATTTTTAATGACTGATTATGGAATAACGGAGTTTGTATTAAGTTATGTAAAAAAAATATAGTCTTAAGGCTGATTCATTCGTGAAGATTTATTTGTAACTCCTAATTTTTAACATTTCGCAGCATTGACAAATCCACCCCTTGTGAGCGCAAAATGATGAGTCTTGAGTTTTATTTTGTTCAGGTTTGTGAATTTATAGCAGCAGGCAAGAACCAAGGGGCAAGAGTAACAACCTTGTCATTTTGTGGTTAAAGATTTTCAGAATATCTTCACCTCCTTGTCCATTCCTGTATATCTGAACCTTGTTTTCTAGTTGATTTTAAGTTCCCTAACCCTGCTTTATTTGCAGAGTATGACTTAGCCTTGAGTAAAAATGAACACCAGTAACTCCTCGTGATTGACTTACAGGAAAATTTTATGAACGCAACAGTGCCTATCTTTACCGAAATTCCCGAAACACTAAAAGAATCTCTCAATAGCTATTTAGAAAATCATCCTGATTGGGATCAGAACCGAGTATTAACCGCAGCTTTATCACTATTTTTGCTCCAAAACGGCGAGAGCGATCGCCGGGCGGCTCGTATCTACTTAGAAACTTTATTTCACCAATAATCAATAGGGAATAGGCAAAAGGCAAAAGAGAGACCTATACCCAATTTGGCATGGCAGAATGGCTTTTCTCTTCAGTCAAGTTTTGCCTCTTGCTTTTGTGCCTTTTGCCCTTCTCTAGGGAGAGTTAGGAGATTCAAACTTATACCCTACGCCACGGATGGTCTGAATTAATGTTGCCTGACTAGGATCAATCTCTATTTTCTTGCGAATTTGTCCGATATGGACATCTACAACCCTTTGATCTCCAACATATTCATAGTCCCAAACTTCTTGGATCAGTTCGGATCGTCGCCAAACCCGGCCAGGATGACTAGCTAAAAAATGCAATAGGTCAAATTCCAAAGCCGTTAAAGGAATTAGTTCATTATCAAGCAATACTTCCCGTCTCACCGGATCAACTGTAAGCTTATCAAAGAGGAGGCGTTGCTGTTCTAAACTGGTAACAACCCGCTGTCGCCTCAAAATTGCCCCTACTCTGACCTCTAATTCTCCCAGTCCAAATGGTTTGGTGAGATAGTCATCAGCACCCTTGGAAAAACCACGAATTTTATCAGCTTCATCTGTTCTGCTAGTCAAAAGTAATACAAACACGCCACTACGACTTTGCATTTCTTGACAGAGATTAAAGCCGATTACGTCTGGTAAATTGACATCCAGAATTACCAAGTCAGGGTTAAATTTTTCAAATATACTCAGAGCAGTCTTACCATCTTCAGCCGACTCTACTTGATAATTTTGTTTGAGCAAAAAGCGTTGGATTAGATTCCGAACCGCAGGATCATCGTCAACTACAAGAATTTTGGCAGCAGCCATGGCCATTATTTTGTACAAAAATATTAGGATTAATCAACTTGATTGCGTAAGAACGCAGTCTTATGTTTCTACTGTGGCAGTAATTCAAAATTTACATCCCTCTGCGATGATGATCCTGATTATTTCCATAAACTGTAATTTTTATAAGAGGCTAGACTGAAAACCCTTGAAATTAAGTTTTGGAGCGTGGCGGAAAAACTTAACTGTCCTTTAGGCAAGGGATGTAGCTTGCTTCCCGCAGAATAAGCCAGACAGAGGCTGTCTTCCTCCAGTGACAGATTATTCTTTTTCTTACCAATTCAATTACTAATTCACGGTCACCTGTCATCGTGGTGTAGCAACCGTCACCTCTTCCCTAGCCGCTAAATTTTAAATTAATTAACAAACTCAAATTACTACTCTGGTTACAGGATAAAATAAGCTAAGATGTATAATATAGGTAGTTACTTATCTATTTATGCTCTTTTGCTCTATAACTTGTAAAAAAATTATTTGTTTGTTAATGGTTAAGTCTTAAATACGGATTTAGTTTTGTGATAAAAATTTACACAAACTATTGCTATAATCAAGTTCCGGGAGTTGATCACTAAAACTCAATTCATCAGGTTCTTAATTATCCGATTCTGCAAGCTTTGTGTATAATTATTGGACATAGGAGTGGAAATTATCGTAGGGACAATTCATGAGTTGTCCCTACCAGAGTTTGGTGTTTATGCACATTTAATTACCACCAGATGTCTAGTGTGTTTCAAGGAAAGCAACTTACCTCTGCGGACAAAAACCAATTCTAGAGCCGCTTTAGCTGGCCTCTTGAATGTGGCCGAAGGAAAGCAGGAAAATGCCAAATCTATTTGATTTAGTCCTCCGTTGACGATTAAGTAGACAAGTATATGTTTCTCCTTGTAGATTTTTTTCACTGAATATAAAATCTAAAATTGTTTTTTTGCAAAATACCTACATTGTCGCTGACTGAATCTGAAGTAATAACCTCCCATGAGTGATCAAAATCCCTACGAAAAACTTGGGGTATCAGAAGACGCAAGTTTCGATGAAATTCAGGACGCTCGTAATCGCCTATTAGAACAACATGGTGGTGAGGGCAATAGCCAGGAAGTTATTGAAGCTGCTTATGATGCGATTTTAATGGAACGTCTACGGATGCGCCAAGAAGGTAAAATCAAAGTCCCTGAGCGCATCCGATTTCCAGAAATCCGAGTTCAATCTTCTACCCAAGCAAGTCCAAACCTGAATCGTCAGACTCCTGAATGGTTACAGAGAAGTTTAGATCAGCCAATCTTGACAGATGTGCTAGTACCAGCAGCTTGGTATGTGGGCTTAAGTGCAATTAGTCTGTTTTATCCAGGTGGGAGCGAGCAAGTATTACAACTGGCATTAGTTCTTGGAGTGGGTATTGGTGTTTATTTTCTCAATCGCAAGGAAGGAAAGTTTGGTCGAGCAGTTTTATTTACACTCGTTAGTTTAATTGTTGGTTTAATAGTTGGTGGTTTAATTGCTGGCTGGGTATTACCATTACCATTGATCAATGTGACAGCAAATCAGTTTTCCACGCTGTTAACTTTTATATTGATGTGGTTGGTAAGTAGCTTTTTGCGTTAGACAATGGGTAATTGGTTGATGGCCGATTACCCATTCTCGTGATTACTGATTAAGGATAAAATCTACCGCAGTTTTTAAATCTGGGAGAATCAGATCCGGTTGATAAGATTCTAGTTGGTGGCGATCGCGGATACCAGATTCAACTCCAATAATTTTAATATTATGTTTTTTGGCGGCAGTAATATCGGCTTCTGTGTCTCCTATCATCCAAGTATCCGCAGCAGGAGGGAGTTCTGCTAAGGCTCTAGCCATTAATAAAGGTTTATCTTCCACATCACGGGTTTTTACATAGTCGTTACCGAGGCAATAACGGCGATTTTCTAGGAAAAACTTCCCTAAATCATATTGATTGAAAGCATAATCCAGTTCTCGCACCCGTCGCATCGTCATTACTGCTAAATCAACCCCAGCAGCTTGAACTTTGCTGAGTGCGTTTAGTGCAGTCGGTACAAGGACATCATACTGGAAATAAGGCAGGGTATGAACTGTTTGTTTACGGATTTCGGTGAATTTTTGCCCTTGCTGGGCATCTAAACCAGATTTTAAGGCAATTTGGACTTCGGGGGTGTGCGATCGCTTGAGTTGCCAAAATTCGGCTTTAGAAAGTTCTGTAATTGTTTGTTCAGGATATCGGGTTTTCTCTAAACACAATTGATAAACACGGTAGTACCGTTCCGAAACATCCATAATTGGCCCGTCAAAGTCAGTAATTAATCTCAGCATGAATAGATAATGTTAATTTTTTTTTACATTATCCCAGTGAATTGGTATTTTTTGGCAATGGCTATTAAACGCAGATGAACGCAGATGAACGCAAATGAACGCGGATTAATTCACATATCTTCATAAAGCTACTATATAGCAGATTACATATCCATTAGCCTGGATTATTCATGAAGAAAAAAACAGAAGTAAAAAATCAGGTTCTTGCGTCTGTTTTATAATAGTGTAGGGACAATAATTATATTGAGGTAAAAAATATGGCTCAAAGTCCATCAGAAAGAATTGTCAGACGTGGAAGAGTATTTCCTGAAATTCAATGGACTGAGGAACAAAAAGCCCAAGATAGAGCGAGAAGAGAGGCATTTTATCAGCGTTGTTGGGCTATTTTTGAGCGTTTAAAACCAGAAATACTCGATAAATACTATGGTTGGTATATTGCTATTGAACCAGATAGCGGTGATTATTTTATTGATCAGGATACAGATTCTTGCACCTCCTGCCTCCTGCTATTACATCAACAATTGTAACTGTGAACCTTGCTGATTTTTACTCACTTCTATTCTGGCTTGGAAAGCTTCCTTGAGGTGGGGCATATGAGTGACAGTGAGGATACAGGCAAAATCAGCAGATATGGCGTTAATTGCCGCAATTAGGCGATCGCATCCTTCCCCATCTTGAGTCCCAAAACCTTCATCTACTACTAATAACTGTAAAGCAGCCCCTGCCCTTTGTGCCAATAATTTTGCTAGGGCCAAACGAATGGCAAAGTTAATTCTAAAAGCTTCCCCTCCCGAATAAGTCTCATAGGATCGCGTTCCCCTAGCATCAGCAATTAAAATATCTAAAGTATCTATTAATTTAGCATTTTTCTTGCTAGATTTACCACTTCTGCCCGCTTTTTGAGTAACAAATTGGACGTGAAATTGATTTGCACTCAACCGAGAAAGTAATTGATTTGCTTCTGCTTCTAGTTGGGGTAAAACATTTTCAATCATTAAAGCTTGAATGCCATTTTTACCAAAAGCTTGGGCTAATTCTTGATAAACACGCTGTTGTTGTTTGCAGATTTGTAATTGTTCTTTTTCCTGTTCATATTGATTTTGTAAAGTTTCCAATTGGTGAGCCATTTGTTTTAATTGCCCCAAGTGGGAAATTTTATCATCTAATTCCCGTCTGCGGTTTGCTAACTGCTGTTCTAAGGCATTAATTTGCACTGTTGGATTATTACTAGCAGTTAATTGTTTAACAATATCCTCAATTTGTTGAGCTAATATTGCTTTTTCTTGGGTGATTTTTTGCCATGAATTTTCTAAATCTTGGCATTTATTTCTTAATTGGGGATATTGTTCTTGTGCTGATAATAATTGTTGATAACGTAACTGCCAAGTTTGACCTTTACGGACACCTTGACGCAGGTAATTATGTTGTTCAGAACTGTAGCCAATTGTGGTAATTTGTACATCTAAAGTGGCAATTTCTTTAGCACAATCAGAATCAGTTTGACCTTGTTGAAGTTGGGTTTGTAACTGAGTAATTATTGCCAATATTTCTGGTTTTCTAACTGTTAATTTTTTCTGCCTTTTGATTGCGTCTTTAATTTCCCCTTGTTTAATTTCTGCCCAACGAAGCTTATCTACCTCACTACGAGCAAGGGCGTGGTCTTGTTCACTATAATTAAGTTGTTGAATATATTGATCTAATTGCTGAATTTCCGCTTGTTTTTCCGGTGCATAATCACCATTTGCTAAAGAATGTTCTAAATGTAGTTTTTCCGCAGTAATTTGTAGTAATTGGCCTTGAATATCGCTGTTAGCTTGTAATTGGGCGGCTAATTTGCCTTTTTGTTCGCGTAAGGCATCACAACCTGATAACATTTGGGAGATTTCCCGATATTCCTGTCTGAGTACCTGAATTTCCCGATCTGAAACCGCCATTTGTTCTCGCACTACCCAAAATTGTCCTTGGGTATCTTGATATTGTAATTGAGTTTTTTCTACAACTCGACTCCAATGATGTTCGTCTAAATGACGTTCACATAAAGGACAAGTTGCATCAGGATTTTGTAACATTTGCAATTTTTGTTCTAGTTCTCCCAACAATCTTTCATAGTCTCGTTGGTGAGCTTGTAAACGTTCAATAAAGTGTCGTCTTTCCTGACCTTTTTCTTGGACTCTTTGCAGATAAACTCGCTTTTTTTCCAATTCTTCAATTTGCGTTCCTACCTCCATCACAGCTTGTTGTAGTTGGGGTTGAAGACGATGTTGATTTTGCAATTGATTTTCTGTGGCTTGCATTTGTTCCAATCGTGCCACTAAACTAGCATGAGCGCGGTCTAATTGACTTTGCAAACTTGCCCTTTGTTGCAATAATGGCGTGACTTGCATTTGTAATTGATCTAAATTGACCAAATGCTCACGGGCTTGATTTAATTTTAACAACCCTGCTTCGATATCTCCAGATTTACTCAAAGTTTGGGCAATTTCTTGTTCTTGTTGTTCTAAAGCTGCTAATTGAGCTTCTGTTTGTTGTAATTGGCGTTCTAATTCTTGATTTTGTTTATATAACTGTTGTTGTTTTTGTTGTTTTAAATTGGTAGCCTGGGTATGTTGTTCAAATTTGGCCGCAAAAATTTCTTCTTGGGATTGCAGATTTTGATATTGGGCATAACCGGCTTGAATATCTGTTTGTTGATTGATAATCTTTTCTAAATCGGTTAATTGGGATTTTATGGCTAATTGTTCTTGTTGTAGGCGATCGCTATCTTGACTTAAATTATCATAACGTTGCCGGACAAAATTTAATTGTTGTTCCCAATTTTGCCTTTGATGTTGGATAACTTGCAAACTTTGTAATTGAATATTTTCAAAAGCTTGTATTTGTTGCAAATCATTCAGTTGTGCTTCTAACTCTGCGCGTTGGTTTTCCGTTGCTTCCCGTTGCTGAAGTTGAATTTTAATATTTTCTAAAGAACGTTCTAAATCTTCACCTCGAAGTTTATAAAGTTTAGAGCTATCCTTTGCCCGTTCTTCTAATTCATCATATTGATTTAATTTTAATAACTCCGCTAGAATTTCCTTGCGTTCAGCAGGACGTTTGAGCATAAATTCATCGGCTTTACCTTGGCGTAAGTAAGCCGAATTAATAAATGTGTCATAATCTAGCTTGATATGTTCGAGAATTATATCCTGAGTGGCTTTTAAACCCTTACCAGTCAAAGCACGAAACCCAGAGGGAGTTTCAATTTGAAATTCTAAAATGCTAGTTCCACCCCTCACCCGGTTGCGAATTACCCGATAGGTTTGCTGGCCACTTTGAAAAGTGAAATCAACCCGGACTTCTTTTGCTCCAGCATGAATGATATCATCTTCAACAGTCGCCCGGCTTTCACCCCACATCACCCAAGTGATAGCTTCTAGGAGAGAAGATTTTCCCGCACCATTAGAACCACAAATACAAGCCGTATGCAAGCCGCTAAAATCTAAAGCCGCATCACGGTAACTCAGAAAGTTTTTGATAATAAGTTGGACTGGGATCATTTAGGCTATAGTGCCACATTTACAATTTTGATAAGTTAACAGTACAGATGCACTTTTTGTTAGTTTAGCTATCTAATAATCAGGTTTCTAGTCTTTAAGACATCAATTTTACAAAAATTTACAATAAGAAGCGGATTTTTTACCAATCTAAAACGAAAGGATTGTCAAATACCCCGTTTTTATTGTCAAAATTGCGTTTATTGATACAATAAATAATAAGTGTGTAAAAACATAATCAGACTTAATCCTATGGACTTTGACAAAAAAGCCCTCAGTGAACGCGACATCTGTACTAAATACATCACTCCTGCCACAGTTCAAATAGTAGGATAGGATTTAAGTAGTCAACTACTTATTTTCCCAAATGTCAACATTCCCCTGAATAAAAAACAAAAATAACCCCTGTTTGTGAGAGAAGTAGGGGGTTTGAATTTGTTGCTTTTTGTAAATAAATTTATTGACAATTTTGCATATAATCAAAATATATCTGGTAAAAGTATTAAAACAGGATTTTACTTTCCTGTTGCAATTGGTGAGGAGTAAAAACCAATTATGACTTACATATTGGTCTAGTTTTGGGCTGATAAAGGTGACTACTCCCTATTAACTACTCTGGAGACGAGATGTATTTAGCACATTCATTCATGAGTGATAAAACAAGGCAAAAACGTCAACAACCTTTGATTTTAGTGATAGAAGATAATAATGATAGTTTACTGTTAATGAGTTATACATTAGATTTGCTGGGTTGTCACTCTATTTGTCATAATGAAAGCTCAAGAACGGTATTACTGGCGAAGGAATATCAACCGGATTTAATTTTATTGGATATTTTTTTACCAGGTATGAATGGGTTAGATGTTATTCAATATCTTAAACAAGAATCTTTAACTTGTCATATACCTGTGGTAGCTGTGACTGTTTTAACAGGGAATGAGGAGAAAAAATGTATTCTTGAAGCTGGTTTTGATGATTATATTTGTAAACCTTATATGATTGAAGAATTTGAAGCAATTATCCGGCGTTTCTTAGGTAAAAAATTTGATCAGCTATGTTCGATTTTCTAAGTCTAGTGGGGTAGGGGTATGCAGTTGAATGAGATTCAAGATTTACCTAAAAAACTATACTCCACAAGACTTTAAAATCTATTCCCTGTTATATGTTGAGTTGATTTTGGGGAGTTGAATTTGGAAGATACTACCTTGACCTGGTGTTGATGAAACTGTGATTGTGCCTCCATGTGCTTCAACAATGCGTTGGGAAAGGTGTAATCCTAAACCACTGCCGGATTTTTTATTTCTACCTGGACGAAATCTTTCAAAAATTGTTGCTTGATCTTCGGATGCAATACCATAACCGGTATCTTGAACTTCAATTATGACTTGATCAGTGTGATTTGTGGGAGATGAGGTTTCTAAAATGCGGATGGTGATGTTGCCAGTATCAGTGAATTTAATGGCATTACCGATTAAGTTATGGAAGACTCTTCGTAGTTCTAAGCGATCACCGTTAACAATTCTTTCTTGATTTTCTGTAGGGATGTCTAATTTGAGAATGAGGTTTTTCTCTTGTGCTAAGGGAGTTAATTCACTGACTACTTCAGTAGCAATGGTGGTTAAGTTGCAGGGTAGATAGTTAAGGGTTTTTTTTCCAGCTTCAAAGCGATAAACTTCTAGTAAAGTATTCACCATTTCCAGGAGATTTTGATTACTGCGAATCATCACCTTAAGTGCTTGTTTCATTTCTGGAGAAATCTGACAAAAGACTTCTTGCAAAAATAAATTTAGCATTCGATCCGCAGCTACTAGGGGAGTTCGTAAATCATGGGTGAGACGAGAAACAAAGTCTTCTCTCTGTTGACTCATTTTTTGCTGTTCGTCAATGCTGTGCTTTAATCTCAACAGCGATCGCACTCTTGCTAATAGTTCTTCTGTATCAAAGGGTTTACGAATAAAATCATCAGCACCAGCATCTAAACCTGTAGCTACACTAGGTTCATGGAAGGCTGTGAGTAATAAAATGGGAATATAGTTAAGCTCTGGATTATTGCGAATTGCCCGTGTGACTTCATAACCATTTATGCCTGGCATCATCACATCTAAAATAATCAGATCCGGTAAAAATTGGGAGACTTTTTCGAGTGCTATTTCTCCATTAGTCGCTGACTCTATATGATATCCTTCGCTTTCTAACAGTGTTTGCACTAAAATTAGGTTGTCTGCGGTATCATCAACTGATAAAATTCGGTCTTTTTTGAAAGTAGGCATAAATTTTGATTATTTATAGTTGTAGATGCGGATAATTTATTGATGCTTTATTTCCAGAATATACAGGATATAAAGGATAATAAGGTTTAGGACACACTGGATGATCTGAATCTGGTTTGGAGTTGACTTTCCGTGGTAATTCTATTGTAAACATTGAACCAATCCCTAGTTGACTTTCAATGTATATTTTTCCTCCCATTATTCTGACTAGCGAATCAATTATAGCTAAACCTAACCCTGTACCGGAATATTTGCGGCTGAGTCCTTGATCAACCTGATGAAAGGCTGCAAAAATATTTTCAAAATCTTGATTCGCAATACCAATTCCTGTATCTTTGACAGAAATTTTCACTCGGTTTTTAGGTATTTCTGATATTTCTACCCAAATATTACCAGTTTCAGTAAATTTAATGGCATTGGTAAGCAAATTAGTTAAAATTTGCTGTAATCTGGCAACATCGTTGAATACTATTGTGTTGTTTAAATTCCTGGTCACTATTAAAGATAAATTTTTGGCTTGTGCTAAATCACTGATTTCTAAGAGGGTATGATTAACAAGCTGTTCTAAATCTAATAGTTGGGGATTAAGTTCTAATTCTCCTGCTTCTAGGTGAGAAAATTCCAGAATTGCATTGATTTTCATGAGGAGATTTTTACCATTATTGAGAATTTTCTCGACAATCTCAAATTGTTGATTGCTCAAGTGACCAAATTTAGGACGGAGGAGAATTTGGGAAAATCCAATAATGGCATTCATAGGAGTTCTTAGTTCATGGGATATAGTCGCTAAAAATAGGGATTTTAATTTTGATGGTTCTAAAATTTCGAGTTTTTGTTGTTGTGATGCTAATTGTTGATTCTGTGCAATTAGCTGTTGTTGACTTGCTTGAAGTTGCTGATTGAGTAAGTGTATCTCCATTTCATTCTGATGGAGACGAATCGCTCTACGTAAAATTTGCACTATGGTTTCTGGAGATAATGTAGATTTAATAAAATATTCACTAGCACCTGCTTTTATACATTCTTCTGCCATTGCTGCTTTCCCCGGATCTATCAGGATAATTAGGGGAACTTTGATGGCGGAATCTTTGATTTTATGGATAAATGTTAAACAATCTGCATTTGCTAGATGATAGTCGAGAAATACACAGTCATAATGATTATTCATAAGAGCAGAAAACCCATGATTTCCGTCTTTGATTTCATCAATTTTCATGCTTATATCTGTTTCTTTGAGAGATAACCGTAACATCATACAGTCTGTCTCATCGTGTTCTAGAAGTAAAATTTTTAACGGTTCTTCCATGGGTTTTTATGTTGCCTGTTAAATACAGATTGATAGTTAGCATTTCTGTGTTTACAGTTTATAGATTATACAAATAATAATGGTGATTGTCTGCTAATAATATACTGATACTGACATTGGAGATTAAATCGGGATTTTACAGGTTATCGAGGGTAAATTGATCACTTGACCTGACTATTCTAATCAATTTTGGTTTTTTTGCCAGTCTAGAAGCCAATTTTTTCTTGATAACTGGAGTTTTTAAATTTTTCAATGATACATGAGCATAACTTACTACTGGATAAGTTAATTTACAATTAAGTAAAATAAAATACTTTATCCAGTTGAAAATATTGTAAATTACTTATTCATTAAATGTCCTCACCCATTAGTGAGAGTTGTATAGAAATATTATCTACCAACAGCTTAAGTACTTTTACTGGCACAATAGTAATAACAGACAAAAAATCCTCTCACATTACAGGTGTAAATACGCTGTAATCTTAATAAGATAGAAAAGACTGGCCGGAATAGTTACTTTTACACCCCCTGTGATCAAGTTCTCTGCTTTTAAAGTGTTTTCTTTGTGATGATCTAATTTTCTGTTACCCACTAACTACTATATTGTATCAATTGTCTAATGAAATGATCATGCTTTCAGGTAATTTTTCCCATTCGTTTTGAATAATTTGATTGTTTTTGTGACAAATTTCTATATATCTTTAGCTAGATTTTTATCTGTACCTGCATGGCAAAATATACAATTGCTTCTGTCTAAAGATAGATGTTTATAAATAACATAATCATCTATTCTTGGATTGGGTAAGTTAGATCAAATTCTTAGCAAAATCTTTAGTTAGTGCGGCTGTATAAAATATAGCTATCTAATAAAAATCTGATTTATTTCCCTCCTCACAGCCAATACTGATCGGTAAAGGGAGAAAGGGAAAGATCAAACTTTTAGTTCTTGGCAATTAATCTTTTCCCCAATCCACTAATACCCATTCTATGAGAAGCTGTGAATAAATTTGATAGAGATGTTCAGCTTTGGTAGAGACGTTTCAGTGGAACGTCTCTGAAAAATAAAGTGCATCTTTATCCAGAAATAGGATAACAACCTTGAGGTTGTTAAGCGAGAAGTGTTTTCATATTTTCCAGTTTTAAAAACTATTTCAGAAGCAATCCGATTATCAGGGGTATAACAATGAGTGACGTTAGTATTGTTTTAATTGAAGATCATGATTTAACCCGGATGGGACTGAGAACAGAATTGCAGTCCCATGGCGGCTTTAAAGTTTTGGGTGAGGCGGCGAATGCAACTCAAGGTTTAAAATTACTGGAAACCACTAAACCAGATGTGGCGGTGATAGATATTGGTTTACCTGATATGGACGGGATTGAATTAACCCGCAAATTTAGACGCTATCAAAGTGAAACGGGACAAACACAGACAAAAATTTTGATTTTGACAATGGATAATACAGAAGATGCTGTTTTGGCCGCTTTTGCGGCGGGAGCAGATTCTTATTATATGAAGGAAACAAGTATTAATAAATTTACTGAAGCTGTACAGGCTACTTTTTGTGGTCATTCTTGGATTGATCCAGCGATCGCTAATTTAGTATTACGGAAAGTGCGTCAAGATGTCCCTAGTGAACATCAAGCAGCAGATAAACCCAAAACTGTGAAAATCGAAGCTTTAGATACAGAATATGAACAAGTTTTAGAAACCTATCCCCTAACTCAACGAGAATTAGAAATTTTAGAATTAATTGTCGCCGGTTGCAGTAATGGACAAATTGCAGAAAAACTATATATCACTGTGGGAACAGTGAAAACTCATGTTCGCAATATTTTAAATAAACTCTGTGCTGATGATCGTACCCAAGCAGCAGTTCGGGCTTTACGTTCTGGTTTAGTGGTATAGAGCAGGAGGCGGCGGTTCGGCTTACTTCGACTCTTCGACTAGTTCAGGGCATCGCAAGGTCAGTACAAGCCGCTCACCAACAGGGGGCAGGGGAGCAGGGGAGAAGTAAGTATTTTTCTTACCTATTACCTCATAAATCTTTGCTGTAAAGATTCGGCGATGCGTTGGGCTGCACCTGGATGTCCCATGCGTTCAAGGCCATTTTCAGCGATCATTTGCAGGAGATCGGGATTTTTGAAGAGAGATTGAATGGTTGGGACAACTTGAGAGGGTTGGTTAACTAGGGTGAGGGATAGTCCTAAGAGACGACTTTGGGCTTCGGCAAAACCGGGGTTATATTGGGGACCTTGACCGGGAATGGCGATCGCTGGTTTTCCTAAGCCAATAAACTGTTCTGTGGCAGTTCCCGCCATGGCAATGGCTACATCTCCCCAATGTAAACAGTCATTGTAGGCTTTTTGGGTCAAGATAAAATGGGCGTTTTTTTGTTGAAAAACTAAACTTTCCGAGTCAGAAATAGGTAAAGGTGATGCGTTACTAGGTTGCCAACCCTGAATCTGCAAGGTTTTTACTAAAATACTACAATCTAAACCAGGAGCGATCGCCCCTAAAAAAATCATCGTCCCCGCAGTATGAAAAACCGAATCCCGTTGTCGTAAACTCGCCATCAGCGCAGATACAGCAATCATCATCGTTTCCCAGTTATTATATGCTTCTGGCGCACGAGAACCAGGCAGTAAAGTAATAATAAACGGGCGGATTACTTCTTGCTGTTCCCCATCATGACAATAAAATTGCTGGCTGGCAACACGACTTTCTAACCCATCCATCATGGGATTTCCCGCATCCACAGCCGGAATAGTCCAGGTTTTTAAAATTTTTGTTGTCAGGGCATCCCTGGGAAATACGGCCTGACAACCTTTACGACTCATTAACCACCTTTCCCAAGGATGGTAAATTGAACCAGAAAAATTTTCCCATCGCGCAGACTTTGACTTTCGCGGTAACAACCCCGCTTGATCACGTACATAATACTCTGATTTAGCCGTACCCACAAAAGCATAATTAGCACCACTCACCGCCGCAAACAACAACGGAACAATATCTCCTATCGCTAACACTGCTTTTGGATTACCTAACTTTGTTTGTAAATTTACCCAGCGGCGGATAGATTGAATTTGATTCCAAGTTAGTTGAATCAAACCACCCCGCACATCACGCATCAATTCCCGTCCATCCATATAGATAAAACCACCTGATGGCATAGTTTGTACTTTGCCAATCACAGGTATATCTATATTTTGATAAGCTAGACCTTCACCCACAATTGGTAAAGCAAAAATATCCGGTGCAGAAGATAATTTTTGTAGTGCCTGGATAATCCGCACCGCAATGATATCTTCCCCATGACCATTGCTTAAGACTAATAACTGTAACGGAGAATTGACCATCAGGTTTTTATAAATGCACTTGATTAATATAGCGGTCAGTCAACGGTATCCTTAGATATTAGGAATTACCAATAGTTTAGCTAATGGTAATCGAGACAAAATAGGACACTCCCATAAGTAATACTAGCTTAGAATTGTATAAAACTATGTTCTAATCTATTATAGCTCCTGTATTATGTTTTCCAAAATTTAGTCAATAAGCTGTTATAACCCTAATTAACCTTTGACTCCACTACCCGTATCCGTAGGGACAATGTATTTTTGTAAAAACAAAAATAATAATAACACTGGTGTAATAGAAATGACCGAACCAGCAGCTACTAAGCGCCAATCCAAAGAGAATGTCCCCGCTAATTTGGCTACTCCCAAGGGTAAAGTATATAAACTCTCATCCTGAATGACAATTAAAGGCCACAAAAAGTCACTCCAAGCACCAATAAACACAAATATAGCTAGGGTAATCAGTGCTGGTCGAATAGCAGGTAACATAATATGCCACCATAATCCTAACTCAGAACTACCATCCAAACGAGCAGCCTCTTCAATTTCTTTCGGTACACTCAACAGGGCTTGCCGTAGCAAAAATATACCAAAGGCAGAGGCTAAACTAGGTAATATTACCCCTAGATAACTATTCCTTAACCCTAGCTGTACTGTCAAAATATATAAAGGAATCATGACAATTTGGAAGGGAATCATAATTGTGGCGACGATAGCAATAAAAATTGCATTTCTACCCACAAATGAGAGTCTAGCTAAAGGATAAGCCGCCAAAGAGCAAAATAACAAATTCAACCCAACTGTTAATGCTGATACTATGACGCTATTGTATAAATATACTCCAAATGGTAAGGATTGCCAAACCTTGGAAAAGTTTTCTAGTGTTGGTTGACTGGGTAATAATTGCGGTGGTGACTGCCAGATATTTTCCGTAGGAGATTTTAAGGCTGTACTGATCAGCCATAATAATGGAAATAGCATGATAAAAGCGATCGCTGCTAAAATTCCATAGATAACTAAAGTTTGCCTTCGAGAGTTTTTTAAATTCATCGTTCCTAAAATACAAATGTATAAAATCTTTTATATCTTATATATTCCCTAAATAACAGAAATTTTCAGAAATTTTGGGATATGATCAAAGCGAAATTTTCAAAATCAGTAATATTTTTTCATGAAGCTAATTCTGAAAATAGCAGCATTTGTAACTATAATTATTATTGTCAGTATCACTTTAGTGTTTGTTCACAAAGTTTTCCAAAGTCATTCCATCCCAAATTATTCTATTAGCAAAGAATGTCTCAATAATTCTAATGTAGAGTGTGATCAGTCAATAATACGTATAAACAGACCATTCATTCCTAATCCCAAATTAGATGATCAGCAACGTTTCTTATTAACAATTGCTAACAAAATACCAACTATTCCCCAACCAGATACATTTGAATATACCTTACTGCGTTTCTATGGAACAGTATTTATTAATCAAAATCTGGCAATTAAACTACCAGAAAAAGTCATTTTAGAAAACGAAATAGAAACACAATCTTTTCAAGATACAATGAATATGGCTTTAGTAGATGGCACTCAACAATGTTATTTACAAAAAACCGCCGCTGAAGCCTTAAACAAAGCCAAAACTTTGGCAAATATTTCTCTTAAATCTGGTTATACTGGGGACTGTCTGCGTAGTTATGCAACCAATTTAAGATTTTGGAATAAATACGCAAATAATCAAACATTAGATCAAGTAAAATCAGGAAAAGAAACAAAAATTCTCGGCTTAGTTGCCCCTCCAGGAACATCACAACATCTGTGGGGATTAGCAATTGATTTACAAGTATCAACACCAGCCCAAGGACAAGCTTTAAATGAAAATGGCTGGTTTCAAACTGTAGTTAACGATCAGCCCCATTGGACTTATTTAGGCTGGAGTGAAGATGAATTACCCAAATTTGGGTTACAACAAAAAATAGTCCAAGGAATTAAATATTGGGTAACACCACTTTAATTTCTGAGTAGGGGCGAAGCATTTTCAATATAGCTTGTGGTACAAACCAATAATTAATCGCCAGAATGCTTCGCCCTTACAGGAGTGCATCTTCATAAAAAATTGGTATAAGTCCTAAATAGTAACCCTTTCAGGGAATATTATCCTTGACAAGTTGCCAAAAATGCTGAATTGGGGGAATGTTGAGACGATCTTGGGTTGTTACCATGACCACTCGACGGGTCAAACTAGAATGATCATCTAAATTATGATTGTTCTCTAGGGGACGAACGGCCAGGGTAGGATCATTTTTAGCTTCTAGTAATGCTGACTGGGGAAGTAAAGCAATGAGTTCCCCCTGACGCACTACTCCACGAAAAGCATCTAAGGTATTGACTTCTAATGCGGCATCCAGTTTGGCATCCATACGTTCAAATCGCTCTTGGATCAGCCTTTGCATTCCATAGCCATCTTTAAATACTACTTGAGGATAACGAATTAACTCTAACCAAGTAATTTCCTCATATTCAGCTAGAGGGTGATTGACTCCGACTAAGACTTCTATGGGTTCATCATATAGGACTTCTACGACCATTTCTTTGCCAGTGACTAAAAAGCGGTTGTGCATGACAATGACTAAGTCTACTAAACCATCTTTGAGGACTTTAAGTGAGCGATCGCTTCCCAAGGATGTCACTCGTAATTGCACACCAGGATAATCATGACAAAACTTTTGTAAAACTGGTGGTAAATAGGAAGCACAAATAGAATGAATGGCCGCAATACATAATTCTTGCTGTTTTCCTAGCATTAAATCCTGCAATTCTTGGGTTGCAGATTCCCATTCTTGGCAAATTTTGCGGACACGGGGCAGAAAACGTTCTCCCCCTAATGTCAATTTGGCATGGGTGGTTCTATGAAATAGTTCTACTCCTAAATCAGCTTCTAATGCTTGAATTTGTCTACTAATAGTTGATTGAGTAACACTACATTGTTTTGCTGCTTGTTGAAAGCTGCCAGTTTGAGCGATCGCCAAAAAGGCTTGCAACTGCTCTAGACGCATTTTGATTTAGCCTAAATATAAATAGGAATTAGATGCAGGAGTTCAGGAGGAAATAAGAAGATAATTTTCTCCCCTGCCCCTTTCTCCCTGAACTTATGTATAATTTTAGTTTAATTTAATAAATTGTCTAGTATTAATTGACATAATCACTTTACCCTAAATACTTGTTAATACTGATCCATAAATCCAAAATATCAAATCTAAAATCCCATAACCGAATGGGGTAAAAAAGTTATGTGGGGTCATGTTTCTCTCGGTGCTGACCTTATGGGGTAAACCAGAACAAACCGCCGCGCAGACGGTTTTTAACCAGAATACTCATGTGAAAGAATTGGCGGTTACAAATAATATTGCCTAATTATCTAACCCGATTATGCCGCCAAAACTGGAATTAACGGAAATTAATATTATTGGTAATCGTCGCCTCAATGCCAATTATGTCCGATCGCAGTTAGAAATTGCTACTAAAAAACCTCTCAATCGCAAATGATTATTATAAGTATTACAAATACTACAACTTCACCCTCTCATTCCTAATACCTCGGCTGAACTACAACCAGGAACTCGCCCCCAACAAAGTCGTTTACAAGTACGAATTAAAGAACCAAATACATTTAATATAAGAATATTTACTGATAATGATCGTTTTCTTAGCGTCCGTAGTTTTTGCCGTAGCGCCAGGATCAATGAAGGTAATTTATTTTACTTTTAACTATTCTTTGTTTTGAGTAGGGAACTGGTAATTGGCAATTATACATCTGGTGGTAATTAAATGTGCATAACCACCAAACCCTTGTAGGGACAATTCATGAATTGTCCCTATGATAATTTTCACTCCTATGTATATTGGTGGAAGAAAAAGAAAAATATTTTCCCCTGCTCCCCTGCCTCCCTACCTGCTTAAAAGACCCGATGTTGTAAAGATGGCATTTGGCGACGGACTTGTTCGAGTCTGGTAGGTTTAATTTCAGCGATCGCTACTCCTGGTTTTTCCCCAGCATCAGCTAAAATTACACCCCAGGGATCAATAATCATGGCGTGGCCATGGGTTTGGCGACGGTCATAGTTAGTACCAGTTTGGGCGGGGGCAATTACGTAACAAGTATTTTCTATTGCCCTTGATTGTAACAATACTTGCCAATGATCTTTACCAGTAAAAGCCGTAAAAGCTGCGGGTACAAATAAAATATCTGCACCCTGTTTAGATAAATGTCGGTATAACTCAGGAAAGCGGACATCATAACAAATAGACAGTCCAATGCTACCGAAATCAGGGGAAGAATACACACCAGGTAATTCTTGTCCAGCCATGACGGTACTTGATTCTTGATAGGTATTACCATCAGGGACATTGACATCAAACAGGTGAACTTTTTGATAGCGTGCCAGTTCCTGACCGTTGGCATCTATGAGTAATGCTGTATTATAAACCTTACCGCTATCATCTACAGGGATAGGGAAACCCCCGCCGAGAATGGTAACTTGAAAGCGTTGTGCCATTTTGCGAAGAAATATTTCCGTAGTTTGGGCGATCGCATTTCCTTGCGCGAGTTTATCTTTCTCCTCCCCCATAAAAGAAAAATTTTCTGGTAAACCAACCAATTCTGCACCCTGACGCACAGCCAAATCAATTAATTCTTCTGCTTGTGCCAGATTTTTTTGCAAATCTGGTACGCTGGTCATTTGAATAGCGGCAGCTAAATAAGACTTCATAGATTCCAGAACAAACGGTAGATTAAAACAATTATAGATATCTAAATATATCTTTATATCAATACTGTAGCCAAATTACGAGGGTTCAACGGCTCTAGAATTATTGTGAGTACGACCAAGAGAGGTAAGCTTGGCAAAAATCTGGGGTAATAAGAGTAATCCAAGCTGCTGCAGGCAGTTCATCTTTTTTGTGGAGTTCTCTAAAAGAATAATTAGTGGGTAATCTGTTGTATGTCTCTAGAATCGTTAATGTAACTAAGTGATGGTCTGAGGTTGTTGTACATCAACAGGACTTACCCAACTGACAGTGATGTTAAAGCGCCGAGTTATAAGGGAAATGCCGAAAACCCTTGAAGATGTAGCTGACTTAGGAAGCTACATCTGTGCTTTAGACAAGGGATGAAGGCTAGTTGCAGGATTTATCCTGCATTGACATTAATCGCGTTGCTGCTC